>Ga0209510_1001753_pt1 | contig 23741 bp, 22 predicted proteins | sample BiotimSIPDNA_FD_185749 | JGI IMG/M metagenome (GOLD analysis project Ga0209510, IMG submission 185749) | Anaerobic biogas reactor microbial communites from Washington, USA - Biogas_R1 time_0 SIP DNA (SPAdes) (version 2) | ecosystem: Engineered > Bioreactor > Anaerobic > Unclassified | place...
GCATATTGCCTGTTCCCAAAGAAACCGTGCATCAATGTACAAAGGACATTTGACACACAGATTGCTTTGTTCTGAATTCGTCGAACTCACGTTATTTTATTAAAAAGCAATCATGTTCTTTTATTCCTTCCTCCTTTCAGCATTTCACCGCTCCTCCTCCATTGTGTTCCCGCCTTCCATCTTCAGCAACCACTCCTTCCTCCCAAGTCCGCCCGCATAGCCTGTCAGTTGTCCTTGCGCCCCTACCACACGATGACAAGGGATGATGAGGGATATGGGATTGTGTCCTACTGCGCTCCCCACTGCTTGAGACGACTTTGCCCCTCCTCCCTGTTGATATGCCACCCGTTCCGCAACCTCACCGTATGTCATAGTTTGACCAAAAGGAATGGTGAGCAATATCTGCCACACCCTTTCTCGAAAGGGAGTGGCGTGGAGACAAAGGGCTGGAGTGAAATCAGGTTCTCTACCTGAGAAATAGATTTTTAGCCACTGAATCGTTTCATCAAAAACAGGAATACAACCTTCTTTGACTGGTTGAGAAATCATAGAGCCAAAATATTTCTGCCCATCAAACCACAATCCTGTGAGTGCCTCTCCATCACTGGCCAAAGTGACAGGTCCTAAAGGAGATAGGTGGTGGTAGATATACGTCATGATTTCATCATCAATCTGCAAGTATTGCAGAACAATGCTATTTGAACAACATAAAGCCTGCTGCCACTGCAAGAATGCCCAAAAAGAGACTGCCAAAGGCATAAAGACCAAAAGAGATATGGTTGCCAGCCTGCAAGAAAGCAAGACTCTCCTTGGAGAAAGTGGAGAACGTGGTGAAACTTCCGCAGAATCCCACAGCAAGGAAAAGATGAGCTTGGGAGGACAGATTGGCTTGGCGACTGAAGAGTGACCACAAGAAGCCAACGAGGAAGCATCCAAGCAGGTTGGCTGTGAAAGTAGCCCAAGGGAATGACACGCTGACACCCCTCATGAGCAAAGCCACAAGATAGCGTGAGATGCCACCCAGCATGCTGCCAGCACCCACAATAAGAATATCTCTGAACATAGATGATTGCATGTTGTTTGAATGCAAAGTTATCCTTTTTTCATGTAAAATTGTACTAACTATATGAAAAAAGACAGTTCTTAGATAGTTTTTTCGTATCTTTGCACCCAAATTTGTTAGATAAAAATAATCACATATCAATATGCCAAAGAAAGTGCGTGTGCGTTTTGCACCAAGCCCCACGGGTCCTCTACATATTGGCGGTGTGAGAACCGCTCTCTATAACTACCTCTTCGCAAAACAGCATGGAGGTGATTTCATCTTCCGTATTGAAGATACAGACTCCTCTCGTTTTGTGCCAGGAGCAGAAGACTACATCATCGAGTCTTTCAACTGGCTGGGCATCAAGTTCGATGAAGGCGTGTCGTTTGGTGGAGATCACGGACCTTATCGCCAGAGCGAACGTAGAGACATCTATAAGAAATATGTGCAGCAGTTGCTTGACAACGGCAAGGCCTACTACGCTTTCGACACTCCAGAAGAGCTGAACGCCAAGCGTGAGCAGGTAGAAAACTTCCAATATGACGCCACAACCCGTGGCGAGATGCGCAACTCTCTCGCTCTCCCAAAGGAAGAGGTGGAGAAGATGATTGCGGAAGGACAACAATATGTAGTGCGCTTCAGAATCGAGCCAGGCAGAGACGTGGTGGTGGATGACCTGATTCGTGGTGAGGTGACCATCAGTTCTTCCATTCTTGATGACAAGGTGCTCTACAAGAGTGCCGACGAACTGCCTACTTACCATTTGGCAAACATCGTGGATGACCACTTGATGGAGGTGACTCACGTGATTCGTGGTGAGGAATGGCTACCCTCTGCCCCTCTGCATGTATTGCTCTATGAAGCATTCGGATGGACAGACAGCATGCCCCGCTTTGCCCATTTGCCTCTGCTCCTGAAGCCTGTAGGCAATGGAAAACTCTCTAAGCGTGATGGCGACAAGTTGGGTTTCCCTGTGTTTCCACTGGAGTGGCACGACCCAAAGAGTGGCGAGATTTCGTCAGGATACCGTGAGAAGGGATACCTGCCTGAGGCTGTCGTGAACTTCCTCGCCCTGCTGGGATGGAATCCAGGCAATGATCAGGAACTCATGACACTTGACGAGATGGTGAAACTCTTTGACCTCTCCAAGTGTTCCAAGAATGGTGCTAAGTTTGACTATGTGAAGGCCGCGTGGTTCAATCATCAGTACCTCCTTCAACGCCCTGATATGGACTGGTGTCCCGACTTCGATAAGATCCTGAAGGAAAACGGTATTACAGCCACTGCCGAGCAGGAGGCTGAAGTGGTGAGAATGATGAAGCAGAAGGTGATTGAATACGTGGATGGTCAAGGCAACAAGAAGAAGCGCAACATCTCCTTTGCCAGCGACCTCTGGCCACTCACCCAATTCTTCTTTATTGCACCAGCAGAGTTTGACAAGGAGAACGACAAGTTTATCCGCAAGAACTGGAAGGAAGGAACTGCTGACGAGATGCAACAGATGCTCGTTGTGCTGGAAAGCATCGAGGACTGGAGCGTGGAAGGACAGAAGACAGTGGTGGACTCTTGGTCTGAACAGACAGGCATCAAGCCATGGAATGCTTGGCGTGTGGCTCTTGTAGGTACTGGTCAAGGCCCCGACATGTATGAACTCTCTGCATTCCTCGGCAAGGAAGAGGTCATCAACCGCATGAAGTTTGCAATAGAAGCCTTAGGATAAAGGTGTTCAGCCATGGCTGAATAGCCTCCTGTCACAACAACCAAACTATTTTATGCTAACAATCCTTCGGGGTGAGCATGAGCCTGCAAGGCAAGCGACTCCAAGGAACAGATTTCAGATTTGTGTATTCATTAGGATTATATATATTTACTTTTGGCATGATCATTGCCGCCATCTTCAACAAGAAAGCAAGAAAGATGGTGGTGGGCATCAGCCAGACCTATCTACTCTTAAGACGCCACATCAAGAAGAATGACAAGGTGGTGTGGTTTCACGCTGCGTCGCTCGGAGAGTTCGAACAGGGAAGACCTCTCATGGAACGCTTGCACGCAGAATGTCCTCAGTACAAGATTCTGCTCACATTCTTTTCTCCTTCAGGCTATGAGGTGAGAAAGGACTACAAAGGTGCAGATTTGGTGTGCTATTTGCCCTTCGACACTCCAGGCAACGCTATCTCGTTCTTGCGGTTGGCACACCCAGAGATTGCTATATTTATCAAGTATGAATTCTGGACCAACTACCTGACCACCATGCGCAGAAAGGGTATCAAAGTGTACAGCATGAGCAGCATCTTCCGTCCCGATCAGCATTTCTTCAGATGGTATGGCTCACTCAGGCCTATCCAGCAGTTCACTCATCTGTTTGTGCAGAACGAGACATCCAGACAATTACTGATGGAGCATGGCATCAAGAATGTGACTGTGGTGGGCGACACAAGATTGGACCGTGTGATTGCCATTAAGGACAAGGCAACCCCTCTGCCCCTTGTGGAGCAGTTCAGAGGTGAGGCATCTTGTTTCATTGCAGGTTCATCATGGGGACCTGACGAGGAAATCTACATCCCATATTTTGCGCATCACAAGGACTGGAAACTCATTATCGCTCCCCATGTGATCAGAGAGACCCACTTGCAGGAGATAGAAAAACTCTTGGATGATAATGGCTTCTCCCACATTCGCTACACACAGCTGGAGGAAGGGGAAACCGCTCCTGAGGCTGAGGAAGGAAAGGGGCAGGCACTCATCATAAACTGTTTTGGGAAACTATCCTCCATCTACCGCTATGGCAAGGTGGCATTGGTTGGCGGTGGATTTGGCGTGGGCATCCACAATGTGCCTGAAGCAGCCGTATATGGCATTCCCGTGCTATTTGGACCTAACAACCAGAAGTTCCGCGAGGCACAGGCTCTCAAGGCTTGCGGAGGTTCGTTTGAGTATCAGGATGACGCAAGTTTTGCTGCCATCATGGATCAGTTCATCCAAAACCCTGAAACACTGAAGAAAGCAGGAGAAGCGGCTGGCAACTACATCAATGCCAATGCAGGTGCGGCCGACAAATGCTTTAGAGCCATTTTCAAAAGTTAATCAAACATCTTTTCGCAGACAATCAACAGGAAGAGGAACTCTCATCATAGAAGTTCCTCTTCTTGCTATATATAAGCATACCACATTAAGGGAGGGGGAGGGTAAATAGCACATATGTGCGCGCAGAGATAAAATAGTAGGATTACACCATCATTTGACACATCTCATGCTCGCAACGTTCTGCATGCTCCAACGAACAATGGTGCGATGGCAAACGAACAATGCTTCAAGTGCCCATGAACAATGGTGCAATGGCCCATGAACAATGGTGCGTTTTTCCTCTTATAGACATTGGGGGCTTCGGTCTCCATAAATCATTCTGTATAAGAAAGATATGAAGATTCTCCGACATCCGGGAGGCATTGCCCATCTTCTTGGAAGAATCGCCTGGCGATAAAACCTGCCAGAATCTCCTTGCCCTTCTTCCATAGCCAATCATTCTAAGTGAATTGCCAATGTTTTTTGACAAGAATTTCAAGAGAAAAGAGCATGGAGAAGACCTATTCATGAAGCAAAAGAAAGGTCTTCCATGATGACAACATCAAGTCATCATAGAAGACCAACACGAGGGGGTTATAGAAGACCGTGCGAATTGTCTATAGCACGCCTATGAGAAAAGGGGCTACTCCATGAACACGAAAGTTAAGCATTGATGACATGAACCAAGTGCAGTGTTCCACTTGTCATTCCACCAATATCTTTTTCCCATTCACAATATAGAGTCCCTTGTGCGAGAGACAACCTACCCTTCTGCCCATGAGGTCGTAGGCATCAAGGTATTCCACATGCGCATCCTTGAGTCCCACTCCACGCACAGATGTTGGCACATTGACCTTGCGGTAAGAGATGTAGGGAGCCAACTCCTTATTGACCGTGATGCCATTGATTGTACCTGAACGATTATAGTTTTTCATCCGAAGTTCCACACGGTCGGCATACACATAAATCATGAGTGCCTGCACAATGTTTGGAGTCTCCACAGGCATGTCACCAGGGTCTATCGTGTTGTAGTAGTAGCGCATAGAGCCCATATAGGCAGAGAAGAAACTACCAGCCGAGGGGTCTTTGGGAGCGGCAGGCTCTATTGTCCACAGAGCTTTGGTGGCAGAAGCGTCAAGCAGAATCTTATCATCCTGCACCGTGACCTGCAGACCAACGAGACGATTGCTTTCAGAAGCAGGATAGCCCTCACTTGTGATGGCATAGAGGAGAGAGCGGTCTTTAGCGTTTTCTGCTACAATGACATAGGTCTCCCCTTCTTTTACTTCAGACACTTTCACCGCTTCCACATGGCCGTCCTCCCGCTTTGTCACCTTGAAGAAATAGGTTGGATAGTTGCTGGCATTAGCGGAGAAACGACCACTTGAACTGGAGATGATGTAGTTGCCATTCGCCTCCGACCCACTGCCACTCACCTTGACCGCAAAGGCTGACTGAGTAGCATTTGTCACCTCTATGCTGACAGTGACCGGATCAGCGACCATGCCTAAGTTGCGAGGATTGAATCCTAAATATTCTTGGGAAGCCTCATTGCGGAAATACCATTCAACAGCAGCCTTGGGGTCTTCCTTTTCATCATTCTCCGGGTCCATTGTTGGACCATCCACATGCGTATCGTCTGTAGTGGCAATCACAGTGCCGTCCACACCATAGCGAGTGACACGCTGTGAGGTCTTGCGACGTGTGTAGGCATTGTCACCCCCATGATCATGACCATAGAGCATGATGAGGTTCGGATATTTGCTCAGGGTCTTCTTGAGCAGTTGCTCGCTTGGAGAAGACGCCATCCCCTTGGAGGCGGAACGGATGCTGTTACTGTCGCTAAAAGGTATATGAAGGGCAAAGAACACAGTCTTGTCTGCATCTTCCGCATAGATTTCAGCCAACTTGTCAGCAACCCACTGCACAGACTCATCTGAGTATATATAATTGGAGGCATTCCTGAAGAGATGCTTACCGCAGTTAAGGACTACAAAGTCAAAGCCATTGATCACATAATGATAAGCAGCCAAGAGACTCATCTTACCCAAAGAACCGTTGTCTGCATCTTCATAGAAAGCATCTTTCTCGGAAAGCACACCGACATCTTCCTTCATAGGGAAGGTGTAGTAATCTCCTGCGTTGTAAGGCTTGGGGATATTGTCCCAGTTGGCAACCTCATAGTCATGATTGCCCGTCACATAGAGCACTGGCTTTTTGCTATCAGAGGCAAAAGCGGTGCGGGTGTTGCGTACAATCAGTTTGCGCACCTGTTCCCAATTTTCCCGAGAGACCGTGGCATCGCTCGTGCAGTCACCACCGAGCAGCATCACATCTATCTTCTCATCCCTTTTCATATATGCCAACGTTCTCACAAAAGAACCGCGTAGAGCAATGTCGTCAAGGCTGGCACAATCAATGAGTGAACGCTCTGCATGAATGTCGGAGATACATGCCAATGTGAGCAAGGGCTTTTCTTTCTCCTCCACTTCCTATGCATAGATGTAGCCTGACAGCATCATCCATGCCACTAATAAAAATAAAATCTTATTCTTCATAACTCAAGTTTCGGATTTAGATTTCAAGCCGTTTGAGCATACTCTCTAAGTGCAGCCAATCTCTTGTCATTCTCAATAATTTGGATGGTCAGTTCATCAGAGTCAGCACCAATGAGTTCTGAAACGACGGCTACCACCTCTATTATGATTGCCCATATCTTTTCAACCACCGTCAGTTCGTGTACTCCGAGATACATGTCACCGAACAGTCCTCCTATGGTGTCATAGTGGAGTGCTCTTTTTATTGAGGCGAGCATGTTGTAACGTATCATGACCAATGAAACATGTGCAATATGGGCGGAAAAGTCGCGGGATGAGCAATCGGCAAGTCCAAGCAGGCGCTTGCTGTCTGAGAAGAACACCTCTATGCTCCAACGCATGGAGTATATCTCGTAGGCACGCATAAAACGGAGGCTCAGATCTGTTGTAAGAAGTACTTTCCATGCTTCCTTTTTGCCCCTCTTGCAAAAGAACAATTTTACGGAACGTTTTCCAAGCACAACTTCTATTTCGGCATAATGGCAATGGTAGCGCCTGCTGTATTTCACTTCCTTCTTAGCCTTAAGTTTGGTGATTATGGCCTTGGCGGACAATTCACCCCAATTAGTAGTCATATACTTGGTGTTGCCCATCTTTGCCATGCCGAGAAGATGGAATTTCTTGTGTCGGCGATAAACGAAATCCACAAGTTCGGTACATGTGAACCAGCTGTCAACCAGCAAGTAATCGAAAGGTATCTTGTTGCGTATCGCGTTCTTCACCATATCCATCAATTTGGCGCCCTTGCTCATGAAATACTCTTCCTTGCGTTTGGCAATATGACACTTCTCGTCACGTTTGCGCTCATAACGCCCATTCCTCTGTTCAGAGGTAAGCCCTTGTTCCTTGCCATCAACCTTGCCCTTCTCGCCATGAAGCGAGAAATCGAGCATGAACTGCGTGCGGCCATCGCTCCAGCACAACATTAGAGCCTTGTAGCCGAGGATGCATTTCTGGTGTACATGCGAGAATATCTTGCCTATGGATTCCATATGCATGCCCGTCTTTGGAAGATCCGTGTCATCGGCTATCAGTACGGTTGGAAGCAGACTCTTCTTATGGTCCTGGCGCACGGTCACTTTCGTCAGCAACCAATTAGTTATGCGGTACACGACATTCCGCCAGTCGACATTGTCTTGTGACAGATACGAATAGAGGATATCTTTCTTACCGCCAAACATACGACACAGCGCCGAACCATCATAATGGGAGAAGCCTTTGATTGCAAAGAATGGAAACAGTAACAATATCTGGAACACTTGAAGGTTCGTCAACTGGCAGTTCTCACGTTTCAAACCACCAAGGCTGCGGTTGTCCAAATTTAAGCCTTCAAGCAGGCGCGTAAATGTATCCATAACTATACTGCGACGTTTTTCTGAGAAAAAGTTGCGGATTTCTGAGGGAATATTTGTAATTTTGCTCATGGCTTTGAGTTTTGAGTAATGTTTTTTTTGTCACATCTAATTTACTCATTTTCCGTGACATACGGAAATACTCAAAGCCTTTTTTATACAATAAATTCAACCTCAAAGTCTAAATCCGAAACTTGAGTTCATAATATATATGGTTAGCAGTATGATGTCGCAAAGATATAACAAAAGTTTGAAAAAACAATCATCACAATTCATATTTTTCCACATTAATACACACCACCCAATATTTATCACCACTATTCACTCCAAATATTTGCATAAAAGAACAAAACAGTCTAATTTTGCAATGCAATCTAAACGAGAAAGTAACATGGCAATAACTAACAAGGAACTTGAAAGCGTGCATGGTGAAGAGGATGTCCAAGCCATATACCAAGAAGTGAGGCTAAGGAATGATTTTATTGGCTTCACGCAACAGTTCATGTGTGATGAAGATGGCCATGTGGCACGCAATGCCTTTTGGACACTGACCAAGGCAACAGATAAGGAACTGGCACAACTGCAGGTGATGCTCAATGAGTTGATAGACCTGTCCATGCAAACAGACAATTCCTCCGTGAGACGATTATCACTGAATATCGTTGAGCGATTGAAGATGAGCGAGCAAGACCCAAGAGCGGACTTTCTTGACTTTTGCCTTGACCGCATGACCCATGTGGAAGAATTTCCGGGTACTCAGACGCTGTGCATGAAACTGGCTTTCCGCATGTGCAAGTTCTATCCAGAACTGATGGATGAGTTCATGCGTATCATTGAGACAATGGATATGGACTTTTACAAACCTGCCATCAAAAGCCTTCGCAACAGAATACTGAGTGGAAAAATAAGATAAGCGACATATGCCACTACTCATGAATCACAACAACACATAAAAGAATACATTTGAAGGCATCATAGATCTCCATCAACATCTTGAGTCTATTCTTCCCTTTCAAGATGGGCATGGACTTGTTGGCAGATTGATGATGTTCAAGGTGTCTATACGCACAAGATGAGTATAAGACCATGCTTGACTACTTCAAAATAAATATGAAAATTACAATAATTATATGAACTCTCATACCAATATAATCCTTCGTCCATTTCTACCAGCCGATGCTTCCATCATCCTGAGCTGGTGCAAGGACAAGCATGCGTTCCGACTCTGGAGTGCAAACCGTTATCAGGATTACCCTGCACAACCAGAGGAGATGATGATGCAATACGAGAGAGAGAACATGCACCCTCTCACAGCAACTGTTGATGGCGAGCCTGTTGGTCACATCCTGCTCCGCTACCCATCCGAGGATAAGAGCCTCATCCGCTTTGGCTTCATTATTATAAATGACAACATGCGAGGCAGAGGCTACGGGAAAAAGATGCTTCTGCTGGCCATTGATTATGCCAAACAAGAACTTGGAGTTAAGAGAATCACCCTTGGTGTGTTTAATGAAAACATCTCTGCTATCAAGTGCTATCGATCTGTTGGGTTTCATATCACAGGAGAGGACACTTATACGATAGATGGCGAGAAATGGAAAGGTTTAGAAATGGAAATGGGGGAAGACATGTGAAACCATTAAAAAGAACATTCAAGAAATGGAAACAGACCGAATTATCCTTCGTCCTTGGCATGACAGTGACGCTGAGGCACTCTTCAAGCATGCCTCTGATTCTGATGTAGGTCCTCGTGCAGGTTGGCCACCACATCAGAGTATAGAAGAGAGCTTGAAGATTATCCGAACCATCTTTCATGGTGATACCATATGGGCTATAGAATGGAAAGAGACAGGAGAACCCATTGGAAGTATTGGTTATTTCAAGTATGGCGAAAGCAATATTGAGATTGGCGAGAATGATGCAGAAATAGGTTATTGGATAGCCAAACCCTTTTGGAATATGGGCATCTGCACTGAAGCATTACAACTAATCATTGAGCATTGTTTCAACGAGAAACACATTGATGTCATCTGGAGTGACTTCTTCATTGACAATCCTGCATCAGGACGCGTGATGGAGAAATGCGGCTTCAAAGAAACAGGCAAGATGCATTATTGCCGACATCTCTATGGCGGGAATGATCGCCCTGTAAAAATCATGAAACTATCAAAGTAGCAAAAGGGGAAGGAACACAAGTTCGAAACCCTACAGATGATGAAGAACTCCAAACATAGAAGAAGATGAAAAAAGAAATCAATCCGCATGACACAACCAGAGGTTCTCAATTTGAAATTTGGAGAAACGCTCCAAATCCCATGCTAACCTTTGTCAAGAAACTGGATGTAACCAATCTTGTCAAGGCAAGTAAAAAGAAGAACCTGAAATTTAATATGCTTTTGGATTATTGCATTGGCAAAGCAGCTCTTGACCAGAAAGAGTTCTACTTGTTGCCAGAAGGCGACAAACTGATGCAGTTTGACAAGATTGCCATCAATACAATAGTGAAGAATCGTACAGGCGAAGTGAGTTCCTGCGACATAGAATTTACAGGTGACTTTGACCGTTATCACCATGACTACATGAAGTACACGACAGAAGTTGCCCAAAGTTGCATAGACCGAGATCTTTCAGATGAGTGCATGGTTATTGGAACTTCAACTATTATTGATACAGAATTAGAATTTGCAGGTGGCATGTATAGTGGAATATTCAACAATCCTTTTATCATATGGGGACGTTATTCAAAACACTTCTTCAGATACCACCTTCATCTTTCTTTCCAGTTTCATCACACACAAATGGATGGAGCGCATGCAGGAAGATTCCTTAAAAACCTTCAAACATACATTAATATAATATAGAGAACTGATTTTATGAAACACGAAACGATTACATTAAAAATACTATACGTTCTGCTCAATGACTATGTGATTGCCTTATAAGAAAAAGAAATGAAAAGGATGAAACGTCAGGGGAATCCTTCCATTTCACACCCTGCACGCACAAAGCGTTCTTCATGTCCCAACGAACAATGGTTCAATGGCAAACTAACAATTGTTCAAGTGCCAATGAACAATGGTGCGATGAACCATGAACAATGGTGCGTTTTTGACCTCACAAGCATCTAACTGCCGAAGGGGCATTAATAGTATATATAAAGAAGATTACTTCTCCCAAACTGACGTGTAGATACCAAACATGAAAGACGAAGACCCTATTACAGCATATTCTTTTCCATACGGTCATGGATTCTATCAAAAGATGGGGTTTTTAGATACGGATGGAGAACAGATCACCAATGGTGTGAGACATGATCCCATGAAGATGTAAGACAAACACCCAAATGTTAATTTAATGTTAAACATATACATATCTCTTGACTCGTCCCTTAGGGTATAGACTAACTTTGCAGATGTTTATAAACAAAAGAAGAATCGCGCGACAATGAACAAAACAAAATTAAGAATCGGAGAGTTCTCCCAACTGATGCAGGTCACGGTAAAGACCTTGCGGTTCTATGAACAAAAGGGGCTCTTACTGCCTGACGAGGTGGATGAGTGGACGGGCTATCGCTACTACAGTATTGGGCAAATGCAACAATTAGCAAACATCCGAAACCTGCAACGACTCGGTTTCTCGCTGGATGAGATCAAGGAACTGTTTGAGGAAAACTCACATACTCCCAGCATAAAGAAGTTGTCAGAGAAGATAAAGGAAACGGAAAAAGAGCTTAGGCTGCTAATAGCCCGACGTGACAGATTGCTCAACTGGAGAGACTCTCGCAAAGAAATTAAAACAATGGAGAAATTCAGCATTCAATCATTGCCCGAAATCATCGTGGCAAGTCATCGAGAAGTGATTGCAAGTTATGAAGCCTTAGGTCCTCTATGTGTTGAGAAAATAGGTCCTGAGATGCAACGACTGGGATGCAAGTGCCCTACCCCTGGTTACTGTTTCACTATTGAACACAACAAGGAGTACAAACCTACCGACATCGACATCGAGTATTGCGAGCAGGTGGAAGAGATGGGGACAGACAGTGGCATCATCCAGTTCAAGAAACTGCCAACCATCCCTAAGGCACTTTGCATGAAGCATGTTGGTCCGTACGACCGCTTCTACGAATCTTTCACAGAGGCATTCCGATATATGGAAGAACAAAATCTGAAGATTGCAGGAGCACCACGTACCAGCTATATTGATGGAATATGGAATCAAGAGAACCCAGAAAAGTGGTTGTCCATGATACAGATTCCTATAGAATGATTCATTATGTCTGCCTCATTTTCATGGGGCAGACTTACTATATATGATACAGGAGACAGGTTCTTTTAGAACATCATCAAAGTATTTGGTTCACTTCTACAGAAACTTTCTAATATCTGCCGTGTTAGTTCCGGACACAGGATTTGGCTTGCCCACTCCCAACAACTCCTGCTGATAGTTGCCCGATGTGTGAGAGGTGAGAGATAGGGCAAAGGTGAGATTGAGACAATTGAGACAGCCCTCATGAGAAGTTCCCTTCCCCATGCTTCTGCCATCCTTCGAGATGCCTTCGAGATGCCTTCGAGACGCCTTCGGGATAATTCCATCACTTTTTTCCCTGTTGGCATGAAGGAATGTGAGGAGGAAATGGAGACTGAGAATGGAACAAGCGATGGAATCGCATGCCAGTGACAACATCTCAAGAAGATTGACTTTTGAGAAAACACATGAAGTAGGCTCATCAATATAGCATCAATGACAAGTTCCACCCTCTCTCTCCAGCAAAGTTCACCCCAGAAGAATCTGATTCACTGGTATTTGTTGTGCCTCATGAAGAGGAATCATTGCATTGATGAAATAGACGGTCTTGTAATGTAACATTTCGTCAGCACGAATGGAACGTTCCTCCACAACTCCGCTGTCAATGAGGCGTTGGCGGCAAGTGCCGTGGAGCAATGCGTCTGACGGTGTGAACAGAGCACCTTCAAAATCCTCGAAAACAAGATTGCAATAACTGGCATCGGTAATCATTCCGTTGCGGACAATGATGACATCATCGACCTTGGCTTGCTGAACAAGATAATCCAACCGACGGCGATCAGTGCTTTTATAGGAATAACAAATATGGTCATCACAAACAAGGGCTACGCTCCTGCGCTGTTTCTGTTTGTATGGCGAGAAGGCAACAGAGAGAATTGCATCGGCATATTCTATACGGCATTTGAACCGCCCCTTTCGGGCTTCGTCAGGAATCTCCAGTTGAAGTTCAGGCATTGGTTGATGATAGATGTCCCGAACGGTCTTTTCCATCCGTTTGAGATGATAAGATAAGTGTAGCGGCTGACCATCGTTGATGCAAATCACCTCAGAGAAAGTCGGTTTCCTCACAGGCAGATATATTTTTTCAATCACTTCATCATATTCACTATGCGCATGGCTCATGGCTGTGATTCCGCCACCACTGCGATAGAATTTTCGTCCTTCGAGGTCTTGTTCTATATATCTGATGATGACCCCACTATCTAACGCACTGCCATCAAAATAGCCAAACACACCAGCATAAAAGCCCCTATCCTCCTCTTCTGCCTCTCTAATCAACTGCACTGTGCGTGGCTTTGGTGCTCCCGACACACTGCCTGCAGGGAGCATCGAGGTGATAATCTGTCCGAGACACTGCCGCCAGTTGTCGGGCAACTGACCCACAATTTCGCTACTTATCTGTAGGATATGTGTCCTGTCAGTATGCAGTTCAGTAACATATCGGTAACGTTCGACACAGACTTTCTCTGCAAACATGCTCAAATCGTTTCTCAGCAAATCAACTACCGTTGCATGTTCCGCACTCTCCTTCTTGCTGGCAAGAATCATTTCTTTTGCATGAGGAATGTCAGCATCGACAGTACCCTTCATAGGATGGGTGGATATTTTACCGTCACAACTGATGGTCACAAAACATTCGGGCGAGAAGCAGACGAATCGGTTAGGAATACAGAGGGAATAGCGTGCATCGGTCATCATGAAGATGTCCTTCAGACTCAATGTGGTCTGGAGAGGACTTTTCACAGTAAGATTGGTCAAGAAAGAATCGCCTCGGCAAAGCCCCTTCTTCACGATGTCAAAACGTCGCTTATATCTGTCAAACGTTTCGGCTTGGAAGGTGAAACGCTCATCTACTGCCTGATACTGATCTTTGTTTACATTGGAAGCTGACGGAATGTCAAAAAGGACATCCGTCTGATGCAACGGTTCTTCTACAATAATGAATTCCGTACATTCAAAGTTTGCCACAAAAAGAAATGCCTTTTCTCGTGCTGCAAGATACGAGATACGTTCTGCAGCATCGCTCACGCTGTGGAATGTGGTATATGCCATGAAACCTGATGATTAAAAGAAAATGTAGCATCGGGATTCATGCACATCTGAGACACGCATGATACGGACACAAGCATGTGCCCTCATAATGCAAGTACAAAATTAGTGTTTTTTTCGCTTTCCTGCGGTATGGGATAATGAAAAAATCAAAATGAAGGCTCATCTTATGCTATTCTGTAAAGCCTTGTGGCATTTTGATTGCAAAAATAGAAACCAAACTTTAAGGAACTCACTCCTTACCTTCGCAATGTCAATCGAAAAGAGACTTACTGACAATCCTTTTCGGTCTTCACTAATGACGCGAACCTTTCTTCTCTGATGATGCAGACCTTTCTTCTCTGATGATGCAGACCCTCCCTCACTGATGATGCAGACCCTTCCTCACTGATGATGCAGACCCTTCTTCACTAATGGCGCAGACCCTTCTTCACTAATGGCATAGAAAAAGACCAAACAAAGACAGTGATTTTATAACTTAAAAGTTCATTTTGTCCAGTCCGCACCAGCAACCATACAGCAGGAAAGCAGCAACCATATAGTATTCACTCACGAACCATATGGTTTTCACTCACGAACCATATAGTTTTTGCCCACGAACCATATGGTGTTTGTCCACGAACCTATGACCTGTGATAAAAATGGGCTCATAGTTGTATAAAAGCGACGAAGGGAAGTTCATTGCCCTTCCACCTTATTTATTTCCTTTTGAAGTTCCACAAAACGATTGCACGAGATAACGTGGGGAAACAAAGTCCTTAAAACAAAAATCCGTGTAACTCAATGAGCTACACGGATTTTATATATTTGTTTATTGTTTATTTATCAAACTTACTTCACCTCCTCGAAAACGACTTTAACTGACTATCAATGCGTTAGCACCGGATGTTGCACACATGTCGCAAAAACGGAAATAACCATTGATAATCAACATGTTACAAAATCACTGCAAAGGTACAGATTTCTCCCAGAATAACCAAAAGAAAACACAGAAAAAATCAAAAACTTGCAACATTTTCTCTATTTGGATTGGGTCGTACATGGAATAGGGAGGGCATCTATCTCATAATTACAGTGTCTTTATTGATGACCATCATGAGTTTCTCGTTCACTTAGAATTGTACACGCTTATATTAAAAGTGCCTCGTTGACTCACACCAGCGAGACACATCCTAAAATCACTTTTCTTTTCTTATGCCTTTGAATGGAGTTCCGTCTTTTTTCCCATCCATAAACTTTCCATTGGGACCGCGTTTGGTCCAAATTCCAGTCTTGGGATTTAAGACTTGGCTTCTCTGGCGTACCATACCGTTTCTGTGACCATCGCCACTTGGAGGGTTTGTTGCCATATTCTATCTTTACCCGTCCGTTCGGGGATTAAGTTGGCTGCATGTTTCAGGCAGCCGTAATAATATTTTCACTATCCATTTATTAACTCTGCAATTTCCTCCGCAATTTCTTCAATCGTATATGAAGCTGTATTACGGGCCACTTTGTCAGCGAGTGAAGGAGAGTAATCTAATACCTCTTGTTTGGTAATGCCATGCCAAATAGGCAGGAGCACCTGCTCTCCTGTGTTGGCTTTAGAAATAATTCCATCTAGTTCATAGTTAGTCCAGCCTTTTTTTATGAAAGACTGAGACAGAACTACGATACCAAATTTGCTCTTAGCTAAGCCACTGTCTATCTTTCTTCGAAGACTGTCGCCAATCTTTAGCTCAAACTCGTCATACCAAACCTTCAGCCCTTTGGCCACTAGTGCCTGCGCTAAAGGGCGTACTACACTATCCTTGTCCTCAGAAGCATGTGAGATAAACACATCATATTCCATATAACTGTCTTCAGAGTCACCAATAGTAATAGGCTTTTTATGCAACAATGAGGGAACTGAAGACAAAGGAGGCTCTCTGTATTCAGGTAGAGGGCTGGGCAGTTTACGTACAGAAGATCTTACAGAACCTCTTAAACCTCCAAGGTCAATGGTCACATACCAATGACCTGAACGAGGAATCGTTAGTACAGACGGTGAACGTCTCATGAGTCCGCCATAATAGCTATGGCGGCGCCCGTGTTTGTAGTTGTTATAGTTAGAACTGTCCATCAGTCTCACGTTGGCAGCATTGCCACTTAGTGTTACTTGGACCTGTTCCCCCTTACTACACTGATGTAGGTCGTAAACTTGATACTGCATGTTTATTTACTCTTTAGTGGTGTTAATAATTTCATAGCAGTACACATATACACTGTCATCAGTGCCTCCACCTGTGTCACTTTCCATGCCCTTAGCCAGATAGTACTCCTCCACCTTTTGGGCAGTAGCCTTGTCTGTAGCAGTACGGTATATCCACCAGGCATTTTCCTTACTTACATTGTGCTCAGTAAACAACCTGCGCTCAATGTTATTTGTTATTCCAACATAGAAGTTAGAATAATACTGTTTCGAACTCTTCTGAAGATGAGCATCGAAATCTGCAATAATTTCTTTCGCGGTCAATCTCATAATTCAATCTTTTAGAATTGTTATTAATTCAAATATACACCGCAAAAGTAGGGTCTAACATTGCAGCCTTACTTCATTGTTATAGAAATCTCTCTCCTATTTACAATTTTTAACTATTTCCTCGGCTCTATTTCTTATTTTGTTCCGCAAACTCTTTGGCTCCACTATCTGGCAGTTGTTCATAAACCCTAGCAGTGCAGTTTCAAATTCATAGTTTAAAATTAGGCTCATCTCTATCAAAACATAGTTCTCATTCTGCTCAATTATCTTCTGGCTGCTATGCATCGGTTTGGAAATCATATACTCTGCATCAGGATATCCCACCTTTAACACGACTTTTTCCTTTTTCGCACTCACGATATTTTGTAGAAAAGCGTCTAATACTTGACGAAATCATCAAAATTTCACCTAAAATAATAAAAAATAAGCATATTTTTGCCTATTTTTGATTTATTTTTAGTATCTTTGTGACCTAAAGATTTGAGTTTTGAAGAACTTACGTTCATAATCTATAAGACAATTCAGTAAATCGGATATGGGTACAAACATATACATGCGAAAGATTCCAAGAAGGGAACGTCAGAAAGAATTGATGGAGTTAATATCCAAGCAGTGTCAGCAAAGGATTGACTCTATTAGAAAGGATGCAGGTCGTTGTTCAGGCGAGTCTGATAGGTCTTTGGATGAAGACATAGACTCGTTGCGTCAACAAATATATGAAGAGGTGCATATTGGAAAATGCTCACGTGGATGGAAGTTCTTGTTTGCTCCCAATCCTCAATTCTATCAAGAAAGAAAGGACTCTGTTTTAGCTTTTATTCATTCAGAGGGTTGGATATTGATGGATGAATATGGGGAAAGCATAGATCCAGATAAGTTTTGGGAAGAATATGTTGTTTCTCAAGAAAAGGGTTTCACAATTGCAACCTATCAAGAATGGCAAATCCAACACGGAGAAACAATTCAATCCAGAGCTGCTTCATTTGAGCACGAAACGGCAGAAGGCCTTCGCTTTGCAAATGATGCAGACTTTAGTTAAAGAACTGATTACAATTGACAATAAAAAAATATGGCAAAATTAAATCGTATAAGAATTGTTCTGGCTGAACGCGATCTAAATAACAAGTGGTTGGCGGATAAGTTGGGAAAGGATCAGGCAACTATATCCAAATGGGTAACAAACACTACCCAACCCAGCCTTGAAACACTCATAGCTATTGCCAATGCACTTGAAGTGCCGGTACAGGAGTTGGTGAGACAGGAAGAATTCAATCAAGAGAAATAAGTCGAATGATAACAAAAGACGAAATACAAGAACTGCTGCATAGCACGGAAACCTATCGTGTGGAGCGAACCACGTCAACAGGTGACATGGATAAGTTCCAGGAGGCTATCTGTGCCTTTGCTAATGACCTGCCAAACTCGCGCAAGAATGGCTACCTGATATTGGGTGCTTACGACAACGGAGAGTTGTCGGGGTTGAAGGTCACTGATGACTTACTGAAGAAGATTGCAGCCATACGCAGCAACGGAAACATCCTGCCTATACCTGTTATGAGCGTTGACCGTTTCCAGTTCCCTGAAGGTGACTTGTTGGTTGCTGAGGTCAGTCCGTCCGACCTGCCGCCTGTGCGCTATCGTGGACGCACCTTTATTCGTATTGGTCCTCGTCGCGACATAGCTACGGAAGCAGAGGAGCGCATATTGGCAGAGCGTCGAATGTCATTCATGGCCACCTTCGACACCATGCCTTGTTTGGCTGCCAAACTGAATGATATCAACACGGACTTGCTGCGTACAAAATATCTGATACCGCTATTAGGTAATGAGTTAGTGGATTCTGATACTCGTCCTATCGAGGAACAGATGGCTGCTGTGGGTATGTATGACACTGAGCACCAATGCCCCACATACGCAGCAGTCGTACTGTTTGGCTACAAGCCGCGCCGTTTTATGCCAGGTCTGTATGTGCAGTATGTATGCTTCAAGGGCGAGGACGTGACCAGTGAGGTGGAGAACGAAATGCAGTTGGAAGGCAATTATTGCGAACTGCTGCCACGTCTAGAATCGCTTTTGGAGTTGTCTGTCATCAAGAAGAAACCCGTTTTCGTTTCTATCCTACGCGAGGAGATGGTCAGCAACTACCCCTATCAGGCTATCCGAGAGCTTCTTCTTAACGCCTGTATGCACCGCGATATGCAGAGTAATACACCGCTTCGCTTTTATGAGTTTGCTAGTCATCTGGAGATCCTGAATGCGGGCGGCTTGTATGGCAATGCCCGCCCTGAGAATTTCCCAAGTGTGAACGATTATCGCAATCCTCTTGTAGCCAGTGCCATGAAGACGCTGGGCTATGTCAATATGTTCAACCGAGGTGTAGGGCAAGTCCAGACTGACTTGAAGGAGAATGGCAACCAACCCGCAGAGTTCAACGTTAATCTTATCACGGCATTCAAGGTTGATGTGAAAGTTTCGCAGAGCTATACCAACGAAAATGGCGGTAAAGTTGGCGGTGATGTGGCGCTAATAGAAATGACTGATATTCAGAAAAGTATAATAGATTTGATTGGAGCTGATGCTTCAATTTCTATCGACCTAATGGCGGTAAAGATGGCGGTAAAGAAACGCACGTTGGAGAGAGAAATTGCTAAAATGAAACAGAAAGGCTATATCTCTCGAACAGGTTCCCCTCGCTCTGGTAAATGGGAAGTTGTCATCCCTTACAATTGTGTTATTGAGATCGTGTAGTTATATCGAACTGATGGTAAGAAGTAAACAAGAATAAAAAGAAGATAGAATAATAGTAATGAACGTAGTATCATTCTTTGCAGGATGCGGAGGACTTGATCTTGGTTTTGAAGAGGCAGGTTTCCATGTAGTTTGGGCTAATGAGTTCGAACCACATTGTCGTGCGACATATATTCGCAATCATCCAAATACGGAGTTCGTATTAGAAGATATATGCAAAATTGCTCCTAATACAATTCCAAACTGTGATGGATTTATCGGCGGCCCTCCATGTCAGTCTTGGAGCGTGGGTGGCAAACAAAAAGGACTTGATGATGTACGAGGACAACTTTTCTTAAAATATATCGAACTAATCAACGCTAAGAAGCCAAAATTCTTTTTGATTGAAAATGTAAAGGGAATGTTGGATGACAAGTTCAAAGGTGTATTTGAGGATTTCCTGACCCAACTTAATGATGCAGGATATAATGTTCAATGGGCATTGCTTGATGCTGTAAACTATCGTATACCACAAAATCGAGAAAGAGTATTCTTTGTTGGCTTTAGAAAAGATTTGAACGTATCTTTCAGTTTCCCCCTCCCAACATGCGATAAGCCTATTACATTAGAACAAACTATTGGTGACATTACAGAAGTCCCAAACTTTCTTTCTGGTGGTAAGATAAAAGATTCTAGCAAAAAGACTAACAAGAATAATCAATATCCGAATCATGATGTATTGGCATCAAAATTTGGTTCGTTTTATTATCGAGGAAATAGGCGTAGAGGGTGGCAACAACCATCTTTTACGATAAATGCAACTGCCGACTTTGCTCCATTACATCCCTCATCACCCAAAATGATGTACTACGGACATGAGAATTGGAACTTCCAAAAAGACAAGTTGGACAAATACAGAAGAATGAGTGTGCGTGAATGCGCTAGGATACAGACGTTTCCCGATAATTTTATCTTCGAGTACGAAAACATTAAAGACGCATATAAGATGATTGGCAATGCTGTTCCCCCTCGATTAGGGCATGAAATAGCGAAGTCTATTTTTATTGCTCTAGATGGCATAGACCAGACATGTGCTGTCAATCACAACCAGCATAATAACATAAACAATGATATTGTGCTTGTAGGTTATTATAAAGGAGACAAGCATAAACAACTCATTCTTAAAAATCAACTTTATTATGTCCGTTCTGATGGCAGAAAAGGTTCAATGTTTAAAAATGAATGCGCTGTAATGCCTCAGTATTTGTTGCTACATTATAAAAATGACGCAGAAATATATGAACTCAACGCTGAAGAGCCAGTTCTGGCAAATGCTTCATTCATAAAAACATTAGGTTTTGCGACTTCTGGGGATACATATCTTTGTTTTCAGTTGAAGAGTGCGAAACCGAGAATGATCTGCGATATAGTTGACCATTCTGTCAGTCTGCACTTTGATACAAGAAACTATGCTCCATATTTTACAACAATCAAAGAAATACTAGAATGAAATTAAATATCTGCAATATTATTCAACAATTGATTAAAAAATTTAAGCATATGAATGTTGATAGTGAACAAATAACTCTTGATAAGAATCTTGTCATTGCTCAGGATCAGCCGTTGTCAGACAGGCAAATTAAGGAGTGTCTTATAAATATACTAGGGGAAAATAAATGTAGGATTATTACAGTCCCACCTCGAAAATGGGTATTGGAGTTTACGGATGGCGGAAAGGTATATCACCTTCTTGTTAGAACATGTACATATTTGGGAAATCCTCATCCGATATTTAAGAAGAGGGTACAATTGCCGCTTTGGTTTAATGATTATACTAACACGGTTAATAAACAGAATCCCAAGATTGATGTTCGCTATATTGGCGTATATCATTATGGTGATACATTTCATGGCGATAATGTAATATTTGTGGATTTCAAGAAGGACACCTATCTTACCAAGAAAGGTCACAACTCGTCGGCTCATGTTTATACAAATGACTTATTCCAAGCCATGACTTATGGTGTGTTCACAAAAGAGGACTACTTTGGCAACAACATCTCTACAATCCAGAGAGATAAATTTCAGGACTACCTTACGAATAAGGTATCTGAAACAAATACATTGTTCGACCTTTTCCGTAAATTCAATTGCGGTTTCTCCTTTGGCCAATGGCTCAAAGCTCTTGATATAATAAAAGAGATGCACGATAACGACTGGCATCAATGGAGGCAAGCAGAATGGGCTGGCTGGTTTTTGGAATATAAGTTCAACAAGTTCACAATAGATAATAAACTAACTCATCAAATGCGCTATGTAGGTAGTTCATTAAAACGTGAAGGCGATTTGGACTTTGATATCCGATTTGACGAGGAGGATTTCTATGGCGACTTGAAGGCCAGTGACATCTCAAAGAAAGAGACACCAGGCAATGATCAGGAAAATCTTATTGAGTGCATCTACCAGTTCGATAAATTCTGGTATGTAATTTATGAGCATGAAACAGTAAAGGATAGTGATGCCGGATATGAAGCCACGAAAGGTAGAAATCGCTATATAAAGAGTGTTGATCCTACTTACAACAAGGATGAATTGTCTTATCATGAGCGCATGAAAAATTCTGTAAAATTCATGAAGATGTCTATCATTGAACTAAATAGAGTGAATTATCGAGAGGCTTTGACCGACTTTAACCAAGGTCGCCAAGCTGACGGTAATGTTAGAAAACCGAAATTCAACATAGATAAGAAAGTGCTGGAGAATGACAATTTTGTAGTTTTCCGCTATACATACGGTAAGTAATGAAAAAATTTAAATTTATTGATTTATTTTGTGGTATAGGTGGCTTCCACCAAGCGATGAAATCACTTGGTGGAGAATGCGTCTTTGCTAGTGATATTGATGACGATTGTCGTAAGACATATGAAGCGAACTATGGCATTGTTCCTGTAGGCGATATAACAAAGATTGATGCAGCTGACATTCCTGCGCATGATGTTCTTTGTGGCGGATTCCCTTGTCAGGCATTCTCAAAAGCTGGTAATCGCTTAGGTTTTGATGACCCAACTAAAGGAACTTTGTTCTTTGATATTTGTCGTATTTTGGAGTATCATCGTCCCCAATATGCTTTGTTGGAGAACGTTCGAAATCTCGCAAGTCATGATCATGGTAAAACATGGCGTATAATTCATGACAAATTAGAAGAATTGGGGTATAACCTTCTTCCTGAACCTGTCATTTTTAGTCCTCATTACGTTGGCATACCTCAGCATCGTGAACGTGTGTATATTATGTGTGTGCGCAAAGATGTAGGTGATGTGTCTCCTTTCGTATTGCAGAATGAGCAGATGCGACCCTGTTCTATTGACTCTATACTCCAAGATGACAACGAAATTCCAAATCTTGAAGAATATAGAATTTCGTCAGACATGGAGAATCTTATTGACTTGTGGAATGAGTTTCTTCAAAAAATAAAGGTTAAAAAATTGCCAGGTTTTCCAATCTGGTCTGAAAGATTGTGTGACCTTAACCCTAATGAGGATTTAACACAATATCCTACTTGGAAGCAGAATTTTATTAGGAAGAACAATGAACTATATATCAATAATCGAGAGTTTATAGATGAATGGATTATACGAGCAAAGCAAAACCCCTTGTTTTTTGGGGCAAAAGCGAAATTAGAGTGGCAGGCAGGACAGACGGGGCATCCTAATATTTGGAATCAAATATTCCAGTTGCGCCCTTCAGGCATTCGTGTCAAAGTAAATACGTATTTCCCAGCTCTGGTTGCCATTGTCCAAACCTCAATCATAGGCTCTAAAAAACGGTTCTTGACTCCAAGAGAGTGTGCACGACTCCAAAGTTTTCCAGAGGACTTTCAGCCAGATGTAAAACTACAACAGGCATATAAACAATTGGGGAATGCAGTAAATGTTGAGTGTGTAAAACTATTTGGAATGCATATGTTTAATATATAATTCAAGTTTCGCAAGTTCCTTAACTTGCCATTTTTAGTTCATAAATCTGTATAAAATGCTGAAGTTTATCAGAACGGTTGATAAGAGTCTCGAAGATTTTCTCATCCTCGATCTCAAAACACTGGG
>Ga0209510_1001755_pt1 | contig 23735 bp, 20 predicted proteins | sample BiotimSIPDNA_FD_185749 | JGI IMG/M metagenome (GOLD analysis project Ga0209510, IMG submission 185749) | Anaerobic biogas reactor microbial communites from Washington, USA - Biogas_R1 time_0 SIP DNA (SPAdes) (version 2) | ecosystem: Engineered > Bioreactor > Anaerobic > Unclassified | place...
AGTATCCCAAATCGAATTGTGAGCGTCAACAAGCCATATGTACGTCCGATCGTAAGAGGCAAGGAGATAAAGAAGGTTGAGTTTGGAGCCAAGTGCAACAATATCCAGATTGATGGCATCTCGTTCACGCTGACTTCACAGGAAATTTTCCTTTGACAATATTTTCAAAAGGTAAAGAACATGGAGTGAGTGAATCAATCAATCAGTTAAATGAATTTCATCTGGAGAAAGATCAAAGAGAAGCAATCTTATCATCATTCATGCGATATAATCAAAAAAACAACAGAATAATACAGGTTCCATTGTTTTTGAACTACTTCAATATTTTCAACATAGACGGTTCTTTCTGTAAAACAGTTTGCTTAGGCAATCAAATAATGGAAATTGACTCGGAAATCAAGTCTTTACCTAACAACTTTTTTTATGATGTTAGAACTTATGAAAAGTTTTTTGTAGTAATGTGTGAAATAGATGGTCAAAGATCATTACGATTCTTTAGTTATGATGGCAAGCCTCTATACAATTTAGAATATAATGCGTCTGCAACGAGATTTGACATTGACATGCAGAATAATATTTTGTATTTATTAGACTACGAGAACGATACCGTTGAGTTTTTCGATATATCAAATATCATCGATTCTGTATATAATTTAATGTGAATTCGTCGAACTCACGTTATTTATATTGACGAGACATACAAATTTCGGCAAAGTAATCCCCATATTCCAGACAATGAGTTATTCCATACTTTTGTTGTGAATAATGAGGGAAAAGTATTGATGGTTGGCAATCCATTCCAAAATGAAAAGATGGAAGCCCTTTTCATGAAAATAATGGAAAAGGAGAAAAAGCAACAAGAAGTTAATAAAATCATATAGAAGAGAGGAATATGGAGAATCTTCCATATTCCTCTCTTCTATATGTGCTTAAACCCTAATAGGTCATTAGGCCACCATTGTTCGCATTTCCGTATGACGTTGTTGCTTCCCAATGATTTAACGTAAGTTCAGCGAATTCATGTTTCTTTAGTCTTTCTCTAATAGGACGACAGCATAGGCGCTGATGCCTTCCTCACGACCTGTGAAACCAAGGTGTTCGCTGGTAGTTGCTTTGATGGAGATGTCGTCAGGATCAATGCTCATCACTTCGGCAAGGGTTTGCCGCATGGATGGGATATGTGGGTTGAGTTTGGGTCGCTCAGCGCAGATGGTGGCATCTATGTTGCCTACGTGGTAGCCTTTGGTGGCTACTATTTCGATGGTCTTGCGTAGAAGTATCTTTGAGTCGATGTTCTCAAACTCGTTGCCTTTCTGTGGAGGGAAGTGGTAGCCAATGTCGCGCATGTTGGCAGCACCGAGAATGGCGTCGCAGATGGTGTGGATGAGCACGTCAGCATCTGAATGTCCGAGTAGTCCTAAAGGGTGTTCAATCTTGATGCCACCCAGCCACAGGTCACGACCTTCCACTAATTGATGGACATCGTAGCCCATTCCTACTCTTATCTTTCCCATGATGGATGTGTTGGTTTTTCTAAGTACTCTATATTTTATAGAGCCTGTAGCGATGATGGAATATACATATATTTATATGCACTGAATTTCTTCTGGATTTTCTCTTCTTCCTTATCTTCGGCGACGACCGAGAAGGTCGCCAATGCCGTCCATGTCGAACGCAAGAGAGAAGCGGAGGGTTTGGTCGAGCGGATTGCTCTGGGCGGTGGAGATGACATAGCCTGCATCGAGGGAGAATACGTTCATCTTGAAGCCTGCGCCCACAGTGAAGTAGGTGCGATTGCCCTTGTTGGGGTGCTCGTAGTGATAACCGCCACGGAGGAAGAACTGGTTGTTGTAGGCATACTCAAGACCAACGCTCCACTGGATTTCTTGCATTTCCTCCTTGAAACCATTAGGGGCATCGTGGAAGGACTTGAAGATACCTGAGATGGGGGATACATTGAAATAGCCTTCACCTTCGAGCCATGTGCGATAGTCTGAGTAGTTATTCTCATAGTCCTTTGCTTCGCCGCCTTCGGTCGTTATCATGTGCTTCACATACTGGTCCATTGTGGGACGGGTGGGCACAAGGAACTTGTTGGCATCGGCAGCAATGGTTAGGGTGTTATATTCGTCGAAGGGAACGAGTAGAGATGCACCCAGGCGGAGATTGGTGGGGAGGAACTCTGAGGTGTTGCCTTCGTCATACGAAATTTTAGAGCCTATATTGGAGATGTTGAGACCCCATCCCACTTGACTCTCATGGCCACCCAGATTGATGTAGCCATTGTGGTAGAGTGCGATGTCGGCAGCAAAAGCAGTTCCTGCCTTGAGTTCATCAGATCCTTCTCCCTTGTAGGCGAGGTCGGAATAGACGAAGCGTAGGCCTACTGATGCGGAGAAGGTCTCGGAGAGCATGCGTGAGTAGGCCACATCTAGAGCCATTTCATAAGGCTTGAATGTCTGTGCGTTTTCATCGCTCATACTCTCATAACTCTCATACACCTCACCAAGGGTGAAGTAGCGGAGAGAACCTGAAAGTGCATTGTAGTCGCCCAAGCGGTAGTAGCCCGTGATGTTGGCAAGGTCAATTCCTTCTGTGAGCTGACGAAGCCAAGGGGTGTAGTTGAGTGAAATGCCTGAACGGCTGATGCAGAATGGATACTTGGCGGGATTCCAATATTGGGAATTGACATCGGGGTCGGTCGCTGCACCCACATCACCCATACCGCCTGCACGTGCATCGGGGGCGATAGCGAGCGAGTTTACTCCATGATAGATGGGGTTGAGCTGATTCTTCGTGTCTTGTGCCCATACTGAGGCGGCCAAGCAGATGAAGGAGCATGCAATCAGAAGTTTCTTCATGTTTATCTATACGTTCTTGTTTTCGTTCTTTTTTAATGTATGCCTACTTGAGGTTGGCTCTAAGAGTAAAAACGAGAATCGTATCGTTTTATTGTGTGACGATGAATTTTTCTGCCGAAGTGGAGATGTCGCCCTTTGGAGAGGTGATACGGGTGCGACGGATATAGATGCCCTTTGGCAGGATAGGGTTCTTTTCGGTACTGCTGCTGATCAATCGTCCTGTAAAGTCGAAGATGTCGTACATCTGTACCAGACCTTCCACCACTTCGAAGGCATAAGCCTGCTGTCCCATGTTGTTGAGCGTGTCGAATGCACGTATCACTAATGTGTGTTTGCCAGCAGGGAGAGCGGGCAGGGTGTAGTGGACAGTGCCTGAGCGATAGTCACCCACAGATTGTGTGTAGTAACCGTTGAGCGTATAGGTGGTGGCTTCATTGTTGTCTATGATGGCCACGATGTCATGCCCCAGTCCGTTGCCTGTGGTGTTGATGCCACTGTCGTCTTGCAATTCAATGCGGAGAGTAGGCGTGGCTGTCACGTAACTGATATCAGATACGTTGTGTCCATCAGCAAAGGTGGCAATCGTTGGACCTACGGTGTCGGTCTTCTCCTCGATGGCACTACCTCCCACGAGGAAAGCATCGAAGGTGCCGTGAGCCTCGATTGTCTTGTCTTGGTTGATGGCATAGAGTTTCATGAGACCAGCCAGGTCAGAGTAGTTGATGTCGAGTGGCACAGGGAAGGTGAAGGTGAATGTGCCTGCCTTGATAGAGTCTGAACCCGCATAGAGTGTGCGTGTGCGGTCTTTGTATTTGAAGGCCTTGATGTCTTCACCTGCATTCAGCTTGCCCGCAATTTCCTCTTCGCTGTCAAAGACAGTAGAAGAGACTGTTCCATTGAATCCGTTGTCTTTTTCCCCTTTGGCATTGGTGATATGACCCTCGATGGTGATGGTTTCTCCTGCGGATATGGTAGGAGGATTTTGGGAATCTATCTCTTTGCCGTTCAACTTATCTATCTTCACTTGATGGGTAGGAGTAATGATTCGCATGGCAGGGTCACCCAGAAGGACGAAGTGTACTTTATTGATTTGCTCGGTTTCTGTGAGCGTGCGTTTTGATTCCAGGATGTCTGCTTTGGCTTGAGCAAGGGCTTCACCAAGAGTGAAAGGTTCACCATTGTTCTTCATAGCCAGTACGTGCGACATGAAATAACGGTTGAGCACACGATTAGGACTGGAATATACGGTGCGGGCTGTTCCTATGAAGGCTACCGCTGCTCCCTGTTTGTTGAGCAATGCCTCGCATCCTATGTTCTCGGTGTTCATGTCGAAAGGGGCTACATCACAGGCCGCAGTCACCCATATAGGGGAACGAGGTGAGGTCCATTCTTGAAAATCCTTAGTGATGAGCACCTGTTCGTTTGAAAGGGTATAGGGGGCTGCATGCCCTGTATAGTTCATGATGAGTGCACCTTCCTGCATGGTCTTGTCAATGTCTGCCTCGATGTCGGGATAGCGATTGCCTGTGGCTGTTCGCTGAATGTTGTAGCTGTCCCAGTAGATGCGCTTGTAGTAATAGTCTGGAAAGAGTTTTTCTGTGTTTTTCAACACGTTTTCGGCATCCTCCATGTGGATGTTGGTCTTGTCGTCATCACCCATCAGACAGATGGTGTTCTTCCATGCACCAGCCTCACGATTGCTCATGTAATTGATGAGTTTGTCCACAAGAGTTTTGGCTTCATTGGCTGTTGTGACAGGCAGTCGCCCCACACCGCAGTCGGGTTTCTCCTTAAGAGGGGAAACGCCCTTCCCGTCGGCGAGAAGTGTGACATATTCTTCCAGTACGTAGGATCGGGTATGTGACCATGAATCCTCCGACTCGTAGGCGAGCAAGTAGTCGTCTTGCGACTTAGAGGTCATGCCCTGAGTGAGCAGTCGATTGTCCCAATAACTGTTGCCAAAGAGCAGAATGTTGAGACCGCCTTTCTGAGTTCCTGTGAGAGGAGAAGTGGTGTATTGCTTATCGTAGAGCATCTTCATCAATCGACGATAGGCTGTGATGTCAGGAGTGCCTGCGGAAAATTCGTTATAGACTTGGTCTGCTCTCACGACAGCACACTTGATGCTGTCCAGTGCCACATGGGCAGCCGCCAGCCGTTCTGCCTGCTCGGTGAGTTTGCCACTGGCAGGCACGATGATGAGCAGGTTGATGTTGTCGAGGGAATGCAGGTCTTGATGTGCCACCACGCCCATGGATTGAGGTGTGGGGAAGTTGGCAGATGTGTTTAACGCTACATACTTTTTGGCAAAGTTGGCATGAGGTGCGGCAAACTTGTAGGCAGTGCCAGAGAGTGTGCCTGTGAGTTCTTGAGGCGCGGTAGGATTGCTTACATCCCAGATGATGGTGGATGAAGATGCTCCTTGCAATTCAAATGGTTTGGTGCTGTTGCTCATGGGGTTGAACACCAGAAAGTTCTTCCCGCTCAAGGAAAGTTGAGCCTCGTAGGTCATGCGAATGTAGTCGAGGTGACCGCTGCGGTTAGGAGTGGTGGACTGTGATAGCCTGAGTTTGAAGGTAGTCCCCGTTTGGTCATAGAGTTTGACCACTCCTTTATTCACACGAGCATTGTTCTCATTGGCTACTTTGTCAAAATTAATGTGGCCAAGGATGTTGTCATTCACCGATATGTTGAGGGTGGAAGTGCTGCTGCCCGCTGCTCCATACTGCAACTCAAAACTGATGTCGCCAGCACAGGTGCTGTTGAGGGTTAGCTGATATGTTTTTGCTCCATTGGCAAAGTCATACGACTCAAAGAAAGTCCGTCCACTGTTCAGGAAACTGTAGGCGTCTTCCTCATGGAGTTCATGTGCCATGAAGGTTTTCTGTGTGTCGTTGGATGTGGATGCCGCATCCTGCTTGCTTAGGATGGCAGGAGTTCCCGTGTTTTCGGTCAAGAAATAGTAGATGTGGCGGGAGTAGGGATTGTTGAGATGAGTGAACAGGTCGTTCTCGCTCTCTCTGCTCCATTGGATAGGTCCGCAAGAATAGAAAAGTAGAGTTCCATCGCTCTTGCGGTAGAGTGGAATCTCGGTGAGGTCATCATCGAGATTTTCAATCTCTGCTTCGGGAAGGATGGGAAGGTTGTAGCCATAGAGGCTCACCTTCTTGGGGTCATTAAACCCCATGCCTTTCAGTGTAGAAGCATTCAACTGATACACACCCTCTTCTGCCACACGTATCTTGACCCATTTGCCTGTGGCAAGACGGGAATGCTGAGCATAACGCATTGTTTGTGCATTGACACCGAATGCCAATGTGAGCAGTAGGATGAGTATGTATGGCTTCTTGATCATTTAATCTTTAAGTCGAGTAGTTTCTGTTCACCGATATAGGCTTCCAGCCTGTCGCCTTCCTTGACAGGACCTATACCAGCAGGAGTGCCTGTGAAGAGGAGGTCGCCTGTCTTGAGTGTGAAGAACTTGGACGCATAGGCAATGATGTAATCAATGGTGTGAATCATGTCTGCCGTATGTCCAGTCTGTCGGCGCTCGCCATTCATGTCCATGTGGAAATGAATGTCCTGCACATCACATCCGAGTTCTTCTATCTTGACAAACTTGCCGATGGCAGCACTTCCGTCAAACCCTTTGCAACATTCCCAAGGCATGCCTTTCTCACGAAGTTCCTTCTGCATGTTGCGTGCCGTGAAGTCAATGCCCACAGTCACCTCATTGTAGTAGCGGTGAGCAAAGCGTTGGCTGATGTCTTTCCCCACATGGGCTATCTTCACCACAATCTCTGTCTCGTAGTCAAATCGGTCAGCAAAGTCAGGAACGAAGAAAGGCTTGCCTGGTTGTATGATGCTCGAATCGAACTTGGAGAACAAGACCGGCTCCTCTTTCAATAACGAATTTTGCTCTTCTTTAGTATGTAATTCGTTAATATGTTTGGCATAATTCATGCCGACGGCAAGTATCTTCATCTGTTTCTGTTTACAATCCGAATATTCGTAGAATGTCGTTCATCTGTGCCAGCACCATGAGTCCCAGCAGGATATACATGCCAAAGTACTGCACCACCAGAAGGAAGTTGTCATTGAGTCGCTTGCCCGTGATGAGTTCAAAGGTTGCGAAGAGTGCGTGACCACCATCCAGAGCAGGAATCGGGAGCACATTGACAAAGCCCAAAGCGATGGAGAGGAAGGCTGTGAGCAACCAGAACTTCTGCCAGTTCCACACGTCGGGGAAGATTTTTCCAATGCTGATGAATCCACCCACCTGGCGTGCTCCCTTCTTTGTGAACACGTACTTCATCTGGTCAGCATAGCTGGTGAGAGTGTTCCATCCATATTTCACGCCAGCAGGGAAGGACTCAAGGAAACCGTAGGTCTTGGTCGTGATCTTGTCTTGGTATGGAAGAACATTGACAAAGCCAAGAGTGAAGTCAGCAGTGAGCGTTGCTTTTTTTGTCACGGAGTCATTGATTACGAGGGTGATCTCACGTGCTTTCAGGCTGTCGCCAAAGTTTGCATTTTCTGGCAAAGACTTCTGGAGTGCCAAGAGAGCATTCTGGAAGTCGTTGAAATCTTCCACCTTCTGACCGTTCACAGAAATAATCTTGTCGGTTGTCTTCAAGCCAATATCCTCTGCGGGAGAACCTGGTATGACACTGTCTATGCCGAGAGGTATGAGCATGGATGCATAGGCGGGCTGCTCTATCATGTCGAGAAGAGAAATCTCCTTAGGCATGTTGATGACAGCCTGCTTGCCTTCACGAAGCACTGTAACCGTTTTTGCGTTCGACATGTCCTGAAGTACAGAAGTGGTCCATGATTCCACCACATTGTCATCAGTCTTGATGATGATGTCACCATCCTTAAATCCGTCAGCTTTTGCATGAGCGGAGAACTTCATTCCATAGTCCATGTCTTCACTCTTCACAAAGCTTTCACCCCATGTGAACAAGACCATTGCATAGATGATGAAAGCTGTGAGGAAGTTCATGATAATACCACCCAACATAATGATAAGCCGTTGCCAAGCAGGGTGAGTACGGAACTCCCATTTCTCGCCTTTCACGTCAGCGTTCTTGATGATGATGTTCTTCATCAGGCTGGGCAGTTGTTTCCAGAAACTCTTTTGGCTGTCATCTTCGTTGAAGGAAGACTCATCCACCATGCCCGCGATCTTGACATAACCGCCCAGTGGAATCCATCCGATACCGTATTCAGTACCTTCATATTCGTATTCATCACTGTTCTCCTTCTTCTTGGCAGGAGTTTTGCCAGTCAGTTTGCGCCACCAATTGCTATAGGTGCTGAAGATGCTGAACTTCCAGTCGAAGAACAGATAGAATTTCTCTACTCTTACCTTAAAAACTTTTGCTGCAAAGAAATGACCGCCCTCATGCAAGATGATGAGGAGCGCAAGAGCCACAATGAGTTGCAGACCTTTGATGAGAATTGTTTCCATTTATAATAATGTGGAAGCGTATTGTCTCGCTTCTTTATCGGTTTGTAAATATATGTCTAATGATGAATTGGCTGAGAAACTGATGTGTTGCATTGTTTTCTCAATGATGTCAGCAATCTTCTCATAGCCAATCTTGTCGTCGATGAACGCTCTGTTTGCCACCTCATTGGCTGCATTGACAATACATGGCATGTTGCCTCCCTGCTTCAGGGATTCATAAGCCAAGCCTAAGCAACGGAATCTCTCAATGTCGGGTTGCTCAAAGGTGAGGTCTTTCATCTTGAAGAGATCCAATCTCTCGCCGTTGAGATGTAGGCGTCTTGGATAACTGAATGCGTACTGGATAGGCAGGCGCATGTCTGGCACGCCCAGTTGGGCTTTCACGGCACCATCCTCAAACTGCACCGCACTGTGAATGACAGACTGTGGATGCACAACCACCTGAATCTGTTCTGGCCTCACACCAAAGAGCCATTTGGCTTCAATCACCTCAAAACCTTTGTTCATGAGGGTGGCTGAGTCAATGGTAATCTTTGCTCCCATGTTCCATGTAGGGTGGGCAAGGGCATCAGCCTTGGTGACAGACTTGAGTTGCTCTTTGGTATAGTTGCGGAAAGGACCGCCACTGCATGTGAGCAGAATCTTGTCGATGCGGTTGCCTGGCTCAAGACACTGGAAGATGGCAGAGTGCTCTGAATCTACAGGGAGAATAGGCACTTGGTTCTCGTTTGCCAATCGTGTGATGAGGTCACCAGCCACCACGAGTGTCTCCTTATTGGCAAGGGCAATCGCCTTCTTTGCCTTGATGGCGGCAATGGTTGGCTCAAGACCCGCAAAGCCCACCATCGATGCAAGCACAATATCTACGTGGTCGTCTTGCACCACTTGGCATAGGGCTTCCGCACCTGCATACACCTTGATGGGGAGGTCGGCAAGGCCTGCCTTCACAATCTCGTAGTTTGATTCATTTGCTATGACCACAGCCTCGGGGTTAAACTGGCGCGCCTGCTGAATGAGCAAGTCTGCGTGGTTATAGGCTGTGAGCACGTATGCTTCGTAGAGGTCACTATGCTGGGCTATCACATCAAGAGCCTGAGTGCCGATGCTGCCAGTAGAACCTAATATGCAAATCCTTTTCTTCATAAGTCCAAAAGTCCAGAAGGAAGATCCATGACCATGATTTTCTCTTCTTGTTTGATTTCTGATATGAACTCCTCGTGGGCAGGTATCATGACCATACTTCCATCAGGTCTCTCCACAATGAAGAGCCAGTTTTCAGTATGGTCGTCTATGTCCACGATGATGCCAATATCTTGTCCGTTGTCACCATCCATCATCCTGTAACCCTTGAAATAAGAGATATGCATGTCCTCTTCTTCCAGTTCCTCTTGATAAGCCTTCTCGAAATACACATCGCTATTGACCAGCATCTGCACAGCGTCTGCAGAGTCCAGGTCTTCAAACTTCACCAAGGCTGTAGAGTCACTGCGAAAGCGATATTCCTCCATGAAGAAGGGCACAAGAATGCCGTCCACCTCGCAGATGAGATAACTGCTCTCCACGCGGTCCCACACGTCATCAGTGAACTGAAAGTTGATTTCTCCTTTCAGCCCGTGCGCTTTGGTCATCTTGCCAATCGGGTAAACATCTTCTTTTCTAATCATTATTCTTATCTTGAAGGATGAGGGTGAGGTGATTATTCATTTCGCTTGATGACAGCACCCAAGGCTGTCAATCGTCCTTCTATATCCTCATATCCTCGGTCTATCTGCTCAATGTTGCTGATGGTGCTGGTGCCATTGGCTGAGAGAGCAGCGATGAGCAGAGCGATACCAGCACGAATATCAGGGCTGGACATGCGTGAGCCTCTTAGCTTCATCTGGTTGTCGTGACCAACCACAACGGCACGATGAGGGTCGCAAAGGATGATCTGGGCTCCCATGTCGATGAGCTTGTCCACAAAGAACAGACGGCTTTCAAACATCTTCTGATGGATGAGCACAGACCCCTTGGCTTGTGTGGCAACTACAAGCATGATGCTGAGCAGGTCAGGAGTGAGCCCAGGCCAAGGAGCGTCGGCAATGGCAAGTGTGCTTCCATCCATGAAAGAAGACAGCTCGTAGTGCTTCTGCTCTGGAATGTGTATATCATCGCCTATATGTTCGATGATGATGCCAAGACGGCGGAACATGTTGGGGATGATGCCAAGATTTTCGTAACTGACATTCTTGATAGTGATGTCGCTGCCCGTCATGGCTGCCATGCCAATGAAAGAACCAACCTCAATCATGTCGGGCAGAACGGTGTGGTCTGTACCGTGCAGTTCTGTCACGCCCTCAATGGTGAGGAGGTTTGAACTGATGCCACTAATCTTTGCGCCCATGGCATTGAGCATGCGGCAAAGTTGCTGAATGTATGGCTCGCAGGCTGCATTATAGATGGTTGTGGTGCCTTTTGCCAGAACGGCAGTCATGACAATATTGGCTGTGCCTGTCACGCTGGCTTCATCCAAAAGCATATACTTGCCCTTGAGTTCTTTGGCATCAATCTCATACACGCCTCGCTCTGGCTGATAGATGAACTTAGCACCCAATTCCTGTATGCCCTGAAAGTGGGTGTCCAGTCGTCTGCGCCCAATCTGGTCGCCTCCAGGCTTAGCCACACACGCCTTGTGGAAACGGGCAAGTAGTGGCCCTAATACCAGTATGCTGCCACGGAGTGCCGAACAGCAATTGACAAACTGCTGGCTGCCAATATATTCCATGTCAAGGTCATCGGCCTGAAACCTCCAGACATGAGACTCTATCTCCTCCACTCGCACACCCATCTTTATGAGCATGCTGATGAGGTTATTTACATCCAGGATGTTGGGCACATTCCTGATGATGACAGGCTCAGGAGTGAGCAAGATGGCTGAAATGACCTCAAGCGCTTCGTTTTTTGCTCCTTGAGGAGTGATTTCGCCATGCAGTCTATGCCCTCCTTCTATGGTGAAAGATGCCATGTTTACTTTTTCTTTTTCTTTTTAACGCTGGTTGAGATACGGGTGCTGAGGAGTTCTCCGTCGCTGATGAGTGGGTGCTGAACAGGATTCAACTGTATCTTTCCGTCGGTGTAGTGTGCCATGTCGTCAGCCACCTTCTCGTCGCTCATGGAGTCTGTGCTCCAGTTGGAAAGGTCGCGCTTCATGTGATTGGCCACCATGAGGGTCAAGTCATCGCGCTGCCCGCCATCTTCCATGGTGGTGAGATGCTGGGTGAACTTCTCGACAATACTGCCGTAGTTGCGCTTTTTGATGTGATGCTGAGGATATTCAAGACGCTCGGGGCGTGCTTCCTCATCGTTCATGTGTTCAATCTCCACAGGATAGTCGATGTCGAGATCGTATTGAGCCATGGCTGCAAGATGATTCCAGAGTTTCTTCTGGAAATCCTCATTGTTGGCTGTATGCTCAATCATGTTGGACATTGTGTTGATGATGGTGTGGGCACAGCGCATGCGCTCTTCCCTGTCGGCAATGGTCTTGCAGTGTTCCACCATCTGCTGCACATTACGCCCATATTCAGGCATGATGAGTTTTCCTCTTGTTGTATTGTAATCCATTTATAGTAAGTTCTTGGGTTTTGTCGCTTGAAACTCTTTCAAATAGTTGGGCTCAAAATAAGCCACGTCTTCAAAGTCTTCTGTCAAAAATTTCCTTTCTGCCAATGGAGACATATATTTTGCCAGCAAAGGCACTCCTTCAAGGAAGTGTGCGTTGGGGTGCTTGATCACCTGCTTGCATTTCTCTGCACCGTTACCGAAGAAGTAGATGGGACGCTCATTGAGATACTGCTCAAAGGTGTGTTCATCCACGACCACTGGAGCCACATCCTCTACGGCTTTGAGCGCACGTGTGTAGAGAGCGGCATATACTTCCATGCGTCTGGCATCCAGCATAGGACACAGCAAGGCTTCTTCCGGAAGATCGTCGTGGACTAAAAGGACTGGGGTGCAAAGCACCTTTAGGGTGGGGACTGAAAGAAGCTTTAGCCCTCGGCCGTAGGCAATTCCTTTTGCCATCGACACGCCAATACGCAAGCCTGTGTAACTTCCTGGACCGGAACTGACTGCCACAGCATCAAATGGAATGGCATGATTGTCGGTGAAGGAGAGAGCCTCGTCCACCATCACTCCAAGTGCTGAGGCGTGGTTTGTGCCCTTCTTTGCTTGTGGCTCTGAGTCCTTGTTGTCTTTCTGCAAATTATCTGTTTGGAAGATGATAGCAGCGTCTTGACTCACAGCCACACTACACAGTTCGGTTGCCGTCTCAATATGTAAAATAACTGACATCGTAAGTGCACTTTTAATAAAAATATGTGCAAAGGTACGAAAAAGTTACTAATTCTCAATTAAAATTACTACTTTTGCATAAAAATTAACGAGGCAACAATGATACAATCTATGACAGGCTACGGCAAATGTGTCGTAGAATACAACGGAAAGAAAATTCACGCTGAGGTGAAATCGTTGAACAGTAAGGCTCTTGACATCACCACACGCATCGCTCCAGTCTATCGTGAGAAGGAGATGGAGATAAGACAAGTCATCCAGAAACAACTGGAACGTGGCAAGGTGGATTTCGTCCTTTGGGTCGAAAAGGACACGGCTTCTGCTGCCACCCCCATCAATATGGCGTTGATGCGTTTGTATAAAGAGCAGATAGAACAAATGCAACAGGAACTGGGACTTCCTGCCCCCGAAGATTGGTATGGCGCATTGCTCCGTCTGCCAGATGTCTTCACCCACACAGAGGTGGAGGAACTCTCTGAGGAGGAGTGGGCAATGGCTGGCAAGGCAGTAGAGACTGCTGTAGGCGAACTGGTCGCTTTCCGCAAACAGGAAGGTCTTACTCTGTCGAAGAAATTTCAGGAGAAGATTGACAACATCAAGGCACTGCTGACTTCTATCGAACCTTTCGAGAAGGAACGTACGGCGAAGATTCGCCAACGCATTCTGGACGCTCTTGAGCAGACAATAGGGGTGGATTATGACAAGACACGTCTGGAGCAGGAGATGATTTACTACATCGAGAAACTGGACATCTCGGAAGAGAAGCAACGCCTCACCAACCATCTTCACTACTTCATTGAGACCATGAAGGAAGGTCATGGGCAGGGAAAGAAACTTGGCTTCATTGCCCAGGAAATGGGACGTGAAATCAACACCACAGGCTCTAAGTCAAATCAGGCAGAGATGCAGAATATCGTGGTGAAGATGAAGGACGAACTTGAGCAAATCAAGGAACAGGTTCTGAACGTCATGTAAAGTTGTCAGGGAGGCATCTTGAGGATTTTTCTAAAGCGTTTTGGCATCATCTCGTCCCGAAGGCATCCCGAAAGCATCCCGAAGGTTTCTCTCGAAAGATTGAACTGATATTATCACTCATCTCAAAAGAAGATTGTGCAAGGAAAACTGATTATTTTTGCCGCTCCATCAGGGTCAGGCAAATCAACTGTCATCAATAGTATCATGGGCGATGGAGGTGAAGAGGAATTGAATCTGCATTTCTCCATTTCAGCCACTTCACGTCAGCCCCGAGGTACAGAGCAAGACGGAGTGGAATACTTCTTCCTCACTCCAGATGAGTTCAGAAAGAAGATAGCCAACGATGAATTTGTGGAATACGAGGAAGTGTATAAGGATAAGTTCTACGGCACACTGAAGTCGCAGGTGGACAAGCAGCTGGAAGCAGGTGAAAATGTGATCTTCGATGTGGATGTGAACGGTGCAATGCGCATCAAGAAACACTATGGCAATCGTGCACTCAGTATCTTTATCCAACCACCCAGCATAGAGGAACTTCGCCACCGTTTGGAAGGTCGTGGCACTGATGCTCCAGAGGTGATAGAGCAGCGCATCGAGCGTGCCAGATATGAACTTTCACAGGCAGATCGCTTTGACGAGGTTGTCGTTAATGACAATCTTGAGATAGCCCAAGTGGAGGCTCGTGCCCTCGTTGAGGATTTCTTGGCAGACTGAATGAACGCAGGTCTGACCCTTTCAGAATAAGAGAAAGAGTGGGGTGTGGATGGATTAGTACATCTTTTTCACCCAACTCTTTCTCTTTTTTGTTGTGCTGTAAAATACGGCTGGTTTGCTTGAAAGATTTCCTTGCAGGAAGGGTAGCAAAACGATTTTGGCAAGTTGGGGTATTGGAAGAATCTCTTAAGAAGAGATAGTTCAATGAAATCACCACACCCAACTCCTGTTATGAGGAATGGAAAATAAAAGCAGGCATTTGAAAGGATGAAATAGTCAGATTTCCCTGTCACTTCGTACCTCGCATGATCGAAGGGTTCCTCACGCTCCAACGCACAATGTTTCAACTGCCAGTGCACAATGCTTCGATGGTCGATGAACAATTGTTCTATGATCCATGAACCATGCGTGCGTTTTTCTGCTTATAAGCATGGAACTCTTGGAACTGCATAAATCTTTGTTGTTGAATGAGATATGAAAGGTTTTGGGAAAGGGGTGACGTTGCTCATCTTCTTGGGAGAGTTGCCCGACGACAAAAGTTGTTCCTCTTGTTTTTATTCAGATGAAATGCCGACGGATTCAACTCTTTCAATCTCTGCTTGCTTTTTGTCTGCTCTCTCCAATGCCTTTTATGATTCTTTTCCTATGCCTTGCTTACAGATTCCCTCTCTCCTTGTCAAGGTAGTATTTATAAGTACCTACAGTTAGCTCATCACATGCGGCTTCATCACACACCACAATGGCATGGGGGTGCATCTGCAACATGGAAGAGGTCCACTTGTGGCTAATATCGCCATCAATGCAGTGCTTGAGCGCACGTGCCTTTTTGTGACCGCTACATACAAGAAGTACCTCTTGGGCGTCCATCACAGTGCCAATGCCTACAGTGAGTGCCTGCTTGGGCACGAGACACAGGTCGTTGTTGAAGAAACGGCTGTTGGCATGGATGGTGTCAGTAGTAAGGGTCTTGATGCGAGTGCGAGAAGCCAAGGAAGAACCAGGCTCATTGAAAGCGAGGTGTCCGTCAGAACCAATTCCACCCATGAATAGGTCAATGCCACCTGCTTCAGCAATCTTTTCCTCATACTGATTGCACTCAGCGATCAGGTCTGGTGCATTGCCATTCAGGATATGCACATTCTCGGGTTTGATGTCGATGTGGCTAAAGAAGTTGTTCCACATGAAGCTGTGATAACTTTCTGGGTGGTCTTCAGGGATGTTCACGTATTCATCCATGTTGAAAGTCACCACATTCTTGAAAGAAAGTTTTCCCGCAGTGTACATTTCAATTAGGTTCTGGTACAGACCTAAAGGAGAAGAGCCTGTTGGACATCCAAGCACAAAAGGTTTCTCGGGTGTGGGGTTTGCTTCTATAATGCGATTTGCCACATAGTTGGCAGCCCACTTGGAGAGGGCTTCGTAGTTTGGTTCGATAATTACTCTCATAATAGTGTTGTTTTTAAGGTCTTAGTTCATGAGTATTTGAATCCTCCTCGTCTTTTTTATGTAGAGACAAGAGGATTATTCTTCTTTCTTCTTCAGAGGATTCCATCCTTGTGCTTTCAACTCGAATTCAGTCCCGTCTCGGGTGATGATTGCGCATCCGAGACTCTCCTTGGTGATGTGGCCAATGAGTTTCACATCCTTCATCTGCTCAATCTTCTCATGGTCTGCTATGGGCACAGTGAAGAGCAGTTCATAGTCTTCGCCGCCATTAAGTGCCACTGTGGTGAGGTTCATGTTCAGTTCTTCTGCCATCACTGCTGTCTGATAGTCGATAGGAATCTGCTTTTCATAGATACGGCATCCACATTTGCTCTGGGTGCAGATGTGCATCAACTCAGAGGAGAGCCCGTCGCTAATATCCATCATGGATGTAGGTCTAATGCCTGCTTTGCGAAGTTGTTCCACAATGTCTCGGCGTGCTTCGGGTTTCATCTGACGCTCCAGCAAATATTCTCGGCCGCTAAAATCAGGTTGCGAGATGGCCATGCGCTCTGCATCGGTCTTTGCCGTCTCAATCTGCTTGTAGTAAACTTCCTTTTCTCTTTCAAGCAGCTGGAAGCCCATGTAGGCTGCCCCCAAATCGCCGCTCACGCAGATGAGGTCGGTCTCTTTTGCGCCATTCCTGTAGATGGCATTCCCTTTTTCAGTCTCTCCAATAGCGGTGATGGAAATAGCCAGACCTGTGCGGGAACTGGTGGTGTCTCCACCCACAATGTCCACCTGATGGGCATCGCAAGCCAATCGCAAGCCCTCATAGAAATCATCCATGTCTTCCACGCTGAATCGCTTGCTGAGTGCCAGACTCACGGTGATCTGCTTAGGAGTGCCTCCCATGGCATAGATGTCGGAGAGGTTTACCATTGCGGCCTTATATCCTAAATGCTTCATGGGCAAGTAGGTCAGGTCGAAGTGTACGCCTTCCATCAACAGGTCTGTTGTGACCAGCACATCTTTGTCTTCACCGTATTGCAACACAGCGCAGTCGTCACCCACACCATATTTGGTTTCTGGGTTCTTAGTCTCTATGTTTTCGGTCAATCGTCTGATGAGTCCAAACTCACCGAGCGTTGCTATTTCTGTTGCCATTTTCTTTTTATTTTACGCATGGGAAGCCTTGTGTCGGGCTCTGATGCATGTTTTATGAATGTTTACGCTGACTGCGTAAGTTGTTTTGTATGAATTGATGAATCGTCTCATCGAAGTCTTGCTTCTTCCCGCCTATGAATTCCACCTCTATGGGAATGACCTTCATGTTGTCAAGACCATGCAGTCTGGTGGCGTCCTTCTCTGTGGTGAGAATGGTTCGACCTGCCGCACGTTGCTGAATCTCTTCTATGTCTTGTTGGGTGAAGTGATGATGGTCGGGGAAACTCATCACGTCAAACCTTGGAAGAATCTTCTTGAGATCATACACCATCTGTTGAGGTGATGCGATGCCTGTGACAAGCAAGGGGTTTTCACCGTATCCCTCCATCTTCTTAGGATAGCGATAGGTGGTGAAGAATGCTTTTTGCCAAGGTTTTAGTTGTAGCGAGGCAAGAATGCCTCTGCATTCCATTGGTGTGATGCGTCGGGGACATTTGGTGACAATGACTATGTCCGCCCGATTCTTGCCCGCTTGTGGTTCTCTCAGCCGTCCTGCGGGCAATAGCCTGTCAAGGTAAATGAGGCGGTGGTAGTCCATCAGAAGGATGTTGAGGCCTGCTTTCACATACCGATGTTGATAAGCATCATCAAGAATCACCACATCTGTGGGTGGCTGTACATTCTCGTTCATCAGTTGCTCAATGCCATGACAGCGGTCTCTGTCCACAGCCATGTGTATCAGTGGAAACTTGTGTTTCATCTGATAGGGTTCATCGCCTATGTCTGTCATCTTGCTTTCTGCCGAAGCCAACACAAAGCCTTTGGTCTTTCTCTTATATCCTCTGCTCAGCACTGCCACTTGATAGTGGTCGGAGAGCAGACGAATCAAATACTCTGCATGTGGCGTCTTGCCAGTGCCTCCCACCGTCAGATTGCCCACATTGATGACTGGTAGTTTGTAACTTCTGGATTTGAGAATACCTGCATCAAACATCATATTTCTGATGCTTACTCCTATTCCATACAGCCATGAGAGGGGGATGAGCCAATAGTTGATTTTGATGTGGTCGCCTTCCATTGTTGATTGATGATGTGTTTCTTCAGTATTTTGATGTGCAGTACTTCCAGTCACTTCACGTAGCGGTAATACTCACAGGCAGCCAGTAGCCATGCGCCAGTTCCGAAAGGTGCTTGCGATTGTGCATTCACGGTTCTGGTTGGGTCGGGCTTTTCGCCGATGGGCTGCACATATCCAATGCTTCCATCTGATTGAAGTGCCACGGTAGAGAGGTATTTCCATGCCTTGTCTATCGTGGGCTTATATTGCTTTGCCGAGAGTATGCCGTTGTTCACACCCCACAGTATGCCATAGGTGAAGAAGGCCGTGCCTGATGTCTCATACCCTGGAGCGTCGTCAGGACAGAGCATGGAGCGTGTCCAGTATCCTTCTGGTTGCTGGCATCTCTTCACTCCCTCTGCCAACTGTTTGAAGCGGTTCAGATAAAGAGGACGGTATGGACTCTCTTTGGGAAGGTCCTGCAATACTTTTGCCAAGCCTGCCAAAACCCATCCCGCACCACGTGCCCAGAAGGATTTGCCCTCGTTGCAGGCTGTCTTCACTTTGGGATACACATATTTTCCATCACGGTAGTATATCTGAGCCTCCGTGTCAAAGAGGAGGCTGTCTGTCCACTTGAAGCACTCATATTGTTTGTCAAGCAACTTTGAGTCGTGTGTGATATTGTATAGTTTTGTGAATACGGGCATTCCCATATAGAGCGCATCAGCCCACCACCAGTAATCCCTTTCTGGAGTGGAGGCCTGGTGGCACATCACCTCCAATGCTCTCTCTATTCGTTCTGCTCTGTGCTCTAACTGATAGAGGTCTGCATATACTTGGAAGCAAATCTGCCAGTCGGCAAATAGCACATGTTGCATGCCTTCTCCGTAGTTCTTGTATTGCCATTGGCTTTTATCGCGCTCTGTTGCTCCCTTCCAGTGATTGTGTTCTGCCCACTCAATGGCATAGTCGAGATAAGCCTGTTTTCCTGTTAAAGCATAAACCTCCTGATTGCCGGTGAAGTAGGCCGCATTGTCCCAAAAACCCCTGCAACGAGCGGTGTTATGGCTTTGCCAATGGTCATTGACATTCTCTATTTGCTTGAGCACCTCTTGCTTGGTCTGTGATGCAGCGGTCTGGGCCATAGTGGTTGGTGTCACAACTGTTTGTGCCACCAGAAGAAAGCCAAGTGCTATGTGAGTGAAACGTCTCATTCTTACTTAGGGTTAATGTGTATAGTTTTTTAGTGTTAGTCCCATATTTGCTGCTTCAGTCAATAGTAGTTCCTCGGCAGGTTCTTTCTCGTTGGGAATCTTTCCGTCCAGAATGGCATCTTTGATGATGTTTTTAAGAATACCCACTTCCTTGCATGGGCTAAGTCCAAACATCTTCATGATGTCTTCTCCGCTCACAGGAGGTTGGAAGTTGCGTATGCGGTCTTTCTCCTCAATTTCCACAAGTTTGGTGCGTACAGTCACAAAGTTGTCCATAAACTTCTTTTTCTTCATCTCGTTCTTTGAGGTAATATCTGCTGTGCAGAGTGTCATCAGATCGTTGATGTCATCTCCTGCCTCAAAGAGCAAGCGTCTCACAGCACTGTCGGTCACCTCATCGTCAGCAATCACGATAGGACGCATGTGGAGCAACACGAGTTTCTGCACATACTTCATTTTCTCGTTCAATGGCAACTTCATTCTGCGGAAGATGTTGGGAATCATCTTCACGCCAATGTCATTGTGGTTGTGGAATGTCCATCCCTGTATGGGGTCAAAACGTTTGGACTTAGGTTTGCCAATATCGTGTAGCAGGGCAGCCCAACGCAACCAGAGCACATGCTCCTTGGGGGAGTCCCAGGTGCCATTGCCTTCAGGGAACGTGTTGAGGTCGGCTGTGGCTCTTGCCACATTGTCAAGAACCTCCAGTGTATGGTAGAAGTTGTCCTTGTGTGCCTTGCCATTCTTGGTCTCCACGCCTTGCATCTGCACTAACTCGGGGAAGATGATGGAGAGAATCCCGCAACGGTCCATCTCTATGAAACCTTTGGATGGAGTGGGGGAAAGCATGATTTTGTTCAGTTCTTCCGCAATGCGTTCTCCAGAGATAATCTTGATGCGCTCCTTGTTTCGCTCCAAGGCGTCAAAGGTCTCGTCTTCTATGTGAAAGTTCAGTTGAGTGGCAAATCTCACGCATCTCATCATGCGGAGAGGGTCATCACTGAAAGTAATGTCAGGATCGAGTGGCGTGGCTATGATTCTATCCTCCATGTCAGCAATGCCATTGAAGGGATCTACCAACTCGCCAAAGCGTTCCCTGTTCAGGCAAAGTGCCATGGCATTGATCGTGAAGTCTCTTCTGTTCTGGTCTTCCTCCAGTGTGCCATCTTCTGTCACAGGCTTGCGGGAGTTGCGGTCATAACTTTCTTTTCTCGCACCTACAAACTCTATTTCTATCTGCTTGTGCTTCAACTGTGCAGTGCCAAAATTGCGGTAGATGGCAATGTGTGCCTTCTTGCCCAGTCGTTTTCGGAGTGCTTCTGCAATGGCTATGCCTGGACGCTCAGTCTTCTTGGCATGATCCACCACCACAATGTCAATGTCATTGGATGGTCTTTCCAGATAGAGGTCGCGTACCCAGCCTCCAATCACATAACATTCCAGTCCCAATTCTTCCGCTGTGTCTGAAATCAAACGAAAAAAGGGATGGTCTAAATGTGTAAGTATTTCTTCGTGTGTGAGTAATTTCATGAAATTGTTCAGTGTGTCTATTCTTCTTCTCCTTTTCTACTTTCTCTTCTGCTCTTCAATGGCTTCAAGTTGTTACTCTACTGACCGTGCTCAGCAGCGATATTCATGCGATGAGAACTTTCTTGATGAGTGAGGTCTTTCTATTCAATCTGTACAACCATCCTTGAATACTTTCTCTTGCAAAGATAATAAAAAATATGTAAAAAACTGGTGCTGTCCAGACATTTTTTAGACTTCATGGTGGGAAAAGATGCAAAATACGTTTTGATAGTTCTTCTGTTTGTGTTTTTTTCCTTACTTTTGTGGTAAATATCTGTTTATGTGTAAATCATCATCTTTTATCGCAACTCTGCTCGTGGCAGGTTGCTTGTGTAGCTTCTCCTCCTGTGAGAAAAGACCTTCGCTTGTGGAGCAGAGGAAAGCCGAACTCCGTCGCTCGGATTCTCTTTCTTTGGCTGAAGCAAAGGCAGACTCAGTCTATGCTGATAGCCTTGCTACTTTTCGTGAGTTTGAACTTCAGGAACTTAAGCAACAGTTTGTGTTTGAGAAACAGGAAAAATATCAAACCGCAGGATATTATGTCCTTCCATCTTATGCTGGCAGTAAGACTGGCTTCACCTTCTTTCCGGAAGTGGAGGAGAGTGGTAAACTGCTTCTTGTCTTTATTGATGGCAAACGTCGGTATTCTTTCACGGAAATAGATCTCTCCAATGAGGATATATCTCAGCAGGTCAGCCATCCACTCACCCCTCGTCAGATGAATGACGTGCACCGTTGCCTTGTTCTTGCCAAAACGATGCAAGACCTCAAGGACGCTCAACGGTCGCTTGAGAAGGCACAGCTCAAGATTCGTTTCTATGAGAAGAAACTGTCTATGAGAGAGTAATGCTTTTAGTGCGATTTTATAGGAAAGAGACAAGGTAAACCTTTCCTGTGGAGAAAGTCACCCCTTTCCGTACAAAGTCTACCTTATCCGTTGTAATAGCCAACCATATCAGTATGGATAGTAATGTGTCAATTTACAAGGCCTAAAAGGAGTCAATCTTATTCAGGAAAAGACAGACAAGCACACTGATTTTATAACTTATAACTTTTTAGTTTTTACTATTTAGTAGGGTAGCATATACCTGCTCACATGGGTTGGTATAATATATATAATATTATATATATTATACCAAATCTATTTTTACTAATACTGACATCTTGCCTAAATGAACATGGACTACACACCTCGATGGTACTAAAAACTAAAAACTAAAAAACTAAAGTTATATTTTTGTGTGTACCTCACGATCAGCCACCATATGGTTGGAAACTAAGAACTATGCGGTATTTACTCACGAACCATATACTCTGTGAGAAAAACAATCACGGATTTATAAAAAACGAAAAAGGGAAGCAAGAATCAATTGCCATCAGGTTTGACAACATCAATAAAAGCCCCATCATTCCAGTGAAAAGCACAGCAGTCATCGGGAATAGAAGGGTTGAAGGGGACGTAGTCCGAACGGATGAAACGGGCAAGAGGAAGGTTGAGAGACTTGATTCCCTCGACAACCATTTTGGAAATCTCATAAGCACCATAGGGGTTGAAGTGAGTGTTGTCCTCAAAGGCAGAAGTTTGGTTCGGGTAAGTGCCTGCCGGATAATGGACAAAGGCGCGCTTGCTATCCTCCACGCCAAGGGCTTGATAGAAGGTACGGGTCATGTCTTGAAGTTCGATGAGTTGCACACCGAGGTCTTTAGCCACCCATCGCATGGCTTCTGGATAGTTGGCATGAGTGTCCTGCATCTTGCCATTCTTATCAAAGGAGCGACGTTGGGTAGGGGTGATGAAGATGGGGGTGACCTCTCTGGCACGAGCCTCATCCACAAATTGCTTGAGAGCATAGGCAAAGTTGTAGAATGCCCCACTACCCGCTCTCTTCTCCTTTTGGTCATTATGTCCAAACTCCACAAAAAGATAGTCTCCAGGTTTCACCAAGGAGAGGATTTTCTTCAGTCGTCCAGCAGCAATGAAGGAGGTGGCGGTCTCACCACTCTCAGCATAGTTGGCTACAGCCACCTCATCAGTCAGCCAACAAGGAAACATCTGTCCCCACGAAGCCCAAGGCTCATAGTCTTGGTCTACCACCGTGGAATTACCACAAAGCCAGAGGGTTGGGACATCATTGGCTGTTTCTATACGGATAGAAGATACCGTAGGCGCATCCCCATTCACCTCAATGGTGAGTTTATCATCCCAGTTCATCTTGGTCTCTTCACGTTTCTTGATACGCACACGATCGGTCTTGCCATCAGGAAGCTGAATGATAGTATTGCGTTTGTTGACAATGAAGGAAGCGGTCTTGAACTCCCCCTTTTTGGTCTCGAGATTCTGTACAAAGAGGCGACGTGACTCAGCGCGCAGGGTGGTGTTTCCCTTCTGCTTCCCCGACCCTACAGTGACAGTCACCTTGTAGTTGCCATCTGGAACACTTACGGAGAAATAGTAGATTCCATCCGAAAGACGGTAAGTTTCATTCTGTCTCTTCCGTGCTTCTGCTATCACATCTTGAAAGTCATAGCCATAACCTTTGGCTTCGGAATACACATCTTCTGCTTTCACTTGAATGGCAGACTTTTCTCTGCCATCAAATGAATAGGTCTGAATCTCTTGGGCTGACAGGGTCATATTAGCCAGTACAAGGCTCATCATAGTTATTATCTTCTTCATATTTTTCTTTTCAATTTTTACTTTATTTCTCACACAGACTCCACAGACTTTCACAGACATCAGCCACTTGTCTAGCTTACGCCACAGACCTTGAACGTCATTCTTTCGAATAAAGACTGACTTGATTACACAGAAGCCATACGGAAAGTTCTATTTTCATTCTCACACAGACTCCACAGACTTTCACAGACATCAGCCACTTGTCTAGCTTACGCCACAGACCTTGAACGTCATTCTTTCGAATAAAGACTGACTTGATTACACAGAA
>Ga0209510_1001766_pt1 | contig 23583 bp, 12 predicted proteins | sample BiotimSIPDNA_FD_185749 | JGI IMG/M metagenome (GOLD analysis project Ga0209510, IMG submission 185749) | Anaerobic biogas reactor microbial communites from Washington, USA - Biogas_R1 time_0 SIP DNA (SPAdes) (version 2) | ecosystem: Engineered > Bioreactor > Anaerobic > Unclassified | place...
AGGTGCGGCTGGATCACCTCCTTTCTATGGAGTCTCTCCCGATTAAAATCGGGACAGATATGATTGACCTGAGAATCTTTTCCTCTCCTCTCTCTCTCATCCTGACTTTCAATAGAATACTGAACTACAAAATTAAAGGGATCGTTTTTTCTAAAAGATTAAACGGTCCCCTTTTTTTATTAGTCAATAATAATTATTTGTAGTTGTAATTTTTTTGACAATCTCTGCGCTCTTTTGAAGTTTGAAAAGATCACTTCTGGGGAGAGGAACTTCTACGATCTTTTCTACACCATCCTTGCCAATCATTACAGGCACACCAATACAGGTATCCCAGATTCCATATTCTCCTTCGAGTAACACAGAACATGGGAGAATCCTCTTTTGATCTCTAACAATGCTTTCTATTACAACAACTACACTTGATGCTGCAGCAAAAAATGCACTGGTACCCATCAATTTTACAATTTCACCACCATAGTCTCTGGTTTTTTGCGCCGATTCTGAAATAGAAACGTCATCAAGGAGATTAGTGATAGGTACGCCATTAACAGAGGAAAAATCATAGACTGGTACCATCTCATCACCATGACTTCCCATCACTAAGGTCCTTATGTCTTTAGTACTACAGTTGATTAACTCTGCAAGTGTGCTTTGAAAACGAATGCTGTCCAGAATGCCAGCCATACCTATAACACGATTCTTTGGAAACCTGCATAATTTGAGCATGGCATAGGTCATGGCATCCAGTGGATTGGTAACCATAATTACAATACTGTCTGGTGCAAAAGTTCTGATAGCACCTGAGATAGATTCAATTACCTGATGATTAGTGATAAAAAGATCATTTCGGCTCATACCCGGCTTGCGGGGAGATCCTGCCAGTATTACACATACATCTGCATCTGAGATCTCTTCAGGATCCGAAGAACCAATAACCGATACATCTGCATAAAAAACCGAAAGAGACTGCTTGATGTCTAATGCTTTTCCTATGGCAATTCCGCGACGATCTGCAGTGTCTAAAAGTATTATATCGCCTAGTTCCTTAATTGCACATAGAAAAGCTGCTGTTCCACCAACATTTCCAGCACCAAAGAATGCAATTTTTTTTCTGCTCATCAACATCTCCTGCTTTTTTAGAGTGATCTGTTGAAATAATTAACAAGTAAGAAAAAATGAAAAGATAAATAAGGGTGATTGAAAGAATTAAAAAGAAGAAGCTGAAATTTAATTTTGAATAGATGCATGCAGATAAAAACTGCTTGCAATCAAGAATTTCACAGTCTATGTTTTCTGATAAGCTAATCTGTGACTGGTAATCAGCTGATCATAAATTGAGTACGTATAAAATAATAAACTTTTTTAATACTTTGAATCACGAAATGAAAATTAGAGTCTAAGATAAGGATATAGTATGAAGGAATTTAAGAGAATCCGAAGATTCGTAGTGAGATCAATGATATTCAGCAAGTTATTGATTTCATTCTCTCAAGCCCAGAGCAACGATGATTCATTGCTTTTTACTATAGCTTTAAATAACGATACCACCAGCATCTATGGTTGTGTATGGAACGACAGGGTTAAAACCAGTCTTGCAGGCCCAGTGCTAATGGAAAATGGATCATTACTGTTTTTTTCTCAGAAAGGCTATGTTTTATACCGGCAGGATGGTAAACTGATTGATTCTCATACCTTATTTAAAATGAATAAAGGATCTTCTCAACCTTATAGACTTGCTTATCCTTTGGACAGCACCACTATACTTTATTACCGTGAAGTAAAAGACGGACCGGTAGAAGTTTTCCAGAAAAAACTATTCAAAAAAGACCTGAAAAAGATTTCTGATGAAAGTTATAAAATCTATTCAGAAATTAATCGAAGCGTACTTTTTAACATCGCCAGCCATAGCATTACCGATGAAATGAGCACAAAATCTTTTCTTTTACCACACTTATTGGGATATACTTCGCTTGAAGGTGGTATAAAGTGGTGGACTACAGATATCATGTATTCTTTTTCATCCCCGATAATCGTGGAGCAGAATGGCAAATACCTCTCCTTTTTTCCAGGACTTAAAAGTGATCAACCGTGCGATGTAAAACGTCACCTGATTGAACCACTGGGAGTGTTTCAAACCGATGGGCGTTGGTTTTACTATGGTTTGTATTCGTCACGTGGCAATACAGAGAATGAATACTATCAATCGCTGGTTTTATGCGATCAAGCCGGAAACATACTTTCCAGTAATCGGTTGCTCAAACAGGAGATAACCGATGCCGTTCTTACATATAACAAGGAACAAAACACCAATTATACTGTGAGAAGGGCTGGAAAACATGTGTTCGTTCCAACCGTTGACAGAGGCGGTTTTTTGTATTATGGAGTCATGAATTTCGAATCCAAAATGATAGAGGTATATAAGAGAATTCACAGGCATTATGTTCCGGTTTTAACTAAAATTAATCTGGAAGAGAAGTTTAAGCATGAAGGAAATATCGCACTCTCTCCCATCAAACTGGAATGTGGAGCATTAGCTAACCGAGGTGTTCGCCCGGAGGTAATTTTACTAAATGGAGAAGATGTAAATTTCCTTGATAACGAGCAGACTGCTCGTCAAGGTTTTTTTGTTACAGTTCATCGGTTTACTGATGAAAACCTGCATACAAGATTGAAAAGAATACCTAATTCTTTACCGGATCACATTGAGGCTATGCAGGACTCGATTGAAAAACAGAATACGTCTTGGTGCCCATATACAATCGTTCTTAATCAGGATGGAAAAGGAGAAATATCCAGAATGTATTATGGTTTTGGTGATGTGATCATGTGTGCCCGCGTAGTGGAGGTCACAAAAACTGATGAAGTATTTATCAGGGTTGATCTTGACAACTGGGCCGAGATGATAGTTTTCTCCAAGACAGGAAAGTACATCTGCCGATTCATCTTTAACCGGCAACCTTTTGATAAAAGAAAGGATCTGGTAGTGATCTCAGAAAAAAGAGAAATCGTGGAAAAAGATTTTGAATTAGATCGTAGTGGGAAAACTTACTATAGCTGGGAGTTAAGGTAAACTCATGCGAATTGGCTTTGATGCCAAAAGGGCATTTTTTAATAAGACAGGTCTTGGAAATTACAGCCGTTCAGTAATTAAGGGATTAGCAGAATATTTTCCGCAGAATAGCTATTATTTGTACTCTCCCAGACCAGTAGGTAAAAATAGTTTTTGTGATTTTCCCAATTGTTTCATCTCAGGTCCTTCTGGCTTTTTTTATAAAAACCTGCCTTCTGTGTGGCGCACTTTCGGATTGGCAGAACAGCTTAGAAATGAAAAGATCGAAGCATATCATGGATTAACCAATGAACTTCCTGCCGGTATCGAAAAGACCTCAATATTATCAGTGGTAACCATAGCCGATCTGATTTTTCTGACCTGCCCTGAATTGTACAAACCCATCGACCGGATGGTTTACACCAAAAAGGTTAATTATGCTGTCAAAGTTGCACGAAAAGTCATAACTATCAGTAAAAAGACTGCTGATGATCTGTTAAGTCTGCTCTCAGTTGATCCATCCAAAATAAGAATCATCTATCCAGGGTGTGACAAAGTATTCTGGAATCGAATCGATTCTGTAAAGCGAGTTGAAGTAATCAGAAAATACGGAATTCCTGAAGAATTCATATTATCTGTGGGTACCATTGAAGAGCGGAAAAACGTACTGGCAATTGTGAAAGCCATTTACGAAAATAAAATCGATTTGCCTCTGGTTGTAATCGGAAGAGCTACTGCTTATCTGGAGCAGGTTAAAAGTTATATCGAAGAGAATAAAATCCGGGATGTCTACTTTCTTCACAATGTTACTATGAATGACCTCCCCTGCTTTTATCAACAGGCCAAAGTATTTGTTTATCCCTCGTTTTATGAGGGGTTTGGTATACCAATTCTGGAAGCTCTGGTTTCGGAGACGCCGGTCATTACATCCAAAGGCGGGTGCTTTGCAGAAGCAGGTGGGGAAGGATCTGTCTATGTCGATCCGAAAAATACAGAAGCACTTGCTGAGGCTCTGAGATCGATTCTAAATGACAGTGAACAAAGAAACAGAATGATTGAAGCTGGATTGAAGCATGCCCTGAAATTTAAGGATGAGAATATCGCCAAGGCTTACATGGAAGTATATCAGGGAGGGTAGGAGGACGGACAGTTATTTTCATTTTCTTTGGATGGAACGGACAATTCTCTTCTGATCGTTTTTTTCTCTTCGTACTTAATTTTAGTTGCTACAGGGAAGAAGTGGAAAAAAGAAACTTCATTTCACGGGAAATGAGACCTCGTCCCCAAAGAGAAAGAGTCCATCTCTAAGAAGAAGAAAGAAAATCCGTCCCCCAAGGAGGAGGAGAGGACGGATAGAAAAGAAAAATCAGTTCGTCCCCAGGCTTACCTCATACACCTGAGTTCTTCCTTTACTCAGATCCAAAACACTGCTGTCTCCTGAACTAGAAAGTGCTAATTTCCCTCCTTTCTTACCACTCAGCGACAAAGGTACCACCTTCAAACCCGAAGCACTCTTGTTCTTAAAAGTGACTTTCCCATTTAATACCTGTGCCAAAGCAGGAAGTTCTCCAACATTACTAAGTGCTGTACGCGTGGAATTATACTTCTGCGAGCTCATCTTAACCGGACCCACTGCTACAAGGTACATCCTCTTCGATTTCCCCAGATCTTTTCCATCTGCACTTACCAGATAAATTGATGCATGCGTGTTGGAAAGAGAGCAGGCAAAAAATGGAAAATCAAATTTACGGTTTCCAATAAATCCGGTTACACCCTGAATCCTGGGAGTGTTTATCTGAAGTATTCCATTATTTCCATCTATGGTTAACTCCCCGGTCTCGCTGCGAATGATATTGTTCTTTTCATCAAAATACTTTTTAAATTCCTCAATTTTACCGGAAGACTTCCCGGAAAAAGACTTTGCGGTTCTGGTAACAAATGGCAAAAAATAGTTTTTGTCCAGAATTGAAGAGTAACTGGGAACAGAATAGACTTGAGAATCACTGACCGATTCTAAAAACAACCCTGGTGCGGTCTTTAGATCCCCTCTAAGAAAAAGAGGAGTAGCCATCACCCAGTTGGCCAGATGCTCCGGAGCTACCGATAAAGTATAATTCTTAATTCTGTGTGCTGATGGATTCTGAAGATTGAAATCAAACTGCAATATTCCATCCCAACCCTGTAAAGCTGCATATGCTGCCATCAAAGGAACCCCTTCAAGTACATGCTCATTTGGATAGCAATGATTCCATTCTGTAATTATATACGGTTTCCCGTCCACTTTATAATATGCTTTTGTTTGAATCACATTACGATTTAAGTTCGATTTCAATTGTGAACGGTTGTTAAATGGGGCAAACAGAATCCGGTTCCAGTCGTTGGAGATTTTCCATACCTGAGGATGATCCCAGTACTGGTTGCTGATAATAAGATCCAGATCAGAGTTACTGCGAAGGGAGACTAATAATGGCTGAGGAAAATTGCTTCCACACAGAAGATACTTGACACCTAATTTTCTGAAATGCTCACTCATTTCCTTGTAATAATTATTCTCGAGTGAACACATGAACAGAAGGCTTTCTTTGATGTCTCCACTTTGCGATGCCATCATCAGTGATGCCTTTTCATCATCCCAGGCCAGACCAAAGGTAGCCAGTTTTTTCTCTTTGTAAGGTGATTTTTTCCACAATGTCTCAAGTTCGGCTCTGTAGGGTTCGGTGAGAATGTCGCCTGAAAAATGGGTGTATATCGTTGATTCATTAATAAATTCTGATGCGATAATCGCAGGTTCATCTTTGTATGCCTTCTTTGTGAACTGATTAACGTGATTCAACAGTTGGGTGGCATATTCCTTTTGAAGGTCAATTATTTTTCTGGAGAAAAAACCAACCTGTTTGCCACCAAGATCGGCCGGAGCATGTTCTACACCATCAGCAGCCGTGAATTCACGATGAACCAGCATATCCAAAAAAATATAAATACCTTTTTGTTTGCACTTATAAATGAGGTAATCTAGTTGCCTTAGTGAAGAATCAGACAGTTTGCGGGTGGTTTTTGTATTTCCGAAAATATTTTTTTCTGCCCAGGGTGCATCCATGTGATGAAGCCTCAGGAGGTTGCAGCCCATTTTGGAAAGACGGTTTACCAGAGAGTCGATGGACTTATCATCTGCAAAACAGTCTTTTTCGACCAGGTTTGTACCCCAGAAACGGGCTGGAGTACCATCTTCAAATACTATATGACCGTTCTTTGCCTTGGCAAAGCCGTGTTTACCAGCGGGTGGATCCAAAAGAGAAGACCAGTCCACATAATGACTACCGGATGAAGCATCTGATGCGCTTAGCGGATACCATTCTCCTTCATCCATGATTCCGGTGATAGTCCCCTTTTTTAAGACCTCGTTTTTCTCGTTATAAATCGTTAATTGAATATCATCAAAAAATGCGGTTCCAGTTGCATTTCCAAGAGCACATTGAACCTTCACTCTTTTGGTAGTGGCAGGTACGGTATATGATCTGGAAAATTCTTTCCAATCGTGTGTCCCCACAGTTTCACCCGTAACCGGTGGATAACCATTAACCAGGTTTCCTGAAACATCCAGAAATTCTATTGAAATACGGGCTTTTTCCCAGCTTTGTTTTCCCTGTACAACACTGTCTACCTTGATCCATCCGGAAACAGTAACTTTTCTGGCATCTTCAGGTAATACGATTTCCTGGTCAGCCCCGTTCCATTCCTGTTTACGATTTAGAACCTTCAATCCAAACCTTCCCGAGTGTGCAGTGCGATCAATTTGACTGCCAAAGTAGTTCCATCCTCCAGGGACTTCAAATCCAGCATTGGATAACTGATTGTCAGGATTTCCCTGATTGTTCTCCTCTTTGTCTGTAATAAATTCACAGGTCAGATCATCAAACCAGGCAGTTCCGGTGCAATTCCCCAATGCGACTATCACTTTTACCGCTTTTGCTCCCTTGTGAACATCGAATATCCCTCGGTAATGAGTCCATGGTGTGTTGCCATCAGCCATCCCCACAGGTGAAGGATAGCCACCCACAACCTGCTCAGACTTATCAACAAATTCCAGGGCGATACGTGCCTTTTCCCATGATTCTCTTCCTCCAACTACATTTTCGGTTTTCATCCAGCCACTGATTTCCACCCTGGTCACAGAATCAGGAAGAGCAATGAGCTGATGCATTCCGCTCCATTTTGCTACCTTGTTGGTGACTCTCATAGAATATTGTCCCTGGTGTGCAGTGCTGCATGCCATACTTCCCCAGGAAATCCAGTCAAGATTTTTCTTTTCAAAATCAGAGTTGACCAGCATGTTTTGAGTAAAACCGCTAAAAGAGTAGAAAAGCACGATTAGCGCAGAAAAAAACCTCATATTCGACCTCCATCAATCGAGTACCTGATTTATCTGAATAATTCAGCAGTTATTTGAACAGATAATATAGTTATTCTATTATAGGTTTTTAGGAATGAATTGGATAATAGGATTAAAAATTAACTTCAGTTGTTACAAATTGAGGGGAGAAATAAAATTAGATGTATCCCAAAATTTACTATTCGCAATAACTATGAATTGATAATACAGCTACCTGCATAATTGCGAACAAAAATTAAAAACATAGTTCATCTTTCTATCCTAACAGCTCATCGAAAGTATCCCGAAGAACCGAGAGCAATGAAAGCGCATTTTCAATCGCTTCAGTATCGGTACTCTCCAAAAGACTATAGCAGTAATCGTATATGTAGAAGAGCCCCCGGGAAAGACTGTCCTCAACTATCAGTGAATGCTCCAGTTCTGCAATGATATTTTGAACCTTGTCCAGTAATAGCCTATTTTGCTCCGGATTCTGCTGCTGAAGGGCTTGCTTTAAAAAGTAAGTACATTTGGTGTGGAGCATGCAGATATTTGCCGGATTTGAGGATGTGCTGATCTGCATGCTTGAGTAAATCTTAGACATTTGAGAAGGATTGACCATGACTTCGTATCCGCAACAGTTTTATCCTAAAAGCCCCAGAATGTGGTTGCTGTTAATGGTTTTGAATCTGGAAAATGCTCTCTGGCTCCCTTCTTGTAATAACTGCAGTCTTGTAAGTTCGGCCAGGCCTGCAGCCATATCCTGATCGCGAATAACTGATTCTGCTGCCTGGGTATTGATTATGGCAACCGAGAGATTGTTTACAGTCGATTCGAGCCGATTTACCGCAGATCCCAGAGTGCTTCGCTGCGTATTAACGGATGAAATCGCTTCATCCAGAGTTCCGATAGCTTTCACTGCATCTTCCAGAGTTAAGAGAGAAACCTCCGAAATACCGGTAATTGCGGTTCTCAGATCGATTTGAGGCATAGTGATCTGATCAGTTGATTCAGGACCGCTTTGAATCACTGCACTCCCACTTGCCAGCCCTTCACCAGCAGCAACTCCCTGCTTATTAAAAGAGGCAGATTGGGAAATCCGGTCTATCTCCTTGCTTAATAACTGAAACTCTTTATCTATAGCAACTCGATCAGAGTCCTTTAGAGTGGAGTTGCTGGCTTGAGCAGCAAGTTCCCTCTGGCGCTGAAGAATTTCTGAAACTGCTCTCCCTGTTCCATCGGCAATGGTAAATGCAGAAATGGAATTCGCGATATTCTGCGAGGCCATCTTATAGCCCCTGATACGGGTAGTTAACTCTTCGGAAATCGCCAGTCCTGCAGCATCATCACTGGCTGAATTGATTCTGATAGAAGTGGAAAGTTTCTCTAAAATTCTGTTTAATTCCTTGCTGGTGCGCCTGAGCGTCTGCTCAGTTTTTTTTGAACCAGCCCAAATATTGATACCGGTGTTTTGAACTTGCATGACACACCTCCCGGCTTTTTTTGAATTCAGCTTCCCCTATTATTATATCGGCATTTTTCTGTAAAACTTTAGAAAAAAATCTATTTGCTTTTTTTGCCAGCAAAAACAGTTCCTTTTTCTTCGAACCGAATCAAACAGGCGTATACTAATAATTAAGGAACCGAAATAAAAGAGATCTTCAGATTACTAAAGGCATGTGATTTGAACGTATAGTAATATAGAACCAATCAGGGAGGAGGATATACTCTCTATTTTAGATAAATCACTAAAAAACCGATAATAACAAATAGAGAGTGCTTGGTTTATAAAGCAGATAAGGAGGTATGCTCATGAACACCTCAAAAATCATCCAGCTTTTCTCTGACGTGCAGGAAAAACGGAATAATGAAATCTCTTTCTTCTTTCTTGAGCATGTTCTTAAAGCCAGAGCTGATCTGCATATGGAATCAGGTAAACATGAATATGATCAGGAAATAAATGTATACCTGGCCGGGTTACTGAATTCTTTGATGGATTCAGAAACATTTCTCAAACCTTACATCTCTCCTTTTGACCTGCAGGTCCGCCAATATCTGGATAATCATCCGGGGTTACGAAACGAATATACAGTCTACAGGGATAATGCAGATTTCGGTCTGATAATACTGGGCTTTTTCCTGGGATATGAACATAAAGGTTCTTATCAAAATATCGTCTTATCAGAAGTGGATGAAAAAAGCAGAATCTCCTTATATTACGAGCAGGCTGCCAGCGCCCTCTCTCATCTTCAGGGAAGAAATTTGTCATTAGTGACAGTTTTTGAAGAACTGGCAGAGTATCTCCCAGATATCATACGCATACTGCGTCATGCAGCATCTTCCTATTTTAATCTGGTTTTACAGATATCCGAAGGAACTTTCTACCATCTGGAGAAGGAGATGAACCAGGGAGACAACAAAAGGATCTACAGCTTGAAACTTGATGAGTTCTTAAAGAAATATGCGGCCTATAAAGAAAACCCAACACTGGAGCTGAAAAAAAACATCATGGATCTTGCAGAAGAACTCAGAGCATTAAATGAAAAATTCACATTCGGTGAGTTTTAAACCTGTGCTTTCTGAGTTCTGCTCGATTCTCAGGGAGAAAGCATCTTTCTCCTTTTCTGATAACTGTAACCGGATATATCCGCTTTTTCACTTTTCTGCAGGCACTTTTCCCACAATCGTTGCACCTGCAGAGAAAACGCTTCAATTCTGGCCTCAATAATCTGCGGAAAAGGATTCCCATCCGATTCCAAAGATAAAAAAGGCAGGGAAAAGGTTTCAGGGTAATGCTGGCATTGGCTGCCGGTAAGTTTGTCGAGTCGGATTTTAGTCTCCAAATCCGCTTCCCCCGATAAAATCGACTCGGTGATTCTGGTTGGCATGCAGGCAAATGGCCCTATAGAGATAACCCCATGAGCAGAATGGATTATATCCTTAAAAAAATCTCCTACCACCAGAATTGCTTCACCAGTTAATTGTACATCGAAAAACTGTCTGCCATACTCAATTATCTTCCCGATATCGACTATTTCAAAATCATAAAGTCCCGATTGAGCCAGAATTCCTTTTATCCTTTTTTCAAAATGCCTCCCTAAAAAAAACTTCAATTTGAACTTAATCCATTCTGAAAATGGAAAACCTGCCTGATAAATTCCGTTCTGAATAAGCCAGTCACAATAGTTCAACCATTCCAGAAGGTGAGCCTTTTTTACCACAATGTTGTTTCTGGAAAGTCTGGTAACGATGTCCTGGCTGGAGAATTGATCTCGCCGAACAAATATCTCACCCAGTAATGCTACTTTCTTCGCCTGCGAAAACGGTATCTGAAGTTCGATTCTGGAAAGCACATTACTGACCTCCTGAAGAACCCGGTAAAGACCACCACCTTTTTGTTTCCCAAAAACATGTATAATCTTTTGCCATTGGTAAGAAAACGACTCCATGGCCTTACTACGATTCACAGCCAGAACATACAGAGCATTTTTAATGTCCTCCATCACATCAGAAACAATAACTGCCTTAAGCGCATTTAGAAGACAAAAGGTGGACAGACCCGCATATCCATTTTCATTAGTCAGGCTTAAAAGCGCAACATTCTCAATCTGACGATGTTCTATCAGTTTTTTCAGGAAAACCGAATATTGAGTGAATCTGCAATTACCCGGTGATGTAGGCATGAAATACACCAGCTTTTCATCTGTGGGCTGCCGGTTTTGCAGATATTCCAGCAATCCACCCGCAGTAAGAAGGAGCGGAAGGCATTCCTTACAGCTTGCCACACTTCGGCCCAGCTTTAAAGTGTTGGCAGAATATACAGGCAGAGAAGTAGTATGAATTCCAGAGCTGTTGAAAACTGCAGCCAGAATCTCACTGCAAAGCTCTCCCATAGAAGGAAGCAAAAGATGAATTTCAGGGTGATTTAAAGGGTATGTCCTTCCATCCGATCCTGAAAAAAACGGTTTCCCTTTTCTTAGTACAACCGATGCCGGAGAAAACCGTTTTTTTTGCTCCTGGAGTTTTGAAAGGGCTCTATACCTGCTGATAATATCCAGAAACGCTTCTATACGTGTATTGATACCTGCATCCGCGGTGTGGCTGTCCAGCTCTAATGTCAATGATGGTTTATTGCCCATTATTTCCCTAAAATAACTCACCAGAAAGGAATCTGGTCCACAGGAAAAACTGGTTATATATACTCCAAAGAGCTGAGGGTCTTTTGATACAAATGATGAAGCTTTCATAAGATTCTGACCTGTCGCCCAGCACATATCCATAGACAATGGCTCATCTTCAAAGTCCAGAATATCCCAGGGAATTATATGTATTCCTCGCGATGCAAACTTGGCAGGAATATTCAGATTGGCTTCAGTTGCAAAGGCATTGTACGGACGGCCAAACAGCACGATTCCAATCTGGTCGGTATTTCTCTTTAGATTTGACAAAAAACATTTCCCATACTCTTTCAATGCACTGTAAAAAGCGTTTTGTTGAGTGAAACCTCTGCGGTATGCATCGAGCGATTCTTCAGAAGATTTTTTCAGCAGTTTACCTATTTTAACGAATTTTTTTGCCTGTGAGTCATAACCCTGAGAGAAATTCAACAGAGGTGAGATTGTCGGGGGGCTTTCTGGCATTGCATTGAACGCGGTTTTAAGAAAATAAGGCTCACTTTGTAGAAGAAGACAGGTACTTTGGTGTTCAGGTTTACGGCATTTGGCTTTCTCTACAAAAAGCTCGCTTATTTGAGGCATAAAAATATAGTCCGGCTTTTTTGTGATAAGATCGAAATATGCTCCATGAGCAATTTCTCCTGGAAAACAATATGAGGTCCGCTTATATTTTATCCCTTCAGGATCTATCCCGGAAAGCCTGATATTACAATTAAGAGATGTGAAAAAATGGGAGTACAAGGGAAGAAGCTGATGGGTTAGAAAGGAACGGATGATTCCGATTTCAATAGTTCCTTTTTGCGGATTTTGCGCGGTGAATCTTTTAAACAGCAGATCGTTTCGTACCCGCACATGATCATAGATCTTTTGATCAAAATTTACGTGCTCAATCAGGTTGTAGTATTTGTTGCAGGCACCACCAAAGGGGTATTTTTTCCCCTCGATGATCAGTACATTTATCTCACAGCCACGATCACAACGTTCCTTTGAACCATGACATCTGAATGCCTTCCCCAACGAGAGATCTCTACTGGCCAGGGCATTCAAATCATAGGTTTTTGATGGTAAAGTTCCCATGTTTATGCGTCTGTTAATTTCCAGGGCAACACCAAATGCACCCATCAGACCCGGTTCAGGAGGAACAATGATTTCTTTACCTATAATTGATGCCATGGCAAGTGGAACTGCCCTATTGTAACACACTCCCCCCTGCATGAAAATTTTCTTTCCACTTGACCTTTGTCCTTTCACTCTATTTACATAATTCAAACACACCGAATAAACCAGTCCTGCCAGCATATCTTCCTTTTTTATTCCCTCCTGAGTGGCAGTTTTTATGTCTGAATTGATAAATGCGGCACACTGGTCATTGAAATTCGGAGGTGAGTTTGCGCTTAAAGCCAATTTCTCAATATCCAGGTAATTTACTCCCAGGCTTTCAAATGCAGCTTCTTCGAGAAAAGAACCTGTCCCTGCCGAACAGGCCTCATTCATTGCATAATCAGCCGGCACACCTGCCACCAGATGAGTGTACTTGGCATCCTGGCCACCGATTTCAAAAATTGTGTCTACATCCTTATCGTAGTAAGCTGCTGCAGTCGCATGTGCAATAATCTCATTTATTATTGCAGTGGCCTGTGCATGAAGGCCAGCAATCTGGCGGCCTGAACCGGTTGTGCCAATACCTACAACCGTGTCCTGAGCAGAAATCTGGTCTGCCAGGGCTTTGTAACATTCCTGAGATGCTCTAACAGGATTACCATTGGTCCTCAGATAAACCGATCTCAGAATAACAGAATCACAGCATCTTAAAAGCACTGCTTTGGTGGTAGTTGAGCCTACATCCAGACCAACTACACATTGTTGAGCACGATGGATCTCGTTTTTCTTCGCTTTTTTAAATTTAACCAGTAAGGAAGCATTTCTTAAAGGAGGATGTAGATCAAATGATGATTTTGTTGTACTGAACATTTTCTTATTATTAAGGAAATGACGAGTCTTGTTCTGAAGCGCATAAAATGCTGCACCAATTGCTTCAAAGGTGTTCGCATGCTCCGAGATAACCACCGATTCCAGACGATCTTCAAGAAATTTTATTACTGCAGTGTTGTTGGTTACTCCACCTGTAAACAGAATCTCTTTACTGTTTATTTTTTCCAGCAGTTCTGTAACTTTATCTGCAATCATGGAACACAACCCCGCACTGACTCTTCCTACCGGTATACCCTTATTGAGTGCATGAGTGCAGTCACTTTTGCAAAAGACAGAACATCGTCCTGAAACTCTGTAGATATCGGACTCCCGCGCAAGATGGACCGCTTCCGGAAGCTCTATATTCATTCTTCTTATCTGTTGAAGGAAAAATTCACCGGTTCCGGAAGCACATTTGTTTCCGGATTCAATCGACCTTATTGTGCCATCTCTGTTGAGAAGATAGAGAATGAAATTCTCTGCCCCCAGACTGACTACCGCTTCAAAAGAGCGGCTTTTGTCACCAGGATTACAAAAGGCCAGTGCGAACTCTACTGCCAGCGGTTCTGTGACAGATGGATGATTTATCATTTCACGGAATTTGCGGCCGGTAAGCATTCCATACTCAATTGAGTTCAGGTCTAAAGAATCTGTCAGAAGTGAAAAGGTTTGCCTGGGGTTACTCTCATGAGCAACTACTGCTGTGTGGATAACCTGAATATCTTTAACGGTTTTTTCCAGAATCGCAACTTTTATGTTTGCTGCACCAAGACAGATACCAATGGATCTCATCATTAAACCTCATCTGCTTGAAAAAGGGTTAAATTCAAGACATCAGTGTAAAAGATTTCCGGGAATGGGAAAACAATGAGAAGAAATAGAAACAGCAGGTTGCCCCTGCTGTTTTTTTAAGATGCAGCCTGTGGCCAATTGAGTTTTTGAGCCCACGTTTTAAAAGAGCTTATCTCAGGGTACAGTTTTTTAACCCCTCCAATATCTACTGAAAATCCTTTTCTGTTCAACCAGTCAAAAAACATAGCAAAATCTGCACCTTTTGCCCTGACATCATCCACATCTATCTGCTCAAAAGAGACGGTTTTTCCTGACACTTTACTGAGAATGTCTGCAATCTGGTTACCTGTGATTTCATCACCGGCTATTTCCAGCGCTTTACCTACATATAAATCCGGATTGTCAAATGCAAGGCATACCAGTGCCCCAATATCATCTACCGATATCAGTTGCAAAGGCATCTCAGAGTCCAGTGCTATGCGTAAATGTCCGTTTTGAATCTGTTGTTTGATTTCCGGCATCAGAAAATATTCCATAAAGAGAACCGGACGAAATATGGTCCAGTTAAGTCCTGATTTTCTGATATACTGTTCGATTTCCCATTTACTGTCTATAAAGGGGACACCGGGTTGCTCTTCGGCACCAGCATAACTGGAATAGACCAGGTGTTTGATATTAGCACGCAGAGCTGCATCTACAACTGCTTTACCCTGCTTCACTTCCGTTTCAACTCCATATTCAAGCGGTTGTTGAATGCTGAATACTCCATAGACATCTTTACAGGCTCTGTCCAGTGAAGTGATGTCTTCAAAGTCACCCTCAAAGATCTCCATCCCCGCATTTTTAAGCGCCAAAGCCTCTGCGCTCTGGGGGTGTCTGGTCAATCCTCTGACTCTCCAACCCTCTTTCAGAAGATGACGAGCGACAGCTCCACCCTGCAGGCCTGTTACTCCTGTTACCAGAATGATTTTATCTTTTTTTTCCATAACGTACTCCTGTAAATGAACCTGATATAGGCCATTCTTTATAATGAGTACGTTTAAATGTTGTGGGGAATTTTTGGCATAGGTAAGTCTCATATCAGTAACAGGTGCATTACGTATAAATTTCATGGAACTGGAGTTAGTGCAGGGTGAAAGTGACTAAGTCAGTGAAAATACACAATATACAGTTTCATTGAAAACAAATGTACCAGTAAACAGTTGTGGTATGTGAGCAAAAACGCTATTTTCTACTCAAAAAAAGAACTTGTTAACCATTAATTTACACTTTGTGGTTATTTTAATAAATAGGATCCACCAATGGTGAAATCATCGAAAACCTAAGTTATTGAAATGTTATACATTGATTGGAGATTATGAACCATCATTAAAGCTGGATATGTAACACGGTAATTTGATGATAACAGAAATTCTCATTAAAGGAAAAATGCACCATAAAATATTACTGATTGTAACGGTCTTTACCATCTCTTTATTTGTCGGATGCTATATTTCAGTACAGAATCCTACTGATTAAGAAAAAACAATTACGGAATTTTGTTTTCTGGAACCACCAGTAAAAGGCGCAATTGATGAAGAAAAAAGTTGATTTTAATAGAAGTTCCCGCAGGCACAGATATTTCATCCTTAATACCAGCCATATCCCATACAGGTAAAAGCATACATCCTGATTCTGGTGTTGCCCAGGACTTTTCAGAACCAGTGATCTATTCTGTTACTGCTGCAGATGGGAGCGTTCAGCAGTACATAGTTGAAGTAAAACCTGCAATTTCAGACAGTGACAAGGCAATTACTGATTTTTACCTTCCAGGGTTAAAGACCAGAGGATTAATAGTTGAAAATGCCAAAGAAATTTATGTCGTTCTGCCAAATAAATCGGATATAAAATCTGTCAGATCTATTGTTAAATATATCGGAAAATCAATCAGTCCTGGTTCGACAGAAATACTTGACTTCACTCATCCGGTACAATATACCGTAACCGCACTAGATGGCAGCCATTCAATTTACTCTGTTATTGTAAAAGAGAGCGATCTTCCTGTTCTATATATCAACACTCCAAATTCTGTCCCTGTTAGCTCAAAAGAAGTATGGATTGAAGGGGCTTCGTACAAACTAATCGATGAAAGTGGCTCTATTTTCAGTGGCCGTGTTTCGATCAAAGGAAGAGGCAATACAACAATAGAGATGCCCAAAACACCATTTACTATTAAATTGCCTAAAAATGATGATAAACCGTTTCTTGGAATGCCTTCACACAGAAACTGGGTTCTATTGGCAAACTATTCCGACAAATCGCTGTTGCGCACTGATGTCGCTTTAAAATTAGGTGAGATACTCGATAACTTGAAATGGACACCACGGTCAAGGCACATCGTCTTGTTTTTAAACGAGAACTACCAGGGAGCATATCAGCTCGTTGAACAAGTCAAGATTGCTCCAAACAGAGTCAATATTGCTCCATCTATTTCATCAGCGCATCCAACTGGCGGATACCTGGTTGAAGTAGATGAAAGGAAAGGAGAACTATTTAATTTTGTCACTAAAAGAGGGGTGAAAATTAGCTGTAAAGATCCAGATGAGAACCTGGAGGATGTATTTGAAAACATCAAGTCGAATATCCAGATCGTGGAAGATGTATGTAAGACTCGCAGGTGACCTACGGTTATTTGTTCTCCCTGAGCAGATTTTGCTTGCTTACGGCCATAAATGTCCCTGAATATTGATCAACAATCTGGATCCCTGTTTTCCAAATATGTGGGGGGAGGCATGTTCTTGAATTTCCTTTTGCTTTAGACAGGACTCTTTTTTAATCCTCATCAGTTTTGCAAATTTGGGAACCGGGGTTAGCCCTGGGTGAAAGGGGCTTACGCCAATGAAAATGCACAATATTCAGTTTTTTGAAAACAGATGTACCAGTAAACAGTTGTTAAATATGAGTAAAAACGCTATTTTCTTCCTAGAGAAACAAAAATTGTGAACCAATAAATTGCACTTTATGTATTTATGCAAAATCAGTTCCATCAATAGTGAAATCATTGAAAAAAAACTCAGTTTTTGTGATGTCAAAGGGGTTGTAGATTATGAACAGCCATTAAAAGCTAAACTTGGTACAAAATAATCTGGATAACAGAAATTTTCAATAAAGGGAAAAATGCGCTCTAAAATATTTCTGATTGTAATGGCCTTTACCATCTCTTTTTTTGTAAGATGCAATCTTTCAGTACAGAATTCTGCTGATTCAGATAAGGCAATTATTGATTTCTATTTTCTTACTCCCCAAGCAATAGGGGTAATTGATGAGGAAACGAAGTCAATTATAATAGAAGTTCCCGCAGGTACAGATATTTCATCCTTAACACCAGTCATAATCCATACAGGTAAAAGCATACATCCGGATTCTGGTTGTGCTCAGGACTTTTCGAAACCGGTGGTCTATTCAGTTACTGCTGCAGATGGCAGTGTTCAGCAGTATATAGTTGAAGTATTCCGAGAAATTGCAGACAGTGGAAAAGCAATTACTGATTTTTATTTTTTGGAGCCATCGGTAAAAGGTGCTATTGATGAAGAAACGAAGTCAATTATAATAGAAGTTCCCGCAGGTACAGATATTTCATCCTTAACACCAGTCATAGTCCATACAGGTAAAAGCATACATCCGGATTCTGGTTGTGCTCAGGACTTTTCGAAACCGGTGGTCTACTCAGTTACTGCTGCAGATGGCAGCGTTCAGCAGTATATAGTTGAAGTATACCGAGAAATTGCAGACAGTGGAAAAGCAATTACCGAATTTTATTTTCTGGAACCATCGGTAAAAGGCATAATTGATGAAGAACTAAAGATGATTTTTGCAGGAGTACCCGCAGATGTAGATATTTCATCTTTAACACCAGTCATAACCCATACTGGTGAAAGTATACATCCGGGATCTGGTGTTACCCAGAACTTTTCAGAACCGGTAATCTACTCAGTTACTGCTGCAGATGGTAGCGTTCAGCAGTATCTGGTTGAAGTAAAAAGTGCAATTTCAGACAGTGACAAAGCAATTACTGATTTTTACCTTCCTGGATTAAAGACCAGAGGATTAATAGTTGAAAATGCCAAAGAAATCTATATCGTTTTGCCAAGTAAATCAGATATTCAATCTGTCAAATCTAATGTTAAATATGTCGGAAAATCAATCAGTCCTGGTTCGACAGAAATACTTGACTTCACTGATCCGGTACAATATACTGTAACCGCATTAGATGGCAGCCAATCAATTTACTCTGTTATAGTAAAAAAGAGCGATCTTCCTGTTCTATATATCAACACTCCAAATTCTGTCCCTGTCAGCTCAAAAGAAGTATGGATTGAAGATGCTTCATATAAACTAATCGATGAAAATGGTTTTATTTTCAGTGGCCATGTTTCGATCAAAGGAAGAGGCAATTCAACAATGGCGATGCCCAAAACACCATTTACTATTAAACTGCCTAAAAATGATGATAAACCGTTTCTTGGAATGCCTTCTCACAATAGATGGGTTTTATTAGCAAATTATTCTGATAAATCCCTGCTTCGTAATGATGTTGCATTCAAATTAGGTGAGATACTTGATAACTTGAAATGGACTCCAAAGGCCAGACATATCGTATTGTATTTGAACGAGAACTACCAGGGGGTATACCAGCTCGTTGAACAAATCAGGATTGATCCAAACAGGGTTAATATTGCACCAGCTATTTCATCCAAGCAACCCAATGGTGGTTATATAATTGAAGCAGATGCCAGAAGGGGAGAACTCTTTAATTTTATCACTAATTTGGGACTGAATATTAGCTGTAAGGATCCAGATGAGAACCTGGAGGATGTATTTGAAAATATTAAGACACACATCCAGGCCATAGAAGACGTTATATATTCGGATTCTTTTGCCGATACAGTGACTGGGTATCGGACAGGTATATTGATGTCGGGACGTTTGTTGATTGGTACCTTGCAAATGAAATAGCTAAAAATAATGATGCCATCTTTTTTAACAGTGTCTACATATATTACAATCCGGCAGACAAGAAGATTTCTATGGGACCACTTTGGGACTTCGATCTCGCATTTGGCAACGTTGATTATAGCGAATGCCAATTACCAGAAGACTTTTATATAAAAAACACATTGTGGATCTCAAGATTGTTTGAAGACACTGCATTTGTTAGAATGGTGAAAAACAGATGGAATGAAAAGAGAACTGAAATTTACACATTACTTTCCTATATTAAAAGTCAGGCTTCATATCTGAACAATGCACAACAGATCAATTTTAAAAAATGGGATATCTTGGATGTATATGTCTGGCCAAATGCTGTCGTTACAGGCAGTTATGAAGGCGAAATTGATTATTTGCATTCATGGCTCAGTACCAGGCTGAATTGGCTTGATATGAATATTAACCTGCTCGATTCAAACTAAGTACTTGTTCACACAAATAATAGTTTACAGTTAGAAACCCTGTGAGGGATGGGGCTATGTTACCTCGGACTGTGTTCATCGTGCAAACTCTGAAGCAACATGCTACCTCAAGTTAAAACTTTCACCAGTGACCACAAGAAAAGAATCACGCTCCTGTCAAATTCAAACCTCGGATTTCCGATTCTTTACTTCGATATTCACTATTCCTTCTCTCTTCTTGACACACCCAGCTTTCCTCTGACTCTATACGATTCTGCAGCTTTCAGCCCACGCGCCGCTACCTGCACAAGATAGGTCCCTACTGACACCCTGCTGCCATTTCTGTTTCTCAGGTCCCATGTCAAAACACCACTTTCACCTTTGTGGTTTGTACAAACCGATCTGGAGTCAAGCATGTCCCCGGAAGCATCATAAATAACAATTTTCAGTACAGCCTGACACGGTACTTTCACTCTGAAACGTGCTTCTTTTGAGGATAGATCAACAGGATTTTTGAAAAAAATAATACTACAGAGGTTTTGCTCCGATTGCTTAAAGTTTTCTGGAGAAGAATTCGTACGCCCATTTTGACCCCGTTTAGAATCGACTGGGTACCGTACAGAAATCTTTGGTTCAATGGTCAAGGTACCGTTAACAAAAACAATTTCATAATTATTCGATGTAACACCTGAAGGGATGATTTGATACTCTCCTGGTTCTTCTCCTTCAGGAGTACGATCGATTCGAAGAGTCCCGCCAAGAACCGAAAAGCTTTCACCATCTACAAAGCCATCGCAGGTTACAGTAAATTTTGGATCAGGACGTCCCTGACCCTTTGTGGCATCATCAGCTCTGATTGATAGCGGCGCTTTTAAGACTGTCAGCGTTTGTTTTACATCCTTTGCTTTTTTCCAGGAATCGTTACCGCTCTGTGAAACAGTGATGATCACGGTGCCAGCACCCTTTATATACGCACTATCAGAAGAGATTCTGATAACTTCCGAATTTGAACTTGTAAATATTACCGGAAGACCGGATTTAGCTATCGCTTCAAGAAGAAAAGGGGGATCACCATAGGTCAGAGTGTCCGATATGGCAGCAAATGCAATGCTCTGGTCTCTTTTGTATTCTGGCTCGATATATAGATGAATCTGGGCAGCCGATGCCCTGAGACTGCCGTTTTCTGAAGTAAGGGAAGTTAAACGGACATAATTTCCCCATGTCGCATCGAATCTCACTGGTGAAATCATACTGTCTGCATTCCATTTTCCGAAGGCTACAGTATCCCAGGAGATACTGTCCGCGCTTATTTCGATTCGATAATCGGTAATGATACCATAAATATCTTCATTGCTGCGTGTATAAGAGAGGCCTGAGATTCCGTAAGCAGTACTGGTTTTAAGTATTATGGAATGAGGGTGATTAACATAACTTTTAGTATACCATATAGTATTGGTTCTGTTGTCCAGAACATTAGTTGCAGCTCCATTGCCGGTATCATTTCCCTGATTAGATACATAAGCAACAGAGATGTCGGTTTGATCCAGTAACACAGTATTTTGATCCGGCTTTCTTCTCATTATGGTGAAAAAACCAGAGGTATCGGATGCATCGGAATGTGAAATAACAAGTCTGTAATGATCCCCAGTGTTAATGTCTGAATTGATAAACCATGAATACTGTGTATCTGGAGAGATATCATCGGAGATTAGCAGAAGTTTATTACGGCTGTTTAATAATTGCAGGGAGATAGGACCGGAATGGTTCTTTCCAGTCCATTGAAGGATGAGCTCCGATTCGGTGTAAAGGATCGTATCATCGATATTCGAGACGATATGCAATCTGGCTGAGTATGTTTCATTGAGTTTTTCAATTGCAGCTTTTACATCTGGAAGCGGCCCGATGTGTCCGCCTGAACCCTGTGCCCGCCCGGTTTCAATAAGGAGGCTTCTCATTTCCCGTGGGGTGAGGATTATTCCAAGTTTGTTCTTAGCATAAGACTGTATTGCAACCACTGCAGAGGCTACAATTGGAGTTGCAGAACTTGTACCGGCGAATTCGTTTGCGTATGTCGCGTGTTCACCGCCATTATAGCGTGTCCCGTAGCCGGTCGTAGTAACCGCTTCACCCCATCCCTGAACGTTTACTCTGCTTCCGTATGTAGAGAAGTAAAGTTTTTTACGTGAAACATCTGCACTACCAGCACCTACAATTATTGATCCATTGTCTCCTCTTGCTATATATCTGCTATAATATGAGTCATCTAGATTCTCATTACCGTTTCCTGCTGCTGCGACTACTATTATCCCATCCTCTGTAGCTCTTTTGGTAATATCCCATACGGACTGAGAATAATCTGCTGGTACATAGTTTTCGTTCCTTCCACTCGTTTGCATCTCATAAATGAAAACATCCCCGGCTCTCAGTCTTTCGAGTCCCAGCGCGATTCCTGCAGTTCTGCCTTTTGGTATTTCGGATACTCCATAAAAAGTATCTGCCTGATGAACCATACCGGTTACACCGTAGCCGTTCTCCAATGCGAATAATATTCCTGCTACAGCAGTACCATGATCACGGCCATCATACTCTGTAGATGACAGAAGGCTTATAAATCTGGGACTTTTCAGGTCTTCGTGATCATAGTCAAATCCCCACTCGATATCGGCGATCCGGATCCCCTGACCTTTTATCCCCAGTGACCAGGCGTATTCGATATTCAGAAAAGAACTGTTTTTGTATTTTTGTTCGCTGGAAAAATCTGGAGTAACGGCTGGTGGTATACTGAGATTGGGTTGTGAGGCCGGGTTGGAATAGCCTGGAGGTGGCGGTGGGTCAAGGGGTTCCAATGCTGCGTATTCCACGAAATCCAATTTTTCGAGTTCGTTGGCTATCTCAAGGAGTTCTTCACCTGTCATCTCTTCTGCGTTTTCAAGAAAAGCTAACCCTCTGAATTTATACTTGTTAAAGGCTTGGTTCCTGTTTGGAGGCGGAGTCTGACCCGAACGCATGACTTTTTTTTCTTCATCTGAAAATCGGATTATCTGGTTGAACCGGAATTTTTGCAGTGTACCGATTGATGGGGAAGGGGGTGGAGTAGGCCTGTCAGTCGAAAAATATGGCTTTCCATCTTCAATATCCAGTACCTCATCTGGTGCAAATTTGACAATAAGACGATATTTGTGTTCACCAGGTAAAAGGGAGTTTTGTCCTTTGAGATCTTGGGATGCTTGAGCAGAAATACAGATTATAACCAGGAGCAGAATCGATTGAAACATATCAATACACCTGTGCTTTCTGAAAGATACACAATTGTGTGTAGTTAAAATTTTATGCTAAGCCCTGAATTCAACTTCCTTTCAGATATTTGTATACATAAAATAGGTGGTGGCAGGGGTTGGCAAGGTTCATTTAGTGCCTCTGTTTTGTTCTTATTCTGTAGTGGAAAATGTCTGAACTTTGATTAGAATGATTACCTTGATTGAGACAGTGAAAGGAAGGATGATAAGGAGCTTCTATTAATAGAAATAAGGTATTCGAGAAAAATCAGGGTAATCATGGTAATCAAAAAAATCAAAGTTCAGACACTTTTTCTGCTGGGGCTCTCTTTCATGGAAAGGTCCATTTTAAGGCAAAAAAGCCCCTGATTTAGATATATCCTGTTCCGAATTCTTACTTCGATATTCGTTATTCGATATTCGTAGTTCAGACGCTTTTTCTGCTTACAAGCATTAAATACTAAACAGATCCCAATAACCAATTATGCCAAATTCAAACAAGAAAAGAACAGGAATGATTAAG
>Ga0209510_1001771_pt1 | contig 23493 bp, 22 predicted proteins | sample BiotimSIPDNA_FD_185749 | JGI IMG/M metagenome (GOLD analysis project Ga0209510, IMG submission 185749) | Anaerobic biogas reactor microbial communites from Washington, USA - Biogas_R1 time_0 SIP DNA (SPAdes) (version 2) | ecosystem: Engineered > Bioreactor > Anaerobic > Unclassified | place...
CTTGAGGGTTATAATTTGTTTGACTGATATGGTCATTGGAAGTTCCTTTCTTTTCGTTTTTTCTCAAAACATATTGTATTGGAACTTCCTCTTTTTTTCCTTGACTACGGACTTTTGAAACGCATACGAATCGTTGTGCTTGATAGGGGAAACCCTTCGTAAGTGTTAGAATTAAGTTTTGATAACAGCAAAAACCAAGGAGGTTGCCATGATAGATGATTTACTCAAAGATACCAAAGGGAGAATGCAAAGCGCGCTCGATGTCCTCAACGAAGATTTGTTGGGCATACGCACCGGTCGTGCCTCACCCGCCCTGGTTGAGAAGCTGCAGGTCGAATATTACGGGTCAGAACTGACATTGATTCAATTGGCGACGATAAGCGTACCAGAATCAAGACAACTGATGATTCGACCTTTCGATGGTTCATCACTGCGAGCGATCGAGCGAGCGATCCAGGCATCAGACCTTGGGCTTACCCCACAGAACGACGGAAAGGTCATCCGCCTGAACCTGCCCCCTCTGACCGAAGAGCGTCGGCGCGAATTGGTTAGAATTGTTAACAATCGCCTTGAAGACGGCAGGGTTGCCATCCGCAATATCCGCCGGGACTCATTGAAGGAACTACGCGATTACGAAAATGAAAAACTGATTTCTGAAGACGAACGCCATCAGGGTGAGAAAGATCTGCAGTCCTTAACCAACGACATGATCGAAGAAATCGCCGTGATTGGTAAACGTAAAGAAGAAGAAATTATGGAATTCTAAGGTGAGCGAAAAACCATCTACCATTCCCGCCCACGTTGCCATCATTATGGATGGCAACGGACGTTGGGCAAAAGCAAGGGGGCTGCCGCGTCTGGCTGGGCACCGTGCCGGCACCAAAAACCTGCGCCGGGTCATCCGCGCCGCGGCAGACGCTGGCATTAAACATCTCACCTTTTACGCATTCTCGACCGAAAACTGGAGTCGCCCTGAAGATGAAGTTAAAGGGCTTTTGGCACTCCTGGCAGAATTTATTGAAACCGAATTGCAGGAACTACACAAAGAAGGCGCACGTCTACTGCATATTGGACACTTGGAAGGTCTCGGTCCCTCGTTACGGAAAAAGGTTGAAGACGCGATCGAACTAACCAAAAACAACACCCGCATCGATGTTATCTTGGCTTTCAATTATGGCGGAAGGGACGAAATTGTCTGTGCAATACAGAAACTAATCAAAGCCGGAGTGACTTTTGATGAAGTCGATGTGAAGATGGTCAGCGATGCCATGTTTACTGCCGGTACACCTGACCCGGATATCGTTATTCGCACCTCCGGAGAAAAGCGCTCCAGCAACTTTCTGACCTGGCAGACGGTTTACAGCGAATGGTTCTTCCCCGATGTTTTATGGCCAGACTTCAACGAAGAGGATTTGCGTATTATCCTCGACGCGTATCAAAACCGCGACCGCCGCTTTGGGGGCTCCAGCAAAAAATAGTGTTGAAACAACGGATACTCTCGGCAAGTGTGTTTGTGCCCCTCTTCCTGGGGGTTGCCTGGCTTGGAGGCAGGGTGTTTGACCTCTTCCTGGCTATAATCCTGGTTTTTGCCGCCTACGAATATGCACGCATGATGAAAGATGCTCAGTTAACTGTCTCAACCGTGTTGATGATCGGCGCTGTTTTGGTCGTGGTCGCGCTGCGAATTTTTGGCAGCATAGCTCTCGAATCCCTCGCCTTACCCGTAATCCTGGCTGTTTTGGGTGTTTATGCACTATGGAACTATGAAAATGGCGAGAAAAAAGCCTTTCAGAGCCTGGTCTTCCAGTTTTTTGGAGTGGTCTTTATTGGCGTGCTGGGCGCTTTTGGCATAACGCTTCACCACACCGAGCCCAATGGAAATTTATGGGTGGTGGTTGTGATCGCGCTTGTGTGGCTGGTCGATGCCGGAGCCTATTTGATTGGCACCCGCTTCGGCAAACGCTTGGTATTGCCACACCTAAGCCCAAAAAAGACCTGGGAAGGCTTTCTTGGGGGAACCCTGTTAGGGCTGCTTTCTGGTGTGGCTATCGGCTTTGTTTTGAATAAGGCAATGCCCGAGTTGGGACCCTTGCGAGGGGGAGTGCTGGGGTTGATTATGGGTCCGGTGGCGTTTTTTGGCGATGCGCTAATGAGTCTGTTGAAACGCACCATGGGGGTCAAAGATACCGGCAAGCTGCTCCCGGGTCATGGGGGTATCCTTGACCGTCTGGATTCGATGCTCTGGGCGCTGGTTGTAGGAACTTATTTTGTGAGCCTGCTCGGATAACGATTGGGCTGACGGCTCCCATGCATCGAAAAACCACCTTGAAAGGTGGTTTATTTGAGCGGGCGATCGGATTCGAACCGACGAATGTTAGCTTGGAAGGCTAATGCCTTACCACTTGGCGACGCCCGCGTGAGCTCTATTTTAGCTTAAAAAGAGGCAGTGTCAATATTCTCCGGGTTGGAACTCAGTATTTCTAAATATGCAAACATTTAAATCTAAAATACAAAATGCGCTATTAATCGGACTTTGATTCTGTGTCTGCTACAATGCTAATGTGAATGGATTTATAACAACCGTCGGGGTGGGTTCAGAACATGAGCATAGGTAAACTTATTAATCAGCCAAACCCACCCTGTTGGAATCACGGAAATTTTTGAGTTTTCAATGCATATCAGCAGTTCTTGACCAGTAGAGGTCAGACCAGGTAAGCAGTGATTGAGCGCTCACGTTTGGGACCTCCCCCTACATATATAGATTTTGCAATTTATTAGGGCACGAAACCAAGCCAGGTCGTACTTGCTTATTCCTGGCTGAGCAGTTCCAGCAGGATCTCGCGTGTGCGCTTGGGATCAGCTTTCCCTCCAGACGAACGCATCACCTGCCCAACAAACCAGCCCAGCAGGCTTTCCTTGCCGGCGCGAAAACTGGCAACCTCATCGGGCGCGCCAGCCAAAACTGCTTCGATCTGAGATCGCAGGGCGTCACTGTCTGCGATTAAGCCCAAACCCTCATCTTCGACAAGTTTCGCAGGAGACTTTCCGCTCTCTTCAACTTTTTTAAGCAGGCTTTTGCCGGTGGCGGCATTGATCTTGCCTTCATCGACCATGCGGATGATTTCTGCCAGGTTTTCAGGCTTCAAGAGCAGTTGGTCAGCGGTCTTACCTAAGTCGTTCAACAAGCGGGAGAGGTCGTTCATCATCCAGTTGGCAACTGATTTGGCTTCAGCAGCATAAGACGCAGCCGCTGTTTCATAATAATCTGACAAGCTGCGTTCGCTGGTTAGAATTTCGGCATCATAGGCAGAAAGCTGATATTCGCTCTCGAGGCGAGCCCGCCTGGCGAGGGGCAACTCCGGTAAGCCAGCTTTGATTGTCTCAATCTCTTCATCGCTCAGCACGACTGGCAGCAAATCGGGCTCTCTAAAGTAGCGATAATCGGCTTCGGTTTCCTTGGAGCGCATCTTGCTCAATTTGCTTCGGTCAGCATCCCAATCGAGCGTGAACGATTCAACTTTGCCGCCAGACTCAACCAGCTCGATCTGGCGCCTGGCTTCTTCAGTGATTGCCTGGCGCACAGAATCAATCGAGTTGACGTTTTTGATCTCGGTTTTGGTATTCAAAACAGTGCTGCCGCGCTCACGGATAGAAACGTTTGCGTCGCAGCGCAGGTGCCCGCGTTCCATATCCGCTTCCGAAACACCGATCCAGCGCAAAAGCTGGCGTAAGCGTATCAAGTATTGCGCTGCTTCGTCGCCTGAGCGCAAATCAGGCTCGGTCACCATCTCGACCAACGGGACGCCGCAGCGGTTGAAATCGAGCAGACGCATGCCGTGCTCGGTTTTGGTTTTTCCGGCATCTTCTTCGAGATGCAGGTTGTGGATGCGCACGCGGCGGGTTTCGCCATTTGGCAGGGGCACGTCCATGTAACCGCCCTTTCCAATCGGCTCATCAAACTGGGAAATTTGGTAACCCTTGGGCAAGTCTGGGTAGAAATAATTCTTTCGGTCGAAGAACGATTTCGGGTTGATTTGGGCTCGCATTGCCGCAGCCAGAATGGCACCCTTTCGAATAACTTCAGCGTTCAAAACAGGCAGCACTCCGGGCAGTCCGCTGCAAACCGGGCAGATGTTGGTGTTAGGCTCATCACCCCACGAATCCGCTTTGCAAGAGCAAAAGATCTTGGTTTTGGTGTTGAGTTGGATGTGGGTCTCAAGCCCAATAATCACTTCATAGTCTTTCATGCCTTCACCTCACCCTGCAATACCTGCGGTTTCTCACTGCGCCAGGTTTCGCTTGTGCTGAGCTGCTCAAAAGCATGCCCGATGCGCAAAATTGTGTCTTCCCCAAAGTCACTTCCAATCAGTTGGATGCCAATCGGCAGCCCGCTCTCATCCAAACCACCAGGCAAGGTTAATGCCGGCACGCCTGCGTGGTTGCTGGCTACGGTCATTTGGTCAGAATACTGCATCAGCACTGAATTGCCGAGAACCGCGTTGCGTTTAAATGCGGTTGTAGCGGTTGAAGGAGTTAGTAATGCGTCCAGCCAATAATCGCCCTCAGGATCAAAAGCGTTTTCAAAATCGCTGCGGATCAACGCGCGCACTTTGAGCGCTTTTTGATAGAAATTGGAGGCATGCTCAGCGGCAGACAGGTACATGCCCATCAAAATGCGCAGTTTCGGCTCGGGACCAAAACCTTCCCCGCGGCTGAGCCTGTAGAGATCATTAAGGTCATTAATTTCTGCTGAGGTTCGATAGCCATATTTAACTCCGTCAAAGCGGTGCAAGTTCGAGGCTGCCTCAACGCGTGAGATTACAAAATAAACAGGAATACCATAGCGCGTGTTGGGCATGGGCACATTTTCGATGATCTCAGCGCCGGCGTTGGCGAGCGTCTCAGCAGCTCGCAGAACTGCGTCACGCACTTCTTTTTGAACCGGTTCAGAATGCACTGCGCCACTTTCGAAATCGGGGTAATAAACCGCCTCATAGTCCGGCGATAACCCGATTCGCAGCCCTTTGACATCCTGCTGCAGAGCGCTCAGATAGTCGCCGACTGGTCTGGTGGATGAGGTGCTGTCCTTGGGGTCACTGCCAGCCATCACCTGGAGCATCAGGGCAGTATCACGAACATCGCGCGAGAGTGATCCGACGCAGTCAAGCGAGGAAGAAAACGCGATCAAGCCAAGGCGCGAGACGCGCCCGTAGGTGGGCTTGAGTCCAACCACGCCGCAAAAGGCAGCCGGTTGGCGGATGGAGCCGCCCGTGTCGGTGCCCAACGAGAGGGCGACTTCCTGCGCGGCAACACTGGCTGCCGAACCGCCGGATGAGCCGCCGGGGACATGATCGGTGTTCCAGGGATTGTTCGTTGAAGGCTGAAAAGCGCTGGATTCGTTGGAAGAGCCAAAAGTAAATTCATCCAGGTTGACCTTGCCCAAAATCAACGCGCCTGCATCAACCAGGCGCTGGACGGCGGTAGCGGTGTAGGGCGGGATGAAATTTGCCAAAGTTCTGGAGGCTGCCGTTGTAGTTGTGCCTTCGACACAGAAGATATCCTTGATTGAAACCGGCACTCCTGCCAAGGCGCCCGGCTCTTCGCCTTCAGCAATCTTGCGATCGACTCTGGCAGCTTGCGACAAGGCGAGCTCTTCGGTTACCTGGATAAAAGCATGGACCTTTTGTTCTTCCGCAGATTCAAGAATGCCGGGGGCCAGGCTGCCGGGCACGCCGTCAATGGCTCTTATTTGTGCCAGGGCGGCTTCGGCGAGATCGTTGGCGTTAAGTTCTCCTGCACGGACTTTTTGGGCTGTTTCGAAGGCTGATAAGGCGGTCAGGTTCATTTTGCCCCCTTCACGTCTGGAACACTGATCATGCCGTCTTCGGTTTCAGGAGCCAGCGCGATGATCGCAGCCGGGTCAGGGAAGCGCTCCCACAAATCCGCTCGTGGGGGTGCCCCCTGGCTTTCGAGTCCGTGAAGTGAGGGCTCAATTTCGGCAGGAAGCAGGATTTGGCTGATCGCTTCAACCGAAGCGAGTTGGTGGTTCATCTCTTCAAACAGATAGGCGCGCTCTTCGGCGCTCAATTCAAGCGCAGCCAGACCTACCAGTTTGTCGAATAATTCTGGTGTGATGCGTTTTGTCATAGTTTTTCCTCGGCGTGTGCTGGCAAGATTATACCGTAAGGGAGCAAAGCAAAACGGAACGAGAGACCACATCGTTCCGTAGAAGCGGGGAACAGGTAGGGGAGACCTGCCACGGTCTCCCGTGAATGAGAACAGGACGGCGTGGCAGCCGCCCACTGCTTGCATCTGTGGGAGACTGCCTTACAGTGGTTCCTGTTTTAATTGACTTTCGTGTCGTCCGGATAGCCAACCAGGGCATTGTCAATGCGAGCCATGACCTCATCTGTGAGCAATGCTACGACATCCAGTGCTCTAAAGTTCTCCTCGAGCTGACTCATTTTGCTCGCGCCAGTGATCACTGTGCTGACGTTTGGGTTCTTCAGGATCCAGGCGATGGACATTTGCGCGAGACTCACGCCCAAATCATCGGCGCTCTGCGCCAGGTTTTCGACCGCCTGCATGCGCTTGGGGTCGCTGAACATCTCTTTGAGCCAGGTAAATCCGGGCAGACTGGCTCGGGCACCTTCGGGAAAAGTGCCATCGCGATATTTGCCGGTGAGCATGCCCGATTTCAGGGGGCTCCAGGTTGTGGTGCCCAATCCGAGTTTGCGGAAAAGGATGTCATACTCCTGCTCGAGGCGCGTGCGGTGAAGCAGGTTGTATTCGGGCTGCTCCATGGTTGGTCCGATCAGGTGGTGCTTTCTGGCAATTTTGGCTGCCTTCAAAATTGACTCGGCGGGCCATTCGGAAGTGCCCCAATAGAAAGCTTTGCCTTGATGAATGACGTGGTTGAAAGCACGCACGGTTTCCTCAATGGGCGTATCCGGGTCGGGGCGGTGAGCAAAGACCAGGTCTACATGGTCGAGCCCGAAATTACGAAGCGAACGGTCTACACCTTCGACGATATGTTTAAAACTCAAACCGGTTTCATTAGGCGTGTCGCCACCCCAGAAGATCTTGGTCGAGAGCACATATTGTTCACGAGCCCAGCCGAGTTCGCGCAGCGCTTGCCCCATTATCTTCTCTGACTGCCCGCGGGCATAACCCTCAGCGTTGTCGAAGAAGTTGACGCCGCGGTCCCATGCGGCAGACATCAGTTGTTTGGCGTGCTCGATATCAACCTGGTTGTGGTAGGTGACCCAGGAACCGAAAGACAGCTCCGAAACCTTGAGACCAGATTTTCCTAAATGACGATAATTCATAGTGCCTCCTTGTGTATAAGACCATTGTATAAAAAAAGGAATGGAATACACGGAAGTGTACAGGGGTGTACGCGAGCACCAATTTATTGACGCAAAAAAAGGTGCGTGATATTATTGCTAACTTGATGCCCCCATCGTCTAGTGGCCCAGGACGCGGCCCTCTCAAGGCTGAAACCGGGATTCGAATTCCCGTGGGGGCACTTTTGTTATCGGTAACCCGCTTCTGTTTTCTGGGTTACCATCGCTGCAGACCATGAATACACCCAAAGAATTCGAAATCGCCTATCCTCGCCTGAGTCTCCGCAGAAAAACCTTGAACCTGCTCGGGAGAGGACTGTTGCGGTTGCTCACCCGGTCCCAGGTCAGCGGGTTGGATAATATCCCTGCCAAAGGACCGGTAATCCTGGCTGGAAACCACGTTTCCACGCTCGAACCCCTGCTGATGGCTGTGTACCCCTCACGATTGGTCGAATTAATTGGCGCAGGCGACCTGCCTTTTGAAGGTCTGATCGACAAAATTGTGGCATTTTACGGTTTTATTCCGATCAACCGTGGAAACCTTGACCGCACAGCGATGAGTCAGGCTGTGGGTGTGCTCAACCAGGACGGAGTGCTGGGGATCTTTCCAGAAGGCGGCACGTGGGATCCTGGTCGAATGAAAGCCCAGGTGGGTGTGGCTTGGTTGAGCCACAAGGCACAAGCACCGGTGGTACCGATTGGCTTCAGCGGCTTCCGTAACGGCTTCAGCAGGGCACTTAAGCTGAAAAGACCCAAAGTCCAGATGAGAGTGGGGCAGCCGATTCCCGCGCTCAAGCTGGAAAACGAAGACCGCACAATCAAGGATGTTTACCAGGAGTATGCAGATAAAGTTCTTGAGCGAATCAATCTGCTCGTCGACCCTGCCGATTTTCTGTTGGTGCCTGAGGATTGCCAATATGGTTTGCGTGTTCGGGTTGAAAGCGCATCTGGCGTGCATGAAGAAGTCGTTCTAGCCGGCGGTAGAGCATTAGCAGAATTTCTCTTATCAGAAGTAATGCTGAATTCCATGGCAAAAAACCTGAAAAAACCGGTCCAACCGCTCTATCCAACTGAAATGAACAGGAAAAGCCAGGAGTTTTCTATAGCATTACAGTCCGTCCTTGACGTTCTGGCTGAAAATCAGGGTTTTTTTACCTATCGAATGGGTGTGGAGCAAGGTCGCCAGGCGGAGGCAGCCGTGAAAGCTCTGCTGGACCTCCTTGAACACGCGCGTGAGGTTAACAGCACTGTCAGCATGGATGTCAGTTCACGGTTGACCTATCACGGTGGGCGTGTTGAAGAGAAAACTCACCAATACCGCATCGTCCCCTGAATTACACAAGCTCTGACGCCTTAATATCCTTCACATTTAACTGTAGTGACTGCCTGCCCTGGTAAGTATTGATCTCGAAGGCATAGGCAACGTCCATATATTGCGGCATATCTTGCATCCAGTGCCCCTGGTTGAAGGCAATCGCGTCGAACTGATGAAGTCCTGACCCAAGCGAGAGTTTAAGGTGACGTCCATCTCCAACCGTATAAGCCCGGGCTACACGGCAATTGCGGCTGCAAAAGAGCGCGTCGGGGTTGCTGGTGCCGGTTGGCTCAAGTTTGGCGATGTCTGAAAGAATGCCTGGTATGTGCTCTGGCTTGAGTCGGTCGAGTGAGATCTCATAATCAATCCAAAGCTCCGGTGCCAGTTCCATCCCATCCAGTTTTTCGTGAGCAATTCTCGTGATCCTCTCTGAAAATGCTTCCAATTGCCCGATCTTGATGCTGAGACCGGCAGCCATGGCGTGACCGCCATGGTGATCCAGCAGATCCTCACACAAATCCAGGGCTTCTACGATATTGAACTCAGGAATGGTTCGACAAGATGCTTTAACCATGCCGTCTTCAACGCGACCGATGATCGCAGGCTTATAGAAGGTTTCGGTTACCTTGCCAGCTGCGAGACCGACGACGCCCTCTTCGTATTCTTCAGAAACTGAAATAATCACCGGTGTATCGGGATCGAGCGCGCTTGCTTCGCGAATAACACGATCCTGGATGGTGTGCATGATATCTTTGCGCTGGCTGTTGAGATTGTCGAGCTGCTGCGCCAGTGAACCGGCTCGGAACAGATCTTTGGTGGTCAGCAACTCGAAAGCAGCGTAGGCAGAATCCATGCGCCCGGCAGCATTGAGCCGGGGACCAATCCCGAAGCCAAGGTGCCCGGCGTTAAGCTGCTCGATTTTAATGCCCGATGCCTGGATCAGTGAATAGAGACCCTGCCGCTGCGTGGAGCGCATTTGCTGCAGACCGGCTTTTACGAGTGCGCGGTTCTCGCCATCCAGGGGAGCAATATCGACCACGGTTCCGATGCTAACCAGATCGAGCCATTGTCGGGGGTCAATCTCAGGATGTGAAAAGGTCTGCAGGTAAGCCACAGCAATCTTATAAGCCATACCGACGCCGGCGAGCATTTTGTAAGGATACGGGTCTCCATCCTGGTGCGGGTCAATGATCGCGTTAGCGTCTGGCAGTTGCTTGCCCGAAAGATGGTGGTCAGTAACGATCACGCTCATTCCAAGCGACCTGGCAAGAGCAACCTCTTCGACAGACTTGATACCGCAATCGACGGTGATGATCAGGTTGATGCCTTCCGAAGCGAGCTGTTGAATGGCATCAAGATTAAGACCATAGCCCTCGTCAAAACGGTTGGGGATGTAAACCCGGGGCGAATGCCCGAGCTGGTCGAAAAATTCGTAGAGTAATGCGCTGGACGTGACACCGTCGGTATCGTAATCACCATAAATGGCAACATTCTGGTTGTTGGTGAGTGCGTGGTGGATGAGGGCGACTGCCTTGTCCATGTCCTTCAACGCGAAAGGATCCGTTGGGGTAGAGGAAGTTTCACCCAGGTACGCGCGGGCAGCTTCGGCTGAAGTAATACCGCGGTTAAAGAGCAGCTGCCTCAGAAAAGGGGAGTGCTCATCAAGTTCGCGGCTGATGTGGGGTGGAATCAGGGGGGATACTGTCCAGCGCTTTTTTATAAGTTGATGGTTGTTTTCGCTCATGGTTTGTTTTTGGTTTATTGTACCAATAGAATCAGTGAATCATAGTTGATTCTTCCTGAACAGCAATTCATAATGTAAAGATAAAGCATGATTCCAACAGAGTGGGTTTCGCTGATTGAAAAAATCTTTCATCTTTGCCAACGCCTTGAGCCCTCCCCGTCGTTGTTATAACTTCAAATACAATAGTAACGTGGCAGTCCCAAATTCGGTGTGCGATTAAACGTGCGTTCCACATTTTAGTTCTAGTAATTTCCATATTGGAATTGCAGAAAAAACCATTCTACCGATCATTCATCACGTCAGCTGCAGTAAAATTGGTTTATGACACCATTCGAACCCTCCCTCAAACGCTCACCTTATCAACTCAGTCGCGAAGTGGCAAACGCGAAAGGCAACAACCTGCCGCTCGTAGCGCTGGAGTCAACTGTGGTCACGCACGGCTTGCCAAAACCTGAAAACCTCGCGCTCGCCAGAGCCATGGAAGCAGTTGTCCGCGGGGTTGGGGCGGTGCCGGCAACGATCGCGCTGATGGACGGCAAGGTTAAGGTTGGCTTAACCGAAACCGAACTGGAGCGGCTGGCAAAGGCTGAAAACCCCCGCAAGGTGAGCTTGCTCGATTTCGGAGTTGTCCTGGCAGGAGGGGAAATTGGCGGCACCACGGTCGCTGCCACCATGTTCGTGGCTGAGAAACAAGGTATCCAGGTCTTTGCCACAGGAGGGATTGGCGGAGTGCACCGCGGTAACCCGACAGACATATCTACCGATCTGATGCAGCTGGGGCGCTGCCCGGTGCTGGTGGTATGTGCTGGAGCCAAAGCAATCCTGGACCTGCCAGCAACCATGGAATACCTGGAAACCCAGGGTGTGCCTGTAATCGGCTTCCAAACTGACGAGCTGCCAGCCTTTTACGCGACGTCCAGCGGAATCAAGCTAAAGGCACGCGTGGAAACCCCAAAAGAGGCAGCTAAAATCACTGAGGCTCACTGGGGGATGGGCTTAAAAAGCGGGATTCTGCTGGTGGTGCCACCGCCAAAGGATGCGGCTATTGAACGCAGCCTGGTTGAAGGTTGGATTGAAAAAGCATTGCTCCAAGCAAATGTGGAAGGCATCCGTGGCAACGCGATCACGCCCTACCTGTTGGATCGTGTCAGCCACCTCAGTGAAGGTCGCAGCAAGCGAACCAACATCGCCCTTTTGAAGAACAACGCCAGGGTGGCAGCGGAAGTCGCCGCCTCTCTTGCCAGCGGTTTCGAGAGCACCCGTTATATCTGATCCAAAAACTATGGAGTTGCGCTGGACAAAGGCGTCGCCGTCGGCAGCGGTGTATTCGTCCGCGTTGGCGTGAGAGAAGGCGTCAAACTGGGAGTTGGTGAAATGGTTGGCGTGGGGGTGGGAGGATTACCCAAGACCCTGAAATGACCGCTCATAATCCACCTGGTGCCAATATAAAATTGCAACTGGTATTGACCTGGCAACCATTCTTCTGCCGGCAGTTCCAGCCGACTAACACCATAACCACCGCTTTGTCCCTGCCAGGTGCCAACATTGTAGTGCACGATCTCTCCTTCGCGCACCCAAACCTCGGTCCATTGAATGCCATTGGTCATCATATTGTAGCTGTAACTGCCGAAGATGACCTCAAGAGGGTTTTCAAATTCGTTGGCTGTTTCAATAGGTTGAAGATCTTCGTCGATCTCTGTGGAAAATCTGATGATACTGAAAACGTAGTCGTTTTGAGGTGTGCCAATCGCTTCAAACTGGTCAATGATTTCAGCCGGCAGAGAAGGTGTGTTGGTCACCGAAGGAGTGTTTGTTATCGTCGGGGTCAGCGTGATGGTGGGTGTGAGTGTAGTTGTGGGCGTAAGCGTAATTGTTGGCGTCAGCGAGGGTGTCAGCGTGGGCGGGAAGTATTGGTACGCCAAACCTTCACCCCAGCGCAGAGAGGCATAAGCGAAGAGCGACAAAACGAGCGCTGCTACGATCAGGCGGGCAGCCAGTTCGTATTGTTCACGTTTTTTATAGAAAAACGGCAACTTTTTACCAACACTAATCGCGTTACGGGCGCGAACAGCCAGCACGATTGCTGCGATCGCAGCCATGATCGCGATGACAATAACAGTAGAGCGAATATCAATGTTCACTTTTTTGCATTATAGCCTAAAAGCATTGATTGAGAGTCTGTCACTATGAGATCCCGATCACCGCGTGCCGGTCCTGTAGGACGAGATTGAGGGGGTTTGTGGCGTTGGTATACCGGTGATATTGTCTCTCCTCAATCCGCCGATATCGATCACCTCATGCCGGTCCTGTAGGGCGAGATTGAGGAGGTTGTGGCGTTGGTATACCGGTGAGATTGTCCCTCCTCAATCCGCCGATATCAATAATCACACACACATCGGCGGATTGGAGGTGCAACACGCTCTTGTCAATGGAATTCTCCGGCACCTCCAATCACGCCCTACGGTTGCTCGCAGGACGGGTCTGGTGAATTTTGTGGTTATTCAACGTTCGTAATTTGGACCCGCCCGTACGGTTTACGGTTGGAAATTAATTGTTAGAAACGATTGCTGGTCATGTAGGGCGAGATTGGGGGCACCACGAACCTTGGATTACGTGAACATTTCGTGCCCACAATCCGCCGAAATCAATAATTGCACGTGTTTCGGCGGATTGGAGGCGCGACACGCTCTTACCAATGGAATTATCCGGCACCTCCAATCTCGCCCTACGGCTACTTCACGTAGTGCACACAATGTTGCGAAAAATCTTGTAGCCAAAGGGCAAGATCCTTCACTTCGTTCAGGATGACAAAGGGTCTCTCATCTGCGAGTATTTCCTTGTAATTTTTTTATCTCAATTATGGAAGGAACTCTCTCTTTATGGTCGGTTTGGTCAAATTTGATACAGAAACGATTCCACATCCTTTTATAGCCTTGTGGGTTAAGTTTGATACAATAGAAAGCTGGACAAAAATCTCTTAGATCGGAATCGCATCAAACATGGAATTAACCCCAAAAGACTTATTGGAAAACACGAAACCTGCCCGCCAGGCAAGGCACGCCTGGTACCTTTACGACTTTGGTAATTCGGCTTACGCTGCCGTCATTCTTTTGGCAGTTTTCTCAGCTTATTTTAAAAATGTCGTCGTTGGTGGTGCGGAAGGCACGCGCCTGTGGGGCTGGGCAGTCGGTATTGCCGCGATAGCCGTGGTGTTGATCTCACCCATTTTGGGAGCGATCGCCGACTCGTCACGCAACAAGAAGCTTTTCCTTCTGCTCTTTACGACACTCTCGGTAGTTTTTACTGCGGCGCTCTTTTTTGTCGGACCAGGCGATGTGGCCATGGCAATGGTGTTTTTTATTCTGGCTGAGATCGGTTACCGCGGCGCCCAGGTTTTCTATGATGCCCTGCTGGTGGATGTTTCCACCCCAAAAACGATCGGCTACATCTCAGGAAAAGGTTGGGCGATCGGCATGTTGGGTGGGATCGCGACCCTGCTTATCGCGATTGTGCCAATGCAGCTGATAGGCGATGCCTTCATCCCTTACACCTTTCTGCTCACAGCAGTCATTTTCGCGGTTTCTTCAATCCCCACCTTTGTTAAGGTGAAAGAACTCAGCCCGGTCGTTCCAATTCCTGAAGGCGAGACACTCCTTTCAGTATCTTTCAAACAACTTGTGGCAACCTTCAGAGATATTCGCAGTTACAAAGAGTTTCTTCGTTACATGGTCGCTTTTCTGATCTATAACGACGGCATCATGATGTTGATGGATTTTGCCGCAATTATTGGAGGAACGCTCTTTGGTCTCGGCCAGGTACAGCTGATCATCTTTGTGATCATCCTCCACATTACCGGCGCGTTGGGTGCACTTTTTTTCGGCAGGATATCAGACCAAAGAAGCAGCAAGCGAGCGATCATTTTTTCCTTGCTGATTCTGATTGTCTCACTGCTCTTCCTCTATCTCGTTGATGGAATGGTCGGCTTCTTCGTTGTTGGGGCGTTTGCCGGATTCTCCCTATCCGGGGCGCAGGCTGTCAGCCGGACGATGGTCAGCCAGCTGGCACCTGAAAGTAAGACTACTGAATTTTACGGTTTTCTCTCGGTGGCTGGTCGGACTTCCACCTTTGTTGGTCCCTTGGTTTTTGGTGCGATCTCTTACAACGCTTACAATTTTTACATTAATCGGGGCATGGCAGACCTGGCAGCCGAGCAAGCCGGGCAATACTGGGGCATTGGTTCAATTCTCGCCTTCCTGGTTATCGGTTTGTTGATCCTGCTTTCGGTAAGAGAAGTGACCGCCAGCAACCCAATGGAGTACAATCAGAAAAAAGCATAGAGGGCACATGAAAGTTCTAATCACCGGTGGAGCAGGCTATATTGGCAGTACGATCGCGTCAGTTTTACTGGATCATGGGCATACGCCTGTAATACTCGATTCATTGGTAACCGGCAGAACCGAATTCACGAAAGACCGCATTTTTTATGAAGCCGACATCGCCGACCGGGCAATGGTGCGCCGGCTGTTTTCCGATCACCCTGACATTTTGGGCACAATCCATTGCGCTGCGCTGATCGTGGTGCCCGAGTCGGTATCGCGCCCTTACGAGTATTACCGGGAAAATGTTGTCAAGTCGATGGATTTTTTCAAAACGCTTTCAGACCTTGGTTACCCAAAGGTTGTTTTTAGTTCGTCAGCAGCAGTTTATGACGTTGTGCCGGGCTTTATGGTAACCGAGGAATCTCCCCTGCGCCCCTTGAGCCCCTACTCGCGCACAAAATTCATCATGGAAATTGTCCTGAAAGATTTTTGCGCTGCCTATGGCATGCAGGGCATCGCCCTGCGCTATTTCAATCCAATTGGCTCTGACCCCCAGATGCGTACCGGTTTGCACATTCAGCATCCCAGCCACCTGATCGGCAAGCTGGTGGAAGTGGCAATGGGGCGAGAGCCGGTATTCAACTTGACCGGCGTCGAATGGCCTACACGTGATGGCTCGGGCATCCGTGATTATCTGCACGTTTGGGATCTGGCACTGGCACACCTGAAAGCGATTGAGAACTTCGATAAAGCAATTTGTGAGGGCTCAGAAGATGAGGTCGATTTCACCGTGATTAACCTGGGCACTGGCAATGGTGTCACGGTCAAGGAATTCGTAGCCGCTTTTGAACGGGTGGTCGGCAAACAATTGCCGGTTTCGATCCAGCCGCCCCGACCGGGCGACGTTGCTGGCGCTTACGCCAATGCAGACCGAGCCAGGAGATTGCTGGGCTGGCAAGCCGAAAAGAGCATCGAAGAAGGCATCGCAGACGCCCTTAAATGGGGTCAACTCCGCGATACGATCATTCATTATTGATTGTTATTGCTCGGTAAGTTTGCCAAAAGCCTTGGCATAATACTGGGCTGCTTAGGCTGCAGTTCCATCGGAAAGCAGGCATGCTTCTATTCTTTAGCTCATTGTAAACTCCTTTTACGAAGACAACTGTTCTTATACGACCCCCACCAAGCTTGAGATTCAATCGAAAGTCTTAACTGATTATTAAGCAGCTTTCCACTATAATAAGGGTAGATATAGGAGTTATCATGAGCATTTTTAATAAAATCTTTGGTGAGCCCGAAATCAGGGCGCTTAATTCTCAACAAAGAGCTGAAGTCAAACAAATGATTGACAAGCTCATAATAATTGGCAAAACCGATGACTTTATCTCGCTGGCTCCTGGTGGTCCTTTTGACGGGCACATGCATCATCGTGAAGCGAAAGCGATTGGACGGCGAATTCATGAAATTGGCGGCGTGGAGTTAATGTATGCCGTGCGCACGACCGTAAAATACAAATTGAAGGATGTTTTGGCTGAACATCTTGATCATGCTTGGAAAGGGATTGGTTTGTGGACGCCTTGATCGGTCAGCTGAGCTGGTATAAGAAGCATAAGTTGAAAGGACCGCTGCAAAGCAGCCCTTTTTTATTGGAGCCAAGTGGCATGCCATTGCTGGCAGGAGACCGTGGCAGCTCTCACTCACATAACAAAAGAGCGGGTTTGCACCCGCTCACAAGTGAGTCGATTTAGAATTGCATTGGTGTTTACTTTAGTTCGAGGACGCAGGTCAGCTCACCATTCTTTTCAGAAACAATTTCAAAGCCCAGGGCTTCAAACATGCTCGGAAGACCATGATACTGCCGCTGGGGGTGCGCGCTCCAGACAAATGGTTTTCCTGCGACACGGTCATATCCTTGCCGACGAAAATCTTCCACCGCTGTTTTGAGCAGGCTCTGTGCCAGCCCTTGTTGACGATAATCCGGATGAATGAGAAAGCAAACAATCAGTCCAGTTTTGCCTTCTAATTCACGCAGATCTTCGTCATCTTCCAGCAGAGCATAATTTCGCCAATCGTTGGCATTAATCCATCCCACCGGTTTATCACCATCAAAAGCTAAAAAGCCTTTCATGATTCCGTTGCGGATATTCTCATGGGCTAATTCCTGGTTTTGCGCCGACGAGCGAGCTCTCCATTCTTCGCTGCTACAGTTCACGTGATAATACTGACAGTTACAAAACTTCCAATGAGGAGCATGGTCAAAATCCATTTCGTTGATGTACGATGTAAAGGTCTCAGCTAATTCCGGAGATAGAGGTTTTATTTCAATTGTCATTTAGGTACCGGTCCCTTTCTCTGATTAACTTAATATAGTATCAAAAAAAAGCGCGGGTGTCCATACCCGCGCCAGAACCTAAGGGAATCTATAAGTTATTTACTTATATGCGTTTCAAAAATTTTTCAATTCGCTCAAGTGCGATTTCGAGTTGGTGGTAAGAAGTCGCGTAAGACACTCTGGCAAAACCGATTCCGGCATCACCAAAAGCGTTTCCAGGCACAATGGCAACTTTTTCTTCCTGCAGGAGCCTGGTGCAGAACTCATCATCGCTCAGTCCGGTTGAGCGCAGATCCGGGAAGGCATAAAAAGCGCCTTTGGGTTCAAAAGTCTTCAACCCGATAGCGTTTAATCCTTTCACGACCAGTTTTCTGCGCCGGTCATACTCATTGTGCATATCCTTCACGTAGGGTTCGCCAACCATCAGGGCGGTCAGAGCAGCATATTGGGAGACAGTTGGAGCAGACATGACCGAATATTGGTGCACGCGCACCATTCCATTAAGAATTTCCTTGGGAGCGGCAGCGTAACCAATGCGCCACCCAGTCATCGCGTAAGCCTTCGAGAAGCCGCCCAACAAAATGGTGCGTTCCTGCATACGAGGCAAGCTGGCGAAGCAAGTGTGTTCGATGCCATAGACCAGGCGGTCATAAATCTCATCTGAGATCACGAGCAGGTCATGTTTTTCTACCAGGTCAGCCAGCTGGACCAAGAATTCACGCGTATAAACCGCGCCGGTGGGGTTGCTGGGGCTGCCAATCAGGATCGCTCTCGTTTTCGGCGTGATAGCAGCTTCGATGTCTTCGATCCTGGGAACGAATTCGTTCTCAACGTAAGTTGCTACCTCAACGGGCACACCACCTGCCAGAGAAACCTCGGCTTGATAAGAGACAAAACAAGGCGTCGGAACAATCACTTCGTCTCCTGGGTTGAGGATTGCCGTAAATGCCAGGTAGAGGGCTTCGGAAACGCCGACCGTCATGACAATTTCGCTCTGTGCGAAATATTCAACATTATAAAGACGTTTGAGGTGGTCTGCGACCGCTTGTCGCAATACCTGAAGACCGTGATTTGAGGTGTAGTGAGTTTCACCTCGGCGCAGTGCTTCAACACCAGCTTCAATGACCGGTGTTGGGGTTGCAAAGTCGGGTTCGCCGATGCCCAGTGAGATCACATCCTTCATTGTGGCGGCGATATCAAAAAACAAGCGGATGCCGGACGGTTTCAAACCTGCGACCCTATCGGATAATATCATATTCATTAACTCTCCTTTGATTTTTTTACCAATTTGCCCAGGAGTTGTCTCCCAGGTTAAATTTACCTTTCATGCCATTTACGACGACATCATAGCCCAGCAGCGAGCCTTCGAGCTGGGAATTGGTGATGTGCGCTCCCTGGCTGAGGATTGAATCTTTGATGGTGCTGTTGTTGATGATGTTGCCAGCCGCGATGGAGACAAACGGACCGATAATGGACTTATTCACGCGGGCATCCGGGTGGATAAACGCTGGCGGAATGATGATGTTATCGTCGAAAGTGCCCTGATCCTCCAGGTTGGCGCGTCCGTGCTCCAACAGGTAGCGGTTCGTATCTAACAAAGCCTCCGAGGTACCAGCATCGAGCCAGACGCTCACCTGCTCAACGCGCATCGTGGCGCGGTTTTCGAGCATCAGGTTGATGGCGTCGACCAGGTAATACTCACCCCGCAGGGCGATCTTTCGTTCAATTTGCTCTTCGATAGCTCTGAGCAGCTTTTGCCCATCTTTAAAGTAATAACAGCCGACCACTGCCAGATTGTTGTTCATGTCATTTGGCTTTTCAATCAGACGGGTAACCAAACCGCGTGAGTCCACTTCGACCACACCAAACCGGCGAGGGTCAGGCACAGCTTTGACCCAGGCGACAGAATCGGTTGTTTCATTCGCCAGGAAACCGAAATCGTTTTCGATCAAGGTGTCAGAAAAAACAATCAGGGACGGACCGACCAAAAATTCACGTGCGTGCCACAAGGCATCAGACTGACCTTTCTTTTCTGGCTGTTCGATGTAGTGCACCTTGTATTTTGGGTAATGCTTCTGCATATGTGCCTGGATCAGCTCTTGCTGACCGGGCGACATGATGAAGACATATTCAGCGTTGTTTGGCTCGGGAACCGTTTTAAAGCTTGCTAACAGGTGGTCGATAACTGTCGCGCCAGCCAGGCAGACAAGCGGTTTCGGGCGGCTCCAGGTAAGGGGGCGCAAACGACTTCCAAGACCTGCCATGGGGATGATAATTTTGAGTTTATTGTCCATTTTCTCCTCTTGTTGCTCACCAAGACATGGTAAATCTCTGAATGTTCCCCCATTATATCCTTGATTGGCGTTTATTGCCCTAAGGTTCCAAAATCTGCAGATCGGACACCCGAATAGTCAGCGGAAACTCGCCGCCAGTTTGAGCGATAACCCCAAGCAGACCGGTCAGATTGTTGAGGGGCGAATAAGTGAATTGGTGGGTTTGGTTCACGTAGACTTCGAGGGTATTATTCACAGAACGAACACCAATCCGGTTGCGGGCTGGCGAACCCAGTTCAAACCTACGGGCGGCTTGCCAGTCGTGCAGACGAGTGACACCCGAGGGCAAAACGCGGTCGACCATCACCTCCCCGGAACCCCGAAACCAGACTCGGAAAGTGCCGGACGAACTTTGATTCCACAAAATTAGCCCAAACTGATCTTCAGGGGAACCCATTTGGATGTCCATGTTGATTTCAAGATAAAAACCTGAAGGAAGCTCATGGCTGCTGAGGCTGGTGAGCGTGTTTTTTCCACCAACAACTGCCAGCGACAGCGCGTTGGTTTCATAGGCAATTGTTCCAGCGGTGCTTGTGCTGGTTTGCCAGAGCTCCTGGTTGCTGAAGTCGTCCGCCGCAATCAGATCTTCCGGCAGCGGGGCAGCTCGTGTTGCCTGCGTTGGCTGCATATCGACCGGGATATTGGGGGATGGCGTGGGCGTGCGCGGAAACCAGTCGATGGTGGCACTGGGTTCCAGGGTAGGCAGTGCCTGTGTCGCGGAAGGCTCGGGGGTTGAGACTTCCGTTGACTGGCAGGCAGCCAGAAAGGCAATTGCCAGCAGGGTTAACATCAGCTGGCGCAGGAAATGTCGTCGCATGCTTCTATTTTACCTAAAGGATGAGATTTAACCGAACTGGTGCAGGGGACGGTTGCCATGCCATCCCGTTTTCACACAGGCATGTAAGGGACAGCTGCCATGCCGTCCCGGGAGTAGCTTGTAGGGCGAGATTGGAGGTGCCGCTAATTCCATTGACAAGAGCGTGTTGCGCCTCCAATCCGCCGATGCGTGTGTGGTTATTGATTTCGGCGGATTGAGGAGGGACAATATCACCGATATACCAACGCCACAAACCTCCTCAATCTCGCCCTACATGACCAGCAGCGGTTTTGACAAGCAATTTCCAACCGTACGGATAAATTATGCCTGTTAGGGACGGTTGCCATGCTGTCCCATTTTTCTCACTCGCCGAACCCATCCCTACGCCCGCCTGTTGCGATTATGTGGTCTTGTAGGGGAACTGGCCTGCCTGTTCCGATTCCGGGGTGGGTCGAACGAATTGTTTTTTTTGATAACCCACAGTCGGTCATTGCGACTGCTCTCGTACAGCTGAGGTGAGGTGTGTTGTGCTGAAGTATGTCTGTTTCCTATTCCCTAATCCCTCCTCCCTGTTCTCTGCTCACGTTCTGAACCCACCCCTGCCGTTGTTGTAGTTTCATTTACGATAGTATTGCTGAATTGCGTGTGGTCATGCCATCGCATTACCCGAGAGTCAGTGGCAGTGAAGCATAAATCCGTGCCCCTTGATTTTAACAATTCTCGATAATGATATAATCTTGTCAGGAGTATGATATGAACAAGAGAACGAAGCTTTTATCTACAACTGTTTTGTTTATTTTGATAACAACCCTGGTCATGGCTGTGGTACCTGTAGGCAGCCACGCCAATGCTCAAACCCCCTACAACACCCCCACTGCAGATGCTACCGGAAGGATCATGTATGTTGTCCAGCCCGGCGAGTTTTGCTCACAGATCCAGGAACGAACCGGCGTGCCGATCTCGGAAATCATTCGGTTGAATGGCTTAACCGAAGCCTGTGAAGTCTTTGGCGGTGACGAAATCGTTATTGGCATGGTCGAAGTCACTCCCCTTCCACCGACCGCTACCGCGACCATCCCGCCTGAGCAAATCACTCCAACGCTGACACCGATGCCAGGATTCGCGGAGATCTGTGTGGTGCTTTTCCATGATATGGACGGCAACGGCATGCGTACAGAGGGCGAAGACTATCTCTATGGCGGTGAGGTCAGCATCAATGACCGTCTCGGCATCATCTCCCGCACGGGCACAACTGTGGCAGGAAGCCCTGATATTGTTGAGCCGTACTGCTTCGAAGATCTGCCCATCGGCACGTATAATATTTCGATCGCTATCCCGGACGACTTCAACCCTACCACGGTGACCAGCTATCCCCTGGAGGTCAGGGCGGGCGAATCGGCAACCATCGATTTCGGCGCCCAATTGTCAACCCAACCAGGTCAGGAAGTGGTTGCCGACACTATTCGGCGTGTGCCAGTGCTCGGTATCGTCGGTCTGATCATCCTGTTGGCAGGGGTTGGGCTGGGTATTTATATGTGGCGGACGAACAAAACCGGATAGACTTTAATTATTACCAACAAAAAAAGGCAGATTAGTTCTGCCTTTTTTGCTTATCCGTTACGATCAAAGCCACATTAGAAACGACCCCTGCTGACGCGTTGCTCCAGCCAGACATCGCCTTCGTTGTGATAACCAGCACGCTCCCAGAAACCGGGCTGATCCCTGGCAGTGAACTCCAGCCCCCGCAGCCATTTGGCGCCCTTCCAGAAATAGACGTCTTTCAGCTCCCGGCGACCAGGGATCGCGCCGCAAATCCCACGCAGCGGAGCGCCGTGTTCGAGCGTGATCGGTTCGCCTTCGTAGTGCATTGCCAACAAAAAGTTGTCGGCATCCATCCACTCCAATGGCAAATTGGCAGTGTAACCAAATTCGGCATGTTGAACGACAAAACGGGCTCTCTCAGTTGGCACAACCAGCCCCATTTGTCTGAGGGTTTCCAGGCTGATGCCTTCCCAGGTTGTGTCCAGCTTGCTCCACTTGGTCACGCAGTGGATGTCCATGGTTAGCTTTGTGCGCGGCAGGGCGCTGAACTCAGCCCAATTCATTACCAGGGGTTTTTCCACCTCTCCCCAAACCCTGAATCGCCAGGTATCCAAATCGACCTTTGGAACCGGTCCATAATGCAGCACCGGAAAGCGCGCTGTCAGATATTGCCCGGGTGGAATCCTTTTCTTGGTTTCGTCATCCAGCTTTGCAAACATTCAGCCTCCTACAGACTCAGGGTCTCTCCTGGTTTTAGAACCAACACCTTTGTCTCTGTTTCAGCTTCAACCCGCTGCTTCCATGCATGTGGGTCCTGGGCAATCAGATCCCAGGTGCTGTAATGGGTCGGTACAACCTGTTTGGGTCGCAAAAGCTTCACAGCTTTAAGGGCATCATCCGGACCCATAGTGTAGTTATCGCCGATTGGGACGATTGCCAGGTCAAGCCCCTCGTCGCCAATCAATTCCATATCGCCGAACAAACCGGTATCGCCGGCAAAGTACATCTTCTTATTACCTGGAGTGGTAATTAAGAATCCTGCCGGATTACCGCCATTGCTGCCGTCCGGCAGCGCCGAGCCGTGGATTGCTTTAGTCAGTTTGAGGTAGCCAAAGGGGTGTTCATAGCCGCCGCCAATATGCTGGGCGTGGGTTTTCAACCCCTTCTTTTCAAGCCAGGCACTAATTTCAAAATTGCTGATGCAGAGCGCCCCAGTGCGTTTTGCGATCGACTCAGTATCGCCGATGTGGTCGCCGTGACCGTGTGTGATCAGGATAAAATCAGCGTCCATTTCGTCTGCTGTGGCTGAGGCAACCGGATTTCCGGTGAAATAAGGGTCGATTAGTAGTTTGTGGTGCCCAATTTGCAAGCCGTGAGTGGCATGCCCGTACCAGGTATAAATAGTTTCCATTGCGTCCTCCTGGTTATATTATAGCGGTTGCGTGAGACAGGAAGAGCGGTTGTAATGAGCATCAACTCTAAATATGGAAATTTTTAGATCAAAATTGTTGAGTGCACTGTCAATCGGACTCCGAGTTTGGATAAGGTAACATAAGTTTCGCACATTCAAGAAGGACATGGTCCTGAAATCACTTGGTAAGATGTAGTTGATAAACCAAAACAACCAAGGAGAACAAAACCATGTCAGACAAGATTGTACAATTAAACGAGCAAGTAATAAAGACCGAATTGAAAGAACTTGTACGCCAAAGTGTGCAGGAGGTGCTCAACAGCCTGCTGGACGC
>Ga0209510_1001774_pt1 | contig 23459 bp, 13 predicted proteins | sample BiotimSIPDNA_FD_185749 | JGI IMG/M metagenome (GOLD analysis project Ga0209510, IMG submission 185749) | Anaerobic biogas reactor microbial communites from Washington, USA - Biogas_R1 time_0 SIP DNA (SPAdes) (version 2) | ecosystem: Engineered > Bioreactor > Anaerobic > Unclassified | place...
AAATATTGGGGTTTCACCATGGTATTGGTGGGCTGATGTCCCTGTTAGTAAAAGTCCTTCGCTGTTTGTCAGCGAAGGACGTTATCTTCAGGACTCTCCCAAGGTTCAGTACAGAGGTATTTTCCTTAACGACGAGGCTCCCTGCCTTACCGGATGGGTTAAAAACTATTACGGTACTGATTTCGGTGGACGTGACTTTTATGAAAGAGTATTTGAATTGATCCTTCGCCTTAAGGCTAACTATCTGTGGCCTGCAATGTGGGGCTGGGCCTTCTATGCTGATGACCCAATGAATAGCGAGTTGGCTCACGAAATGGGTGTGGTAATCGGAACATCTCACCATGAACCGATGGCCCGCAACCATCAGGAGTGGGTACGCAACAGGGACGGGAATGGCGTATGGAACTATAAGACCAATCAGGAAAGAATCGATAAATTCTTCCGTGAGGGTATTGAGCGTGTAAAAGGCAAGGATGATATCATCACTATTGGTATGCGTGGTGACGGTGACGAAGCCATGTCAGACGAGACTGATGTTCAATTGCTGGAACGCATTGTAAGGAATCAGAGGGCAATTATCGAAGATGTTACAGGACGCCCAGCAAGTGAGACTCCTCAATTATGGGCCTTGTATAAGGAGGTGCTGGACTACTACGATAATGGTATGCGTGTGCCGGATGATGTAATTATTCTGCTATGTGATGACAACTGGGGTAATGTGCGTCGTCTGCCCAATGCTGAGGAGCGCAAGCATCCCGGTGGTTGGGGTTTGTACTATCACGTTGACTATGTAGGAGCTCCACGTAATACAAAGTGGCTTAATGTTACTCCTGTGCAAAATATGTGGGAACAGCTTCAACTGACATACGATTACGGGGTAGATAAGTTGTGGGTGCTCAATGTTGGTGACCTTAAACCAATGGAGTATCCTATCACACTGTTCCTCGACATGGCATGGGATCCGAAAAGCTATACAGTTGACAACCTGCTTGACCATGTGTACAACTTCTGCGCTCAGCAGTTTGGTGCAGATCAGGCTCAGGAAGCAGCCCGTATCCTTAACCTGTACAGCAAGTATGCAGGAAGGGTAACTCCAGAAATGCTCGACAGACGTACATACAACCTGGAAACAGGTGAGTGGAAGCAAGTTGTGGATGAGTTTATCAAACTGGAGGCTGAGGCTCTGCGTCAGTATCTGACTCTCAAGCCGGAATACAGGGATGCTTACAAGCAGATTATTCTATATCCGGTTCAGGCTCTGGCCAACCTGTATGAGATGTACTATTCACAAGCTATGAACCATAAGCTGTATGCAGAAAACAATGCTGCAGCCAACTTCTGGGCCGACAATGTTGAGCGTACTTTCAAGAGGGATGCCGAACTGGGATACGACTACAACAAGGTTATGTCGGGTGGTAAGTGGGATGGTATGATGACCCAGAAGAAGATTGGTTATACTACCTGGAATGATAATTTCCCAGCTGACAAGTTACCTGAGATTTACCGAATATCCGAGCCTGAAAAGGCCGTGGGTAGCTATGTGTTTGAACCTTCCAACGGCTATGTAGCCATTGAGGCCGAACACTATTTCAAGGCTGTTAACGCTCCGGAAACCGAGTGGACTTGCATTCCATATATGGGACGCACGCTTAGTGGTATGGCACTGATGCCTTATACAAAAAACACTGATGGAGCTGCACTTTCCTATAAGATGAAGTTGCCCGAAGGTGTCACAAAGGTTACTGTTCGTGTGGTAGTTAAATCTACATTGGCTTTCAGGAACCTTGACGGACACAGGTACAACGTAGCACTTGACGGAGGAGAAGCCGTTACTGTCAATTTTAACTCAGACCTTAACGAAAAACCCGAGAACATCTATTCTATTTTCTACCCTACGGTAGCAAGCCGCGTGGTAGAAAAGAAGGTGGAGCTTGAAGTTCCTGCTTCAGAAGACGGAACTCATATCCTTACCCTTTCTCCCCTTGACCCGGGTATTGTATTCGAGAAAATCGTTGTAGATTTTGGAGGATATAAGCCATCCTATCTGTTTATGAACGAGTCTCCTTCAAAAAGGGAGTTGTAATTTCTAGTAAGTCCATGGGATCGCTCGATTCCATGGACTTATTTTCCTTCTGACGCACCTGTTGTTTCAGAATGTTTTGTTATTCACATTTCTAATTAATAAATATTGATACGATGAGAAGAAGTAGGATTGCTATCCTTGCAGGGTTTGTATTTGGAGGTTTCTTTGTTGGTTTAAATGCCCAACATTCCATCCCTCCCCAGAGACCAATAATTTCTACAAAATATACCGCCGACCCGTCGCCGATGCTGCACAATGATACTGTGTTCCTATACACAGGTCATGATGAGGATGATGCAATGGGATTTAAGATGTTTGACTGGCTCCTCTATACTTCAACAGATATGGTTAACTGGACTGATCACGGACCGGTTGCCTCACTAAAGAATTTTGCATGGGTGCCTTATGATAACGGGGCATGGGCTGCTCAGTGTATTGAACGTAACGGCAAGTTCTATATGTATTGCCCTGTACCCAATGGTATTGGAATTGGTGTACTGGTATCAGACTCTCCCTATGGTCCTTTTGTTGACCCAATTGGAAAGCCGCTTATCCAGAACAGTAATCACGATATTGACCCTACAGTCCTGATTGACGATGACGGTCAGGCTTATCTGTACTGGGGTAACCCCAAACTGTATTACGTAAAACTAAATGATGACATGATTTCTTATTCTGGTGAGATCATGGTTGACCCAACAACCCCGGCCAACTATCAGGAAGGTCCATGGGTATGGAAGCGTAATGGTATGTATTACCTTGCATATGCTTCTACCTGCTGCCCTGAAGGTATTGGTTACGCTATGAGCACTAAGCCCTTCGGTGCATGGGAATACAAGGGGATGATTATTGATGCTTCTGAACTAACCCGCGGTAATCACCCCGGTATTGTTGATTATAAAGGTAAGTCCTATGTTTTCGGACAAAGCTACGACCTGCTTAAGAAGATTACTCCAAAGTTCTACGAACGTCGCTCAGTTGATCTTGATGAGATGGTTTACAATGAAGATGGAACCATCCAGAGCAGGCATTACTTCTCGGTTGAAGGCCCAAAACAGGTACACTGGGTTAACCCTTTTGCCAGAGTAGAAGCTGAAACAATGGCCTGGAGTGAAGGAGTAAAGGTACAGTTTGAAACTGAGTGGGAAGGGGACTTTGACTGGGCAAGAGGCAAGAAAATAGACGACCACAGGTTTGTTACCTTTATTAACAACGGCGACTTTATCAAAGTACAAGGTGTTGATTTCGGAACCGGTGCCAGCAAGATTCAGGTTAGCGCTTCACCAGTATATGGTGGTAAAATAGAGGTTCGTATCGACGGTGTTGACGGAAAGGTCATTGCTACTGTTGACATCAATCCTGCGCGTAAGTCAGGTATCTGGCAGATTTATGAGGCTCCCGTAAAGAAGGTAAGCGGAGTTCATGATCTGTACTTTGTATTCAAGGGAGACAAGGATCTTTTCCACTTCGACTGGTGGCAGTTTACCAGGAAGTAAACTATTGATAGATAATCTTTAAAAAAAAAAAAATGAAAAAGATTTGCTTTGCCATGATACTGTCCTGCATGATTTTCATGCAGGGCATGGCACAAACAATCACCCAGACAAAACAGGGGGTAAGCGTAAAATTCGATGACGCTGAGATACATATTGACTATTACAGTCCTGCTATTGTAAGAATTGTTAAGACTCCTGCCGGACATGCTTTCAAAAAGGAGAGTCTGTCTGTTATCAAAAAACCTGAGTCAGTTAAGACTAAAGTAGTAAATACAGGGGACTTCCTTGAGCTTTCCACCGGAAAGCTCAAGGTGGCTCTTGACCTAAAGTCTGAGGCTTTGACCTTTTATGATGCTGCCGGAAAGGTGCTTATGGCTGAAAAACCAGGTTCTGCTTCTTTTACTGAGTTCAATGATGCAGGAACCAAGACTTTTAGCGTAAAGCAAGGTTTTGCTCTTGAGCCTGAGGAGGCAATCTACGGCCTTGGTATTTTGCAAAACAACAAGATGTCCCAGCGCAATCAGGAAGTTTACATGGTTCAGAACAACACCTGGGACTTCGTCACATTCTTCCAGTCTGTTAAAGGTTATGGTCTTTTCTGGGATAATTATTCACCAACTGTTTTTAAAGATGATAAGTCTGAGACCTCTTTCAGCTCAGAAGTAGGAGAGGGCATAGACTATTACTTTATGGTCGGTGGCAATGCCGATGGCGTTGTTGCAGAAATGAGAGACCTTACAGGTCAGGTTCCCATGTTTCCACTGTGGAGTTATGGTTTTTTTCAAAGCAAGGAAAGGTACAAGAGCCAGTTTGAAACAGTTGGTGTTGTTAAGAAATACCGTGAACTGGGAGTGCCGCTTGACGGAATAGTTCAGGACTGGCAGTACTGGGGAAACAACTACCTGTGGAATGCTATGGAGTTTCTGAGTGACGACTTCCCCGATGGCAAGGGCATGATCGATGAGATCCACAGTATGAATGCAAAGATTATGATCTCAATCTGGGCTTCTTTTGGTCCTGCTACAAAGCAGTACAGGGAACTTCAAAAGATCAATGGTCTTTACTCCTTCAATACCTGGCCTGAATCAGGCCTGACAGCCTGGCCACCGAATATGGAATACCCTTCCGGGGTGCGAGTATATGATGCCTTTAATCCCAAAGCCAGGGAGATATACTGGAATCACCTGAAGGAGGGCTTGTTTGACCTGGGAATTGATGCATGGTGGATGGACTCAACCGAGCCCGACCACCTGAGTGCAAGGCCTGAGGATCTTGACAATCCCACCTATCTTGGTTCTTTCCGTAAGGTAAGGAATGCCTTCCCACTTGTGACAGTTGGGGGCGTTTATGATAACCAAAGGGCTGTTTCTTCTGATAAGAGGGTGTTGGTTCTTACTCGTTCAGCATTTGCAGGACAACAAAGATATGGTGCCAGCGTATGGTCTGGTGACGTCTTTACTACATGGGATAACTTCCGTAAGCAGGTGCCGGCTGGATTGAACTTCTCACTTACCGGCATTCCTCACTGGAATAGTGATATCGGCGGTTTCTTTGCCGGTGCATACAACAGGGGCTGGAATGACGGCAGTGGTGCGAAGAATCCACTTTTCCAGGAAATCTTTGTACGCTGGATGCAGTTTGCTGTCTTTACTCCGATGATGAGGTCGCACGGAACTGATGTTCCAAGGGAAATCTATCAGTATGGCAGCAAGGGCGAACCAATATATGATGCTTTGGAAAAAGCAATTAACTTGCGTTACGCATTGCTTCCTTACATTTACTCTACTGCATGGGAGGTTACCGACAAGCAGGCTTCATTTATGAGAGCTCTTGCCATGGACTTCGCCCATGACAAGAAAGTCTGGGATCTTCCTTACGAGTATATGTTTGGTCGTTCTATTCTTGTTGCTCCGGTCGTCTATGCTCAATATACACCTGAGAATATTGACGATGCCAAGACAGAAGAAGGATGGAACAGGGTTGGGGGTAAGTTTGATGCAGAAAACATCGACGTGGACTTTACAGCTGCAAAGAGTTACAACGTATACCTGCCTGCAGGTGCTAATTGGTATGACTATTATAGCAATGTGATATTTGAAGGCGGTAGGGAAATTACCGTTGAGACAACCATTGATAAGATCCCCTTTTATATTAAAGCCGGAAGCATCATTCCTATTGGTCCGAAGGTGCAATATGCTGAAGAAAAGCTATGGGATGAACTTGAGATCCGGGTATATGAAGGTGCAGATGCAGAGTTTGTGCTGTATGAAGATGAGGGGGATAATTACAACTATGAGAAGGGAGTCTATTCTACTATAAGATTCTTCTGGGATGACAACAAGAAGGAACTTACAATCGATACCCGCAAGGGTGAGTTTCCCGGAATGCTGGCAGAACGGAAGTTCAGTATAGTAAGGATTAATCCTGCAACCGCATCAGACTCAAAGACTGGAGTTGACAAGGTTGTAAGCTACTCTGGAAAGAAGCTAAAAGTAAAGTTTTAAACTAAATACCATGAGAAATGTATTCAGGGCCCTGTGCCTGTTTATTCTTGCCGGGTCATGTACTAGTCCGAATGAGACCGGTGATTTGAAGCTGTGGTATGATGAACCAGCCTCCAAATGGGTTGAGGCCTTGCCGGTAGGCAACGGTCGGCTCGGAGCAATGGTCTTCGGTGTTCCAGGCGATGAACTGATACAGCTTAATGAGAATACTATTTGGGCAGGTAGCCCAAATAATAATGATAATCCTGAAGCACTTGAAGCGCTGCCTGCAATCAGGCAGATGATTTTCGAAGGTAAGTATAATGAAGCGCAGGATTTGGTAAATGCCAGGGTTATCTCTAAGAAATCTCACGGAATGCCCTATCAGACTGCCGGAAATCTCAGACTTAAGTTTGATGGTCACGACGATTTTACTGCATTTTATAGGGATCTGGATATAGAGCGTGCAGTGGCGACAACTACCTATAAGGTTGGTGAGGTTAGCTACAAACGTGAGGTGTTTTCTTCTTTTTCTGATGGAGTTATTGTAATCAGACTGACGGCTGACAAGCCAGGCTCTATTGCTTTCAAGATGAGCATGGACAGGCCTGGTGATGTCACTGTTAAGGCCGAGGCTGACAACCTGCTTAGTATGAGTGGTTTTACAAGCGGATTTGAGGGTGTCAAGGGTGATACTCTTGCGTTTGTAGTACTTGCAAAGGTGATTAATGAGGGTGGTGAACTGTCATCTGATGAGGCATCTGTGTCACTGGCAAATTCCAACAGCGCAACTATCCTGGTATCGATAGGAACAGGTTTTGTCAATTACAAGGATATTAGCGGGGATGCCTATGCACAGGCTATGGAGTATCTCGGCAAGGCTGAAGGCCGTGATTTCAGGGCGATGCAAAAAGATCACACTGCTTTCTATCAGAACCTGTTCAATAGGGTCACTCTTGACCTTGGAAGGACAGATTCTGTAAAGAATACAACTGATGTTAGAATAGAGCAGTTCAGATATGGCAATGACCCTTCTCTGGCAGCTCTTTACTTCCAATATGGACGTTATTTGCTTATCAGTTCATCTCAGCCTGGAACTCAGGCTGCCAATCTGCAGGGTATCTGGACTGATCAGCTATTCCCTGCATGGGATAGCAAGTATACTATCAATATCAATGCAGAGATGAATTATTGGCCTGCTGAACCAACCAACCTGCCTGAGTTGCATGAGCCACTTATCCAGATGATTCGCGAGCTGGCTGAAGCGGGATCTGTAACTGCAAAGACAATGTATGGAGCAGGTGGATGGGTAGCCCATCACAATACAGATATCTGGAGAATCACAGGTCCTGTAGACGGAGCATACTGGGGCATGTGGCCCATGGGTGGTGTATGGTTGAGCCAACACCTGTTTGACAAGTATGAATTTAGTGGTGATACTGAGTATTTGCGCTCGGTCTATCCGGTGATGAAAGGTGCTGCCGAGTTTTGCCTTGATGTACTGCAGGAACATCCGGAAACAGGCTGGCTTGTAATTGTACCCTCCAACTCCCCGGAGAACTCTCCTGCGGACCATTATCAGTCTTCAATGTCAGCAGGTACTACTATGGACAATCAGCTTGTTGCCGACATTATGCAAAAAACTCTCAAGGCAGCGGAGATCCTTGGTATTGATGAACCATTGAAGGAAAGGATGGAAACAGCCCTTGCCAAGTTGCCTCCTATGCAGATTGGTAAGCATGGACAATTGCAAGAGTGGATGTACGACTGGGATAATCCAAATGACAAACACCGTCATGTATCTCACCTCTATGGTATGTTCCCATCTAATCAGATAACTCCATTGAGTACTCCTGAACTTGCTGATGCAGCTAGAACCACGTTGATACATCGTGGTGACCCGTCCACAGGTTGGTCTGTCAACTGGAAGATAAACCTGTGGGCAAGGCTACTAGATGGTAATCATGTCTATGATTTAATAAAGGAGCAAATCAAGCTTGTCGGACGAGATAACGGACAGGGAAGGGGTTTTGGTGAAGCTGGTGGTACCTATGCCAATATGTTTGATGCCCACCCACCATTCCAGATTGACGGAAATTTTGGATTCACTTCAGGTCTTGCTGAGATGCTGATGCAAAGCCATGATGGTGCCATCCATCTTATTCCTGCACTGCCTGACGTATGGCCTGCTGGTAAGGTCACTGGTCTAAGGGCAAGAGGTGGATTTGAGATTGTAGAACTTATTTGGGAAGATCACAAGGTCGTAAAGGCCGTTATCAAGTCCAGGCTTGGAGGTAATCTTAGAATTAGGTCGGCTAATCAGCTTACTGCAAAAGGTAAGTTTGCTGAAGCCCAGGGCGAAAACCCCAATCCTTTCTATCAAAGGCCTGCAGTCAAGCAACCTTTGATATCCCCTGAAGCTTCTCTTAAGGCTTTTGATCTGCCTGAATACTACTTATATGATATTGAAACAAGTCAGGGAGATACAATTATTCTTACTGCGAAATAAGATACTAATCTATTAATAACTAAATGATGAGAATCAGAACTATTGCGTTATCGCTTTTTTGTATCACAGCACTAAATGCCCAAAACCCTATAATTCAGACATCCTTTGCGGCGGATCCTGCCCCGATGGTATATGGGGACAAGGTCTTTATTTACACCAGCCACGATGAGGATGAGACTGTCAACAACTTCTTTACAATGTACGACTGGATGCTTTTCTCATCTGAGGATATGGTCAACTGGACCGATCATGGCGCAGTAGCCTCTTTGAAGGATTTTGGTTGGTGTGAGCGCACCAACGGTGCATGGGCACCTCAGGCTATTGAACGCAATGGCAAATTCTATCTGTATGTGCCTATTCACGGCGAAGGAATCTCAGTGCTGGTGGCTGATTCGCCCTATGGTCCCTTCCATGATCCATTGGGTCACAGACTTATCCTGGATACTGAAAATGTGTGGCCGGATATTGATCCCACTGTCTTTATTGATGATGACGGTCAAGCTTACCTGTTCTGGGGCAATCCAAACTTACTGTATGTAAGACTCAACGAAGACATGATTTCGTACGACAGGAGTGTGGGTAAGAACGGAATCTTTGCTGTAGAAATGACTACTGAGGCTTTTGGTAGCGTAGCTGGTCCTGATGGTACCGAACGTTGTGCTTATACTGAAGGTCCCTGGTTTTACAAACGCAATGGTCTGTATTACCTGATCTATGCAGCCTCCGGTATTCCTGAAAAAATTGCATATTCAACAGCTCCGACTCCTGATGGTCCATGGACATTCAGAGGTTTTGTAATGGACAGGGCAGATCACCTGGCCTTTACTAACCATGGTGGTGTCATTGATTTCAAAGGTAAGTCCTATTTCATATACCACACTCAAGGGCTGTCAAACGAAGGCTTCAAGCGGTCAACTGCGGCTGAGGAGTTTAGCTACAACGAAGACGGTACTATTCCGATGATTACTCCCACTATTGAAGGTAACATAAAGAGCGTAAAGCCTTTGAATCCATTCAAGAGGGTAGAGGCTGAAACAATTGCCTGGTCTGAGGGTGTCAAAACTGCGAAGAGCGGTGTTACAGGTGTCTATGTCACTAAGATTCACAACGGTGACTATATTAAGATTAAAAGCGTTGACCTGGAAAAGGGCGGTAAGCGTTTCCTTGCAAGCGTTTCTTCTGACACCAAGGGTGGCAGGATAGAAGTGAGACTAGGTGGTGTTGACGGAAAACTCATTGCGAGCCTGAATGTAGAAAATACCGGATGCAAGGATACCTGGAAGCTTGTCTCAGGCAAAATGGCTAAAGCACAGGGAGTACATGATATCTACCTTGTATTTAAAGGTGGTGAAGGTGAGTTGTTTAACTTCGACTGGTGGACAATAGAAAAATAATATGAAACTGAAGCCTGTATTACTAACACTAACAGCTTCACTTGGGCTTTGGGCCTGCAGTTCGTCAGTATCATACACTGAAACTGATAAGGGTATAAATGTAAGGTTGCCGGAAGGCAACCTTACGCTTATTCCCCTGACCGATAACTCGGTTAGAGTGAAGTTTTTTACAGAAGGGGAAACAGAAGTCCCCGAGTTTATCCTAAACGGAGAAACTGATGTTCCATGGTTTGAAACCGAGGAGGTAAAAGGCGGACTTAAGCTCAGGCTTAGGTCCATGGCTGTAGAACTGAATTATCGTAGTGGAAGCCTTAGTTTCCTGGATGCTGAAGGTCGCGTCTTTCTTGAGGAACAGGCCGGTTCAAGGGTATTCCTTGCCGACACCGTTCAAGGTGAGCCATGCTTTGTGGCTGAACAGAGTTTTGTGACTGGCAGTGATGAACTGATTCTTGGACTGGGACAGTTTCAGGATGGTTACTTCAACCTAAACGGATTGAGCAGACGTCTGACTCAGGTTAACAGCCAGATTTCTATTCCCTTTATTTATTCTGATAAGGGCTATGGCCTCCTTTGGCACCAATACGGATTGACAGACTTTAATCCTGCTGACAATAAGATAGAGCTGGCCCTTCAGCATAGCGATGATGCGGCCGAAGGCCAGTTGGCTGAAGTTACCACTACCCATGGTACTCAGAGAGTATCCCAGGATCAAAGAGTGTATACAGGTAGTTTTACTGTGCCACGTGAGGGAGAATATTCGCTGTTTCTGGATCTGGGTAAGATGGGCAACAGACATTTTGTGGCAGTAGATGACGTGCCTGTACTTGATATAAGCAATATGTGGCTGCCACCGACAGCAGGCACTCTGGTGCACCTGAGTAAGGGTGAGCACGAGGTTACAGTGATTTGCAAGGCAGATAATGAACCTTCGCTTTTCTGGGATGAAAAGGAAGAGTTAAGCACCTTTAGGTCTCCTCATGCACGCAACCTGGACTATGTGGTATTCTATGGTCCATCGGCAGATAAGGTAATATCGACATATCGTAAGCTTAGCGGAAATGCTCCGATGTTTCCACTTTGGGCCTATGGTTTCTGGCAATGTCGGGAAAGATATACGTCAGGCACTCATCTTGTTGAGACAGTAAAGGAATTCCGTAAGAGGGATATTCCAATGGATGTAATTGTACAGGATTGGCAGTATTGGGGAAGCAAAGGCTGGGGGGTTCCGGAATTTGATGAAACACATTATCCAAATCCTTCGGCTTTTATAAAGGAGATTCACGATCTGAATGCAAAGCTTGTTGTTTCGATATGGTCCAATCCTGATTTAAATTCAACCCTAGGTAAGGCCTACACCGAGAAAGGGCGCTTTGTTCCCGGAACCAACTGGCTTGACTACTTTAATCCTGCAACCAGAGAGGATTACTGGAATACCCTTAATGATAATATGTTCTCGAACGGAGTGGATGCCTGGTGGATGGATGCTGTTGAGCCTGAAAATGATGCTCTTGCAGGAAGGATGACATATTTGGGACCGGGCAACTTCTACCGATTGACATATCCGCTTATGGTGAGCAAGGCTGTGTACGAGGGGCAGAGATCGGCAACTGACGACAAGCGTGTTTGTATCCTTACTCGTTCAGCCTTTTCAGGTCAACAAAGATATGGGGTAATAAACTGGTCGGGAGATATTGGCGGTAACTGGGACGGCTACAAGAGACAGATTACCGCTGGTCTGAATTTCGTGATGACGGGATTACCATACTGGACTACAGATATAGGAGGATTCTTCAGACCCGGACCGAGGCAGTATACCGATGATAACTACAAGGAACTGCTGGTAAGATGGTATCAGTGGGGTGCCTTCAGTCCTATATTCCGTATGCATGGTTATATGAGCGAAACCGAACCATGGAAATATGGTGATGAGGTTGAACAAGCTATGCGTAAGATGCTTGAGCTGCGTTACAGACTTATTCCTTATATTTACTCTGAAGCATGGAAGGTAACCAATATGGGAAGTACCATGATGCGTCCTCTGGTGATGGACTTTATTGGTGACAAAGAGGCATCTGAACAAGCATACCAGTATATGTTTGGCAGTTCCTTCCTCGTTGCTCCGGTTACTGAGTCTGGTGTGGATGTTGTTAAGGTGTATCTGCCTGAATCAGAGGGGTGGTATGACTTCTGGACCGGAACAAACTACAAGGGTAAGCAATGGGTTGATGTGAATGTTGCATTTGACAGACTTCCCCTATTTGTAAAGGCAGGTTCAATAGTTCCCATGGGCAATCATATTCAACATACAGGTAAACTACCTGCTGATGTTATAGAACTTAGAATCTATGATGGAGCAGATGGCTGTTTTGTGCTGTACGAAGATGAAGGTGACGGCTATGGCTATGAAGAAGGCAGATATTCAACAATAGCATTCAGATGGGATAGTGCGAAGCACAGTCTGACAATAGATGACACTGAAGGTGAGCATCCTGGTATGCTTAAGGAAAGAACCTTCAGGATTGTACTTGTCAGTGCTAAAAAGGGAGTCGGTATTGAAGTTTCCAGGGAGGTTGACAAGATTATCTCTTATGACGGAAAGAATCAGGTTGTGGACTTTGATTGATATTTCTATTAAAAGGAAGTCTTATGTATAAAACGTGTGTCTATTTAAGGAGTCTGTTGCTGATAATTGCTTTGCACGCTGCAGCATTTGTATCAGCAGCGGATATTGAATTACGTTCTCCAAACGGTAAAGTTGGAGCTGTATTAACCAGCGAGGAGGGGCACTGGTTTCTCAAAGTGGATTACAGAGATAGTGAAGGTAGTACCGAACTCACAAAGGTCAGTCTGGGGTTAAGCCGCAGCGATCAGGACTTTTTCGGTGGCCTGAGGCTGCTAAAGATAGGTAAGCCTGTTCAGATAAAGGAGGAATATACTGCTCTCCATGGCAAGCGTACCAAGAGGCTGAATTTTGGTACTGAGCAGGTTTTCTCATTTGAAAACCCCTCAAAAGCCAAAATGAATGTGATTGTAAGAGCGTACAATGATGGAGTGGTTTTCAGATATGAGTTCCCTGAAAAGTCAGGAAAGTACACAGTAAAGGACGAGTTTACCACTTATACTGTTCAGGACAGTACTTTAAGATGGCTTCAGAAGTTTGATCTGTCAAACGAGAACCTATATGCTCTGATTAAGGATGGAAGCGTACAGCGCGACTGGTCATATCCTGCTCTGTTCAAGGATAAAGATAAGGAAGCCTGGTTTTTGATTCATGAAGCTGACCTTGATCGTGGCTATGCGGGTACCAAGTTGGTCAACTTCACTGATGGAAATGGATTTAAAGTAGCCCTTCCTCTTGACCATGAGGGAGAGGGAGATGCACTTCCGGTAATCGAACTACCATGGAAGTCTCCATGGAGGGTGATAATACTTGGTGACCTTGGTACTATAGTTGAGTCAACCCTTGTTGAGGATGTGTCAAAACCATCTGTTATTAGCAATACCGACTGGATTAAGCCCGGCAAGGTGTCATGGAATTACTGGTCGGACAACCATGGAACACGTGACTATCAGACAGTGAAGAAATTTACCGATCTGGCTGCTGAAATGGATTGGCCCTATACTTTGTTTGACTGGGAATGGGATGCAATGCAGAACGGCGGAAATGTCGAAGATGCTGCAAGATATGCTGTATCCAAAGGGGTGAAACCGCTGATCTGGTACAATTCGGGTATGTTCAAGTGGATTACCTCAACTCCTGTCGACAGGATGAAGACCCACGAAAGTCGCATGAAGGAGTTTGCCTGGCTTAAGAGCCTTGGTTTTGTTGGCGTAAAGGTTGATTTCTTCCTTAGCGAAAAACAATATATGATTGATTACTATCTGGATATTCTGGAAGATGCGGCAGAAATGGAAATGATGGTCAACTTCCACGGTGCCATTGTGCCCCGTGGCTGGACACGCACTTATCCAAACCTAATGACTACTGAGGCTGTACGTGGTGCTGAATGGTACAACAATAATCCTGAACTAACAACTACTGCTCCGGAGCATAATTCTGTGATGCCCTTTACCCGCAATGTGGTTGGTTCTATGGACTATACCCCGGTTACCTTCTCAAATTCACAGTATCCTCATATTACCTCCTATGGTCACGAGCTGGCTCTCAGTGTAGTTTTCGAATCAGCATTTCAGCATTTGGCTGATCGTCCTGAAGCATACAGGGAATTGCCTCATGCAGCTCTGTCCTTCCTGAAGGAAGTGCCTGCAGCCTGGGATGAACTTGTGTTTCTTAGCGGGTATCCAGGTAGGGATGTATGTCTTGCCCGTCAAAAAGGAGACAAGTGGTATGTTGGAGCGCTGAACTCCGGTTTCAGGGGTAAGATGATCAAGGTTGACTTTGGATTTCTTGAAGAAGGTGTCAGCTACAAGTATTGTGTTATAACTGATGGAAAACACGACAAGGAATTCAGTACTTCATACGGAGTGGTAACTAAAGGTGACTCGTTGGAAGTTGAGACTCTACCTCGAGGAGGTTTTGTAATAAGTCTGAAGCCACTGACTGCGCTTTTGGACAACCAATAGAAAATGATGCAATCAGGTTTAAGGTGCTGTAAATAGAGCCTGACTTCAAATGTCATAGCTACTCCTCAATTCTACCTGGTATTCTGGAAAGACAAGTAGTCATGGCCTGTATAACTAAGTAGTAGCCTGTATTAACAGGTGTTGCAACAAAATAGTTTCAGCCCGCTGGTGTCAGAAATCTGCGTTTTCCGGATTGATGATCTCGACGGGCTGAAACTCTTCTTTAGAGAAGGTTTTGCCAGTAGTTAGGTGTTCGAACATCATCTTCAGGGCTTTCTCGGATGACTCAACAGGTCTTTGCCCAATCAGGAAATTAATAATACCGTGTTTGAGGAAGTCAAGGTTCTCCTTTGTCATTTCATATCCCACCAGAATAATATCTTTCAGCCCCTTTTCCTCGAGGTATGATGCCACGATATGGGTCTTTGCGCTTGATACAAGTATAGCCCCTATGTCGGGATAGTCAGCAAATACTTTGTTGAGTTTTTGCCTTACTGTATCCATATTGCTTGATTCTATCTCGACAGTAATTTTCCTTCCCTTATTTCTGCCACCTTCCCCGAAATAGTTCATAAAGCCACGTGTGCGACTGTACAGGTGTCGTGTGTTTTCAAGATCCTTAGCGATATTTACAACCAAAATATCATTATCTGCTCCTACACCGAAGTCGACCAGGCTTGCTGCAACCCGGCCACTCTTGTAGGCGTTTTCGCCCAAAAAGCTAAGATTTCCGCAGTTTTCTATGTGGGAGTCGATAAATATGTAGGGCACGCCCTTTTCTTCGAGTCTTGAGCATATGTGCAATGATTCTTTGCGAAGGATGGGAGCCAGGATAACACCTTCAGGTTCGTCGTTGAGCAGTTCCTCTGCCTTGCTAAGAAAATCGGCCTCATTGTGTAGTTCGAACAGGTAATAGCTAACATTTACTTTGAAGGGACGCAGCTCATTTAAAGCCTTGTTAATCCCTGCGGGATGCATGGCCCAAAATGAGTTGTCCTTGTCAGCTCTTGGAATTAGTACAGCTATTTTGTACTGCTTTTTTGTAGTAAGTGCCTGTGCAACAATATTGGGCTTGTAATCAAGCTCACGGGCTATTTTAAGGATTTTTTCCTTTGTATCAGCAGCGACTTCGCCACGGTTATGCAACACCCTGTCAACCGTGCCTATGGAAAAGCCGGACAATTTTGCTATGTCTTTGATACGAACCTGTTTCATAATTAGGAAAAGCCATCAGAAAAAACTGCAGGCCCAATATGTATGACAAATACCTGCATCCAGTGATGCAGGTATTTGTCAGTATTGATTGTTAAATGACTATTGGCTTGTATTTGGGAACAAGTGCTTTCATAAGCAGCCATCCTATAAGATAGGCTACTGAGCAGAAGAGGAAAACGATGAAATATCCTGCTTCTACACCCTGAAAGCCCATAAATTTCATGCTGGTTTCTTCAGCAAAGTCGAAGAGTATGCCGGATGATCTGTTTATTATAAACGCTGACAGTCCTCCTGCCATACCGCCGATACCTGTGATTGTTGCAACAGCAGATTTTGGGAACATATCACCTATAGTCGAGAAGATATTTGCAGACCATGCCTGGTGGGCTGCACCTGCAAGACCAATAATGATCACAGGATACCAGAACGACAGCTTACCAAGCGGCTGTGCCATCATTGCAAGTAAGGGGAAGAAGGCAAAAATCAGCATTGCCTTCATACGTCCAGCATATGGATTCATCCCCTTCTTGTCGACAAAGTAAGTTGGCAACCAACCCCCGATAATTGACAACAAGGTGATGCCGTATAACAGGAAGAGTAGGAACTGCGCCATCGTTTGGTCGGATGTCAGTCCATACACATCGCTCAGATAGGCCGGAGTCCAGAATAGGTAGAACATCCACACTCCGTCGGTCATAAACTTACCCACTGTAAAGGCCCAGGTCTGCTTGTATGTAAAGCATTTTAAGAAAGGTATCTTCTTTGCATCCCTTCCCTCATCACCGTTTGCTGCCTCCTCATGACTGTCCTGATGTATGTAGTCAAGTTCAGCCTTGTTAACAAGAGGGTGAACTTCGGGCTTTTTGTACATAAAGATCCAGAAGCCCATCCAGACAAAACCAAGTGCACCGATCACAATAAAGGACATCTCCCAACCCCAGTGGGCTGCTATAATTGGAATGCTAAATGGGGCTAACAGGGCGCCCACCGTGGCACCTGCATTGAAAATACTTGTTGCAAAAGCTCTGTCCTTCTTTGGGAAGAACTCGGCAGTTGCCTTGATTGCAGCCGGGAAGTTGCCTGCTTCTCCAAGTGCAAGTACTATTCTTGCAAAAATAAAGAGGGTTACACTTACGGAAACGACCAATCCGACGTCTCCAACCGTAGCGATGGACTCTTTGGCTCCTTCAAAACCAACCAACCATTTGCCGGTAAGAATACCAGAGGTAGCAATACCGCAATAGGCATGGAGTACGGCACCTACAGACCATATTCCGATGGCCCACAAATAACCCTTCTTAGTATCAAGCCAGTCAACAAACTTACCGGCAAAGAGCATACAGCCTGCATAAAATAGTGAAAACAGACTTGTGATATTACCGTAGTCACTATTGGTCCAGTGAAATTCAGGTGCAATAAAGTCCTTCCAGGTCAATGATAATACCTGTCGGTCCAGATAGTTGACAGTCGTGGCAAAGAACAACAGAGAACAGATGTACCATCTGTAGTGCGACATTTTCTCTTTTGAAATAGACATGATGAGTGGGCTTAAATATTAGACGTTATAGGTTGTAGAGGCTGTAGTTCCACCCCTTCCTGTCCAGTTGGTATGGAAGAACTCACCACGTGGTTTGTCTACTCTTTCATATGTATGAGCACCAAAGAAGTCACGCTGAGCCTGCAGCAGGTTGGCTGGCAGTCGTTCTGAGCGATAGCCGTCAAAATAGCTCAATGCACTTGACATTGCAGGTGCAGGTATTCCGTTTATAACAGCTGTTGCTATTACGTTTCTCCAGCCTTGTTGTGCCTTTTCTACAACATCCTTGAAATATGGGTCAAGCAGCAGGTTGCTCAGGTCTTTGTTTCTGTCAAATGCTTCCTTGATTCGTCCCAGGAATACAGAACGTATGATACAACCACCGCGCCACATTAGGGCAATGCCGCCATAGTTGAGGTTCCATCCATATTCTTTTGCTGCTGCAGCCATAAGGGCATAACCCTGGGCATAGGAAACAATCTTGGAAGCAAATAGGGCAGACTCAATATCCTTAATGAATTGTTTTTTATCGCCTTTGAATTCGGGTTTCGGACCATTTATTAGCTTTGATGCAGCAACTCTTTCTTCTTTGATGGCTGACAGACAGCGTGAAAAAACTGCTTCACCAATCAAGGTAAGCGGTACTCCATGTTCAAGGGCTGATACAGCAGTCCACTTGCCTGTACCTTTCTGACCTGCAGTGTCCAGTATCTTGTCAACAAGTGGCTGACCATCTTCATCTTTGAAAGCCAGAATATCACGTGTAATCTCTATCAGGTATGAATCCAATGGTCCTTCGTTCCATTCCTTGAATACCAGGTGCATCTCATCAGCTGACATACCCAGAACATCCTTCATGATATGGTAAGCCTCATTGATAAGCTGCATATCACCGTATTCGATACCGTTGTGAACCATCTTGACGAAGTGGCCTGCACCATTTTCGCCAACCCAGTCACAGCATGGTGTACCATCTTCAACCTTGGCAGCTATACTCTGGAAGACTGGCTTTACAACAGGCCATGCTTTTTGACTGCCCCCCGGCATAATAGAAGGACCTAGCAGGGCACCTTCCTCACCACCTGATACACCAGTTCCAATATAGAGCAAGCCCTTGCTTTCAACATAAGCAGTACGGCGGTTGGTATCGGGATAGTGGGTGTTTCCACCGTCGATCAGGATGTCGCCCTGATCGAGAAGGGGAACAAGAGATTCAATAAGATCATCCACCGGCTTGCCAGCCTTCACCATCATCATTATTTTACGAGGACGCTCAAGTGAAGCAACAAGCTCTTGCAATGAATGAGTTCCCCTTATATTTTTGCCTTTGGCACGTCCGTTGACAAAGTCGTCAACCCTTTGGGTGGTACGGTTGTACACCGAAACCTGAAAGCCCTTGCTTTCCATGTTCAGCACCAGGTTTTCACCCATTACTGCCAAACCTATCAATCCTATGTCTGATAATTCCTTCATATGGCTTAGTTTTTACATTTACTTTTAAAGAGATCTTCCTTCCGGGAAATATTGCTTCTGCAAGCCAATGGCTTAATTATTTCGTTTTTAGAGTTTTGTTGATCAGCCTAAATCCTAATTGTATTAGCATGATAATAGGACCAGATAACCCAGCTCAGTCCTTAAACCTGTCGCTGTGGGCCCAAAGGCCCACAGCCGGATTGGATATGTAGAATATCTTTTCCCCGTCAGGCATTATATTGTACCCGTCTTTCAATTTATCAGGATCGTATCGTTTCATCATTTCCCCAAGGTCGGCGTATTTGAAATGTACCGATTCAATTTCCTCCTTGCTCAGGTGACCTGGACAATAGGTGATTGAAAAGCGACCTTCTGAACTGCCGTGGATAAGGTGGGCTGCAGCACCAAGGTTGTTTCTCATTTCCTCGTCCTCTTCGACATATTTCAACGTCTTTGGAGTGCCGCAATAGCCATACTGCCTTATAAGACGGTCTATCGTTTTGTCCTCGCCGAATTCCCTCAGTCCGGGTGCAAGTACTATCAAATCGGCACCGTCGGCCAAGGCCATTCTGGTACGATAGATACTCTTGTTGCCAAGCCAGGTGCTTTTAAATTCTCCCGGCTCGAGATAAACAACCACCTTGTTCAAAGGTTCTGCCACCATCTCAAAATTGACTTTTATTGACAGGTCGGCAGCCAGCTCGAATACCTCTTCATCATCGCCTATAAAGATACCACGGGTTACCAGTTTACCGGCACTATTGCGGCCAATTACTGTCTGCACATAGATGATGGGCAGATGAGATGTGAAAGTCTTTGAGGCATAGTTGAGAACCTTGCGAACGGGATTGCTGGCACGACCCATTATACGTTCCATGCCATAGACGGCACCGATAAAGTGGCTTTTATTGATACCTTCCGATCCACCTGTGCCCACGAAGATATTCTTGTTGTAGTTGGCCATGCCGATTACCTCGTGGGGGACTACCTGGCCAATAGACAGGATAAGGTCATAGCCTCCCTCCACAAGCATTTTATTGACCTGCACGGGCCAGTCATAGGTGACCTGCCCATTTGTAATTTCTGAGATAAAGGAACCGGGAACTACCCCAAGGGTCACTACATCGTTGCGCCAGTCATGTACCCTGAAAAGGTCATGGGGCACACCAGGAAACATATGTGAAATCTGTTCCTGCGTCATTGGGGCATGGGTGCCCAGTGCTGGAAGTATATCAGTCATTGAATTGCCAAAATACTCCCACGCCAAGGAAGTGAGTATTCCGGCCTGTGAATGGAATCTTGTATAGTCGGGCGGTATTGCAAGCACCTTACTGCGACTGCCCAGTTTTTCAAATGCCACATGCAATGCCTCACGCAGGTCAGCCTGGCTTAACTCCTCATTTTCGGATCCTCTTTGATACAGTACCATAGACAAAGTTTTACCTTATCACTTTTGTATTTCCTTTCCATATACTCCAGACCGAAGCCTCGTCTGAAGGTAGTGCATAATCAGTTACAAAGGTAGTTGCCAGTGCACCTGTTGCCCAGCCAAACTGCAACCACTTTTCCGGTTCCCAACCCCTGAGGATTCCGTAGAGCAGTCCTCCCATAAAGCCGTCACCTCCTCCGATACGGTCAAGAACTCTGATTGGTCTTGGAGCAACTTCGTACCATTCGTCCCCGGCAAGCATTACTCCACCCCAGAGGTGTTCGTTGACACTTATCTCGTTACGGAAGGTTGTTATAAGAACCGAAGCATTGGGGCAGTACTTCCTCATTTGAAGCAGTACCTTTTTAAAGTCAGCCATTGTGTCGTCTACGCTCACACCGTGAGTTTCAGGCATCTCATGTCCTAGACAAAGATTGAAGACTTCCTTGAACCCTATTATTATATCACTCAGAGAAGCAATCTCGTTGAATATCTCTCTCAGTTCTTTTTCCCTTCCTTCCCAGAAAGAAGCTCTAAAGTTAATGTCGAAAGAGATAAGAGTGCCGTATTTCTTTGCAATTCTTGCAAGTTGGACACAAAACCTGCCCGTCTTAGGCGACAGGGCAGCGATAAGACCGGACATGTGGACTATCTGGACCCCTTCCTCCCCGAATATTCTTTCAAGGTCGTAAAAGCTTGAATTAAGCAGTCGACCAACCTCTCCGGCACGGTCGTTCTGAACCTTTGGGCCTCGAACTCCAAAGCCGCTGTCGGCTATATTAAACTGGTGCCTGTATCCCCATGGACCACCCTGGGCAATCTCAGGACCTTCATAATCCAATCTGCGTTTGCGCAGGTCACTCTTGATAAACTCGGCTATTGGACTGTCTTTAACAAAGGCAGTAAGTACCTTGACCGGTAGGCCAAGGTACGCTGGTATGGTAGCCACATTGGTTTCTGCACTTGTGGCCTGCATATGAAAGGTTTCGCTGCAATGTACAGGCTGGTTGTTGGCCGGGGTGATGCGAACTCCCATGCTTGATGGAACAAGCAAGCCCCATTTGCAGTCTTTTCTCAATGTCAAATTCATATCTCCGAAGTTGTTGTTTTATTCAATTTACTCAAGCTCCCCCTTCCATTAGCTATCCTTAACCTATTCAAGCCTTCCTGACTCGTTTGATGGTTTCAATCAGTTCCTTTGACTTCTGGGCTAGAGCCTGATAGTTTCCGCTATCAATAATCTCCCTTGGGAAGAGATTAGATCCCATACCCACACAGAAGACCCCGGCTCTAAACCAACCCGCAAGGTTGGCCTCAGTTGTATCAACACCACCAGTAGGCATGATATTGGTCCAGGGCATGGGGCCTTTGACGGCCTTTACAAAAGAAGGACCACCGATTTCCGAAGCAGGAAAGAGCTTGATAACCTCAGCACCTAGTTCCTGAGCCTTACCTATTTCGCTAATTGTACCACATCCTGGTGCCCATGCTACTCCACGTCGGTTACATAGCTTTGCTATCTCCTCATTCAACAGAGGGGATACAATAAAGTTTGCACCTGACTGAATGAAAATTGCTGCTGTGGCCGCTTCGACAACCGATCCGGCCCCAAGGATCATACCAGGCAGTTCACTAAGCACATATTTATTGAGTTCACTAAAGATCTCATGTGCGAAGTCTCCGCGGTTTACAAATTCAAAAACCCTTATTCCTCCATCATAGCAGGCTTTTACAACCTGCTTGCAAACTTCAATATCTTTGTGGAAGAATACCGGTACCACACCGGTGTCCTTCATTGCCATAAAGACTTCACTGCGACCGTACTTTGCCATTTTATTTTAATTTTTTGGTAACCGCTATATGCTATTTGGCTTTCTCGCACCACCTGCCATGACTCTTTTTCAGATAAAAAAGCAGGGAGGATTGAACACCACAATGTTATCCTATCTGGATACCCTACCAGATGCATCACCATCCATCAGCTTTTCTACCTCGTCGACACTTACTTGGTTGAAGTCACCCAAGATAGTGTGCTTCAGGCATGAAGCTGCTGCTGCAAAGTTCAATGCTTTGGCATCATCACCGGGGTAGCTTAGCAGCCCGTAGATCAGGCCTCCCATAAAGGAGTCGCCTCCTCCTACACGGTCAACTATATGTGTAATCTGATATATTGGGGCTGTGTAGAGCTTTGTTCCGTCATATAGGACACCCGACCATGTATTATGGTTTGCGTTTATAGAACCTCGGAGGGTAGTGATTACTTTCTTTACCCTTGGGAAGCGTTCCATAATTTGTCGTGATACACTGCGGTAAGCCTCAGCTTCCACATGTCCACCTTCGATATTTACACCCTCAGGTTTGATGCCAAGTACCATTGCTGCATCTTCTTCGTTGCCCAGGACTATGTCACAACCTTCAATCAGTTCGGGCATTACCTCACTTGCTTTTTTGCCATACTTCCATAGATTCTTCCTATAGTTAAGATCGGTTGATACTGTTATACCCAATCTATTGGCTGTCTTTATTGCCTCAAGACATACATCTGCGGCACCCTGGGAAACGGCCGGTGTGATACCTGTCCAGTGAAACCAGGTGGCTCCTTCAAATATCTTATCCCAGTCGAAATCACCTTTCTGTACCTGTGAGAAGGACGAGTATGCACGGTCGTAAATTACCTTGGAGGGACGAGCAACTGCGCCTGTTTCGAGAAAGTAAATACCCAGGCGTTCACCACCAAACTTAATGTTACTGGTATCTACACCATATTTTCTAAGCTCCCTAAGGCAGGCCTCTCCAATATCATTCTTTGGGAGGACGGTAACATAAGATGCATCCAACCCGAAATTTGCCAGTGAAACAGCTACATTTGCCTCACCACCTCCGTAGCAGGCATCAAAAGAGCTTGCTTGTGTAAAACGTTGAAATCCGGGTGTAGAGAGTCTGAGCATGATCTCTCCAAACATTACTATTCTTTGTTTCATATATCGGCGTGTTTTGTCCTAATCTGTACAATCGTCCAATCGATTTTTTAGAATCCGAAATACTCTGCTGCATTGCGGTAAGAGACTCTTTCTATAAGTTCTTTAAGCAGAGAGTCATCATTAGGTATTAAGCCTTTTTCAACCTCTCCTCCAATGTAGTTACATACTATTCTTCTGAAATACTCGTGGCGCGGATAGGAGAGGAAACTTCTCGAGTCGGTTACCATACCTACAAAATGACTCAGCAATCCTAGGACTGACAAGTCCTTCAGGTG
>Ga0209510_1001782_pt1 | contig 23401 bp, 16 predicted proteins | sample BiotimSIPDNA_FD_185749 | JGI IMG/M metagenome (GOLD analysis project Ga0209510, IMG submission 185749) | Anaerobic biogas reactor microbial communites from Washington, USA - Biogas_R1 time_0 SIP DNA (SPAdes) (version 2) | ecosystem: Engineered > Bioreactor > Anaerobic > Unclassified | place...
ACTACTTCATCGAACGTCAGACAAACGCTTCAGCAGAATCACTGAACTCAAAGATCAAATGCTTCCGAGCACAAGTGAAAGGAGTCAGAGACATCCCTTTCTTCATGTATCGTTTGTCGACAGTTTTTGGGTTAGCATCCGTACATCTTCCCCACAGGGTTTGTCGGGTGCGCCAAGATGGAATTTCTGACATGACATAATCCTGGGCAACTTTTTGTTGCTCAGGAACTTAAAAAGTTTAATTTACAATAGTGTTGCGGAATTAAGGACATCCATTAATACATACAATTATGAAAGCTACAAGAATCATCACAACAGTGTTTATTGCGCTTGCCTCACTTGCAGCCAATGCACAGGAAGGAGCATGGAACGGCGAACTAAACATAATGGGAACTAAGTTGCCTTTAGTATTCAACTTCTCTGGCGACGGCTGCACCATGGATTCGCCTTCGCAAGGTGCTAAAGGAATACAAGCTGAGAAGACTATTAAGGACGACGGTACAATAAAGGTTTCGGTTGCGATGATTGGAGCCACATTTGAGGGAAAGATGGAGAATGGCGAAATTAAAGGTATATACACCCAAAATGGTTTCCCCATACCTCTTACACTAAAGCCCGGCAAACTTGTAGTTAAACGTCCGCAAACTCCGGTTGCTCCATTTCCATATAAGGAAGAGAACATAAGCTTCACAAATGCAGGATACACTTTCAACGGAACCCTCACCCTACCACAAAACTATTCTAAGACAACTCCCGTAGTGCTGATGGTTACTGGTAGCGGACAGCAGAACCGTGACGAAGAACTGTTTGAACATAAACCCTTTGCCGTAATTGCAGATGCATTAGCCCGTCAAGGCATTGCTTCCTTACGTTATGACGACCGTGGTTGGAATGATAAGAATATTGATTTCGGTCAATTCACAACAGCCGATTTCCTCCAAGATGCCGCATCTGCCTTACCTTTATTGCGCAAGCGTTTCAACAAGGTTGGAATATTAGGACATAGCGAGGGCGGCACAATAGCCATGATGCTTGCAGCTGAAGGCAAAGCCGACTTCATTGTGTCGCTCGCTGGCATGGCTATATCTGGTAAAGAAACTCTCGTGATGCAGAACCGCCAAGCTATGTCTGCCATAAATTTGCCTAAGGATATGGTTGATTCCTACTGCGCTACCATTTCAAATATTCTCAACGAGATTGCAAATGGCAAGAAGACAAGTGAGATAACCATCGACGGAGTGCCAGACAACTTAAAGCCTATCCTAAAAAGATCATTAGAGCAAGCCAACTCGCCATACATACGCCATTTCATAACTGTAGATGCTGGCAAGCAGTTGTCCAAGATTAAATGCCCAGTGTTAGCACTTAACGGCACAAAAGACACTCAAGTGGACTGCGCCGCCAATACAACTATACTTGAAACTGGACTCTCCAACTGCAAGCACACTATAAAGAAGATTGATGGTGTAAACCATCTGTTCCAACATTGCTCAACTGGCAGCGTTGTGGAATATCAGCAAATAGAAGAAACTATTGCTCCAGAAGTGCTGGAGACAATAACCAAGTGGATTAACGAACTGTAATAATAATTATAAGTGGGTCGGGCGAAGTGCGCTCGACCCAAACTGTCTATACCTATTAAAAATATTTTTTCTTTTTCATGTAGCAAACCATTCCAACCCTTAGTCTAAAGGGTAAAGAAAATACCAAATAAGACAGCACGAACATAATGTTCACGACAGGCAATATAGAGCAAAGAGTTTAATAAGGCAAGGCGTTTACCCGCAATGTGGTGGTCAGTTAGTTTTACGCAAAGGAAGATATGGCTCTTTTTATGGGTGTTCAAACTATCCTAAATGCAAGTTTACACTAAATAAATGAGAGGGGAATGTATTAAGTTTATTTCCCTCTCATTTAGTTTAGTTAGTTTCCAGAAACTTTATTTTGAGCTTTTCATAGCACGTTTTATGCGATTTGATTCTTGCAAAAGCTTATTGGCTATACTATCTTTATAAGTAGCCATTTCAACCATTTCATGATGATGGCGAATAGAATCCTCGTAGGCAGCAACACGATTTCTTACATCATCTATAACTTTCTCATCTCGGCAAACAGAAAAATGCTTTTCGATGTAACTAACATTCGGGCCATCGGATGGAAGCACCATCTTCAATGCCCTATACTTCAAATCTGCCTCCTCCCAATCTTGGTGCTCTCGCCATTGGGTGAGATTGCCCCAAATGGAGAGGACAAGGGATAGAGTCAAGCCTCCAATGAAAAGAAGAACATTCTTTGAGGTTGGCTCGAAGCGATGGGTTACAACCTTCTTTTGAGGTGTTCTGCAATGGGAAAAGGGTGTCTTGACGCTGCCCTGCAAAGCCTCCTTGACATCCTTAGCCTCGAAGTCCGTTCTCTTTTCCACAAGCACATCGAAAGCCTTTTGGATGGAAAGCAACAACTGCTCGATGTCCTTGTTGGTTTCCACGGCTTCCTTGCTCTTGCCCTCCAATCGGTTGGCACGAGGCTTCGACAACTTGCAGGAGAACTGCGCCATAGTCCTGTTCACCGTGATGCGTCCCATGATGGGAGCTTTTCTATTCTTGTCCATTCCGCTCTTTTTTAGGTAGAGCAACACCTTGGATTTTTCGATTTTCATAACGCTTACATTTTGAGTGTGCAAATATAATCATTTTACAAGCGTTCCTTGATGCGCAAAACATTGAGAATCAGCGCAATAAAGTCCGTTGATGCACAAAGTTGCCTTTCCGCATTGTTACCTGCTTTGCATAGGTAACTGTGGCTCACGATTTAGTAACTGAACTACTTCAATATTCCTCACTCGCTTGCTTTATGCCGATTTGGCAACTTTGTCAAATCTACTCATTCCCAACTGTTTACGTTCCAACCTCTCTTATTCTCCTTTGGCTGCTTTAGAGCTTTATGTTATATAGCCTAAAACGTTATTTTTGAGGTTATTCCTCTACAAATATCTTGATTTTAATTTCTCTTCAAGCTTCTTGGCAAGCTTGAGAAATTCATTATATCTCTTTCATCATCGAATACATGCCCTCCATTCATATTTCTAATATCTCATCATAAATCTTATTTGTTTCTTTGATTCTCTTACCATGGGGGCTTGTAGTAGTATTTTACGAGGCGAGGAACAAAGCCGAAGCTGAAAGGCGAACGAAAAGCAGTGTTAGCCTATCCAACGTTACGATGAAGCGAGAACAATGAAAAAAACTCGTTTATTTGCACTGTCGAGTGTGAGTGTCTTCGACAAAAAGTCAAAGTTACAATGTTTTTGGGAAATAAAAAACTGTTACTCGAAAAAACTGGAAAAATGTGAAATGTGAAAAACGGAAATGTGAATTTTCGCATTTGCATCAAAAAAACCTCAAATAAGATTGCAAATAGTTTTAGTTTCCTTTTCATGACTAATTCTTTTATTTTTATTATCGCCACAAAATTACTGTTTTTATCCATCTTCTCAAAGAGAATGAATTCACAAATAATTCACATTTTACCTTTTCTTCATTTTTTGCCAAAGATTGTAGATGATTCAAGGTATATTTGCCTGCAGTGTTAGAAGAGTAAAACGATTCTGGCACATTTTGTTGTTAGATGACTCTTGCAAGAACGTAAAAGATGTTTCCCTGTTCTCTGATAATCTTTATATCTTATTCATAAATAACTGTTTATATATATTCATCAACTCAATTCTTATGAGGTTGAAATCGCACTATTGTTCATTGGTCATCGCATCATTGTTCATTGGCACTTGAAGCATTGTTCGTTGGCCATTGAACAATTGTTCGTTGGCCATTGAACAATTGTTCGTTTGCGCATGAAGAATGTTTCAATCATGCGAGAAGTAAAATGGCAGGATTCTCCTGCTATTTCATCCGCTCACACACATCCTTTTATTTACTCCTCCTAATAATGGAGGAGGAGTGTGGTAAATTTGTCAAACTCAAGGTAAACGATCATTTATGGAATGGTCATTTACCTTCTTTGGCGTCAGGATGTCTTATACTGAAAAGAGTCAGTATGGAGCACGGAACTCCACACTGACTCTTTCTTTTCCTATATTGATGTGCTCTTAGAGTGATTCGAGCATTCTCTTCAACACGACAGTGGCTGAAATCTCGCGATTAGCAGCCTCTGGGATGACGATAGAGGTGGGGGCTTCTATCACATTGTCTGTCACAATCATATTGCGACGCACGGGCAAACAGTGCATGAAGAAGGCATTGTTAGTCACAGCCATCTGACGGTCAGAAACTGTCCAGTCTGCAAATTCGTGGTAGTCGCCTAACACCTTTCCATAGTCTTCGGGAAGGGTCACACCTGGGCAACTCCAGTTCTTGGCATAGATGAAATCTGCATTCTCAAAGGCTTTCATCTGGTCGTATTCCACAGGAGCATTGCCTGCAAACTCTGGGTCTAGTTCGTAGCCCTTTGGATGAGTGATGACAAAGTCCACATCTGCAGCGTTCATCCACTCGGCAAAGGAATTTGGCACAGCCTGTGGGAGTGCCTTTGGATGAGGTGCCCAAGTGAGCACCACCTTTGTGCGCTTGCTGGGTGTGCGGCTGATGGCTTTTCCTCCAAAGAGTGGGTTAGGCTCAATCAGGGTCTTGTTCTTATATTCCTCAATCGTGATGAGGTCGGCAAAAGCCTGTAGGGGATGGACTGTGGCACTCTCCATGAAGAAGACTGGACGACCGCTGTATTTGATGAACTGTTGCAGAATCTTCTCCTCATAGTCGTCCTTGCGAGACTCGAAAGTGGCAAATGAGCGCACGCCAATCACATCGCAGTAGCATCCCATCACAGGAATAGCCTCTAAGAGGTGTTCGCTCTTATCACTTTCCATGATCATGCCACGTTCTGTCTCCAGTTTCCATGCTCCCTGATTCACATCAAGCACAATCACATTCATGCCTAAGTTGAGGGCAGCCTTTTGGGTGGAGAGGCGAGTGCGTAGAGAGTTGTTGAAGAAGATGAGCATGGCAGTCTTGTTCTTGCCCAACTGCTGATATTTATATCTGTCTGCTTTGATTTCAAAAGCCTCATCGAGTGCTTTCCTCAAGTCGCCGATGTCTGACACGTGTTGAAAAACCTTCATGTTATTTGTGAATTGATGATGAGTGTAATATGTCTAATATTTCTAATGATGTATTTCTATATCTAAAGGAGATGTTATTTCTTGAGCATCGCCAGTGCTTTGTTCTCGGCAGCCTCCATGATTTCTCTTTCTCCAGGTCCTTTGTCGTTGATGCCACAAAGATGGAGAATGCCGTGAATGATTACTCGGTTGAGTTCATCCTCATAAGCTGTCTTCTGCTGTTCCGCATTGCTGCGCACAGTGTCTATGCTGATGAAGAGATCTCCTGCTATGGTGTCTTTCTTGCCAGTGAGAAGCGCATCATCACAATAGTCAAAGGTGATGATGTCGGTGTAGTAATCATGTTGCAGATACTGCCTGTTCACCTCCAGAATCTTCTCGTCGTTGCAGAAGATGTAGGCAATGTCCCCTACCCTTTTTCCATAAGTGGCAGCCACTGCCTTAATCCATGTGTTGTATTCGCGATGGCGGAAACTTGGCATTTTCACGCCGTCTGCATTGTATGTAATCATATCAATTGGTCTGTATGTTCTGAAAGAGTTTCTCATCCTTCAACGCCTCCAAGCCTTTCTTGAAAATATCGCTGAGCGGATTGATGATTTCATAATATTCGGCTGTGCTCCATATGTCTCTTGCCACCAGTGCTTTGAGTTGCACACCCAATATGGGCATAGTGGCTTGCAGGCTTAAGTCGGTATATTCTATATTCTCTTCCTTCATCTGTTGCTTCAGCATGTCTATGATGTCTTGTGAAATGACAAAGTCTTGCTTGAAGCGGTTAAAGCCCTCGCGCAGGTCTTTTTGTTCAAATTTCTTGTTTTCTGCCTGACGGGTACGTGCTTTCTTATAGGCATCCACATTGTAGGCCTTGATCATCTTTTTGCGGTTGATGTCCACCCACTTCAGGATGGTGGTGTTGGCAATGCCTTTGGCTGCAATCTGGCGATGCAATTCTGTGTAGCGTGTCGTATCAAGTGGCACATACACATCTGGCATGATGCCTCCTCCCCCATACACGATTCGTCCTGCCTTGGTAGTGTATTTGAGAGAATCTGGGAAATGGATGCTGTCTGCATTGGTCAATTCTCCACTGTTCAGGCGATCAAGCATATCCATGTCATACTTCTTCTTGTTTCCCTTCACGTATGGCTTTTGGAACGAACGTCCCACAGGACTGTAGTAGTGTGCCACAGTCAGTCTCATCTCTGCTCCATCAGGTAGGGCTATAGAACGCTGCACGAGACCTTTGGCAAAGGTTCTGCGACCTACAATGATGCCTCTGTCATTATCCTGCAATGCACCAGAAATGATTTCAGCGGCAGAGGCGGTGTATCCATCCACTAGTGCCACAATCTTGCGTAGTGCAAGTTTGCCCTTTTGGGCGTGGTATTCCTGTCGTCCCATCACACGACCTTCAGTATATACAATCATTTCATTATTCTCGAGGAAATGGTCGGAAATATCCACCGCTGCCTGTAGATAACCTCCAGGGTTGCCTTGCAGGTCTATCACCAGATCCTGCATGCCTAAGGAGATCAATTCTGTTGTAGCCTTGACAAACTCTTCATTGGTCGTTGCGCCTACATTGCTGATATGAATGTAACCTGTGGTTGGGTCAATCATGTAGTAGGCATCAATCGTATATACAGGTATCTTGTCTCTCTTCACAGTGAACTTCTGAATACCTTTCACGCCTCTGCGCACAACACCCAAATTGACAGAACTGCCCTTAGGACCTCTGAGGCGTCTCATGATCTCTTCGCTCGACATCTTCACACCTGCAATGCTTGTATCGTTTATCGTCACAATCAGGTCGCCAGCCATGATACCGACTTTCTCTGAAGGACCTCCGCTCACAGGCTGGATTACCAGCAGAGTGTCTTCTCTCATGTTGAACTGCACACCAACACCCTCAAATGAACCAGACAGTGGCTCATTCATCGCCTGCACATCCTTTGCTGTCGTGTAGGTAGAGTGAGGGTCCAGTTCTGTGAGCATGCCTCGGATAGCATCTTCTGTGAGTTTGTTGATATTTACTGTGTCCACATACAGTTGTGCGATGGCACTTTCTACATACACCAGTTTACGCAACTGCTGATCTAAATCTATGGCAGTAATCTTCTTTTGTGCCAAGAGTGGTGCTGTTGTGAGAAACAGCAGAACTGTAGCAAATACTTTTGTACGAATAGAGTTAGGCTTCATTTTATGTTTTAAGAAAGTTGTTGGTGTTGTGAGACATGATAGTCTTTGTTTCTATATGTTTGATGATGGGAGGTCTCCTCTCTATTTAGGGCAGAAACTCCTTCACATCCTGATGATAAGATAAGAGTTCGCGCACAATGCTTGAACTGACGCAAGAATACTGAGCATCTGTGAAGAGAAGCACAGTCTCAATGCCTGTGAGACGCTTGTTCACCTCGGCAATGTCGAGCTCAAACTCAAAGTCTTTCACGCTTCTCACTCCTCTCACAAGAAAGCTTGCCCCCACCCTCTTTGCAAAGTCTGTGGTCAGTCCCTCATAAGCATCAATGCGCACTCGGGGATTGTTGGCATACACCTTGCGAATGGCCTCTATGCGTTCGTGGAGCGAGAACATGCACTTCTTCTCATAGTTGATGCCAATGGCTATAATCACCTCGTCAGCCACACTCTCCAGGGTGCGGTCCACAATGTTTTTATGTCCTATGGTGAAGGGATCAAAACTACCCGCAAAGATAGCCGTTCTCCCCTTCCCTATTGTCTGTTCTTCTGCCATATTCATCTTCTTTTTTAGATGTTTAGCACACTTTTACAGTGACAGTCAGTAGCAATCAGCCACAGTTCCTTCTCGTCATCACACCGCTTTCTCTTCCTCTTCCGCCAGTTCGGTGTCCTCTTCAGGCTTGTCTTCCTCAATCACCAGATTGTTGATGATGAAGTTTTGTCGCTGCATGGTGTTTTTGCCCATATAGTATTCAAGCAGTTCCTTCACTTGGTCTGTCTTGCGAAGTGTCACGCTCTCCAGTCGTATGTCAGGACCAATGAAGTTCTTGAACTCGTCAGGAGAAATCTCTCCCAGACCTTTGAATCGTGTGATTTCAGGGTCAGGACCGAGTGTGTCAATCGCCTTCACACGCTCTTCCTCGCTATAGCAATATTGTGTGATAAAGTCTCCCTTGCTATCTGGATGAGTCTCCATGTATTTTTCCACCACGCTCTTCTTGATGCGTTTCTTACGATTGCGCACACGGAAAAGAGGAGTCTGGAGAATATACACATGACCTGTTCTAATCAGTTCTGGGAAGAACTGCAAGAAAAACGTGATCATCAGCAGTCTGATGTGCATACCATCCACATCGGCATCGGTAGCCACAATCACCTTATTATAGCGCAAGCCATCTATGCCGTCCTCAATATTGAGGGCAGCCTGAAGCAGGTTAAATTCCTCATTCTCATACACCACCTTCTTGGTCAGTCCGTAGGTGTTGAGTGGCTTTCCACGCAGGGAGAAGACCGCTTGGGTCATCACATCCCTACTCTTCGTGATGCTTCCGCTTGCAGAGTCGCCCTCGGTGATAAAGATGGAGCTTTCCTCTTTCAGTTCGCCCTTGGCATCATTCAGGTGAATCTTGCAGTCACGCAGTTTGCGGTTGTGCAGATTGGCTTTCTTGGCTCTTTCTCGGGCCAGTTTCGTCACACCGGCAATCGCCTTTCTGTCGCGCTCATTGTCCTTGATTTTCTCTTCAAGAACTTCTGCCACATCAAGGTTCTTATGGAGGAAATTGTCCACTTCTGTCTTGACAAAGTCTCCCACAAACTTATTCACGCTCACACCACCGCCTGGTTCCATTGTGAGCGAGCCCAGCTTAATCTTTGTCTGTGACTCAAATTGAGGCTCCTGCACATTGATGGCTATGGCTGCAATGATGCCCGAACGGATGTCGGAAAAGTCATAGTTCTTGCCATAATACTCCTTGATGGTGCGTGCTATATGCTCCTTGAAGGCACTCTGATGAGTACCGCCTTGGATGGTGTGCTGTCCGTTCACAAATGAATGATACTCCTCGCCATACTGCTGATTGGTATGAGTGAAAGCAATCTCAATATCATCACCCTTCAGATGGATAATCTCATAAAGGGGTGTAGCATCCATTGTGTCTTTCAGGAGGTCTTTCAGGCCGTTTCGGCTCACAATCCTGCTGCCGTTGTGGTAGATTTCCAGTCCAGTGTTCAGGTAAGTGTAGTTTCTCAGCATGGTGCTGACAAACTCATCCTGAAACTTATAGTTGAGAAAAAGTGTGTCGTCGGGTTGGAAAGAGATGTATGTGCCATTCTCCTCATCAGTCTTCTCCGTATGGTCATCCACCAACTTTCCTTTCTCAAACACGGCTGTGCGCACCATTCCATCTCGGTAACTTCTCACCTCGAATCGGCTTGACAGGGCATTGACCGCTTTTGTACCCACACCATTCAGTCCGATAGACTTCTGAAAGGCTTTTGAGTCATACTTGCCACCAGTGTTCAAGATGGATACTGCCTCAATCATCTTTCCCTGAGGAATGCCTCGACCAAAGTCACGTACGACCACAGAGTGATTGTCTTTCACTTCCACCTCAATGCGCTTGCCAGACTGCATCTTGAATTCGTCGATACTGTTATCGACAATCTCCTTCAGCAATACATATATGCCATCTTCAGCATGACTACCATCGCCCAAACGACCAATGTACATGCCTGGGCGCAGGCGGATGTGTTCCACACCCGTCAGCGTGATGATATTGGCATCACCATAATTGCTTGCAGTTGTCTGATTATTCAGGTTTAATGCTTCTTCCATGTTTATTGAATCTCCTTTTTATAGCATCTTCTTCTCTTGTGCTGTCTTCTCTCAAAATAAATCCACTGCTGCTGCACCTTTTCGTTTGCCTCAAGTTCGGGGTTGGTCTCCACATAATCATAGCCTTCTGAAATATAAATCGGAACAAGGTCATAGAAGAGAATGGAGTTCACGCCCTTGCCTTGATATTCAGGCAACACGCCCACCAGCATCAGGTCAATTGTCTTTGGCTTTTTCAGTTTAAGAGCCTTGAGCAGATGCCACCAGCCGAATGGTGTCAGTTTGCCTTTCGCCTTTTGCAGGGCTTCCGACATAGATGGCATGGAGATGCCCACAGCCACCAGTTTGCCTGTGTTGTCAGTGATGAGGCTCACCAGCTTGAGGTCGAGCACAGGCAGATACATCTTCACATACTGGTCAATCTGCTTCTGGCTTAGTTCGCTATATCCAAACAGAGGTTTGAACGCTTCGTTAATCACCTTGAAGATTTCCTGCCCATATTCTTTGGCAATCTTCTTGGCTGAAGTGTATTTCTTGATGCGAAGGTCATACTTCTTCATCACAATCTCAGCAATTCGTGACAGGCGTTCTGGCACTCCTGTTTCCTTGGGCACATTCATGACCATTTCAATCCAGTCCGCATCTTTCTCGAAATTCAGTTTCTCGATGTGGCTCTGGTAATATGGATAGTTGTAGATAGTAGCCATTGTGGAGAGTTCCTCAAAGCCCTCAATCAACATGCCTTCAGCATCCATATCTGTGAATCCAAGAGGCCCTTGGATAGTGGTCATTCCTCGTTCTTTTCCCCAGGCCTCTACCGTGTCTAAGAGTGCCTTGCTCACTTCTTCATCGTCAATGAAATCAATCCATCCAAAGCGCACATTCTTCAAGTTCCATGTCTTGTTGGCCTTTTTATTGATGATGGCAGCCACACGTCCCACAATCTTGTTGTCTTTGTAGGCAAGGAAATAGGCAGCCTCACAAAACTCCATGGCAGCATTCTTGTCGGAGAATGTGTTGAGCATGTCCTCATAGAGGTCTGGAACAGAGTAGGGGTTGTTTTTATAGAGTTCGTAGTTAAAGCGAATAAACTTCTTCAGTTCTTCTTTTGTCTCAACTTGTTTAATTGTTACCATTTATAATATTACTCAATTTTCGGCAAAGATACGAATTTTTTTCCTCTTAACGTGTTGTTTGCACAATATTAATATGTTTTCCAGTTAAATAACGTGTGTTCTTGTCATAGATTGCATGTCACTTCCTCGCCTCTTTAATGTTCGTCTTTTATCGACTCTTCCTGTGTATGTGCTGAATGATGTCTTTATGGTGTGTTGGCACAAAATAAATCATTTGTTCAAGATGAGACTCATTCATTCCCTTGAATCCCACTTGCTTTATTTTCTTGTCCACCGAAACAACAAATGAATAGGGAGAGTATCTTTGGCAGGGAAATCAAACATGTAAATAGATTTCAGAACCTTTCCTTCGTAGAAAGAGAGTCGCATGACAACACAACTGATGCAATCATGCGAATATCTTTCATCAAACTCATGTTAATTATCTCAGAATCCTATCGAAGCCTTATCGAATGCATATCGAAGGCTCGCAGGAGCATGGGGAGAGTGAATATGAAATATGTGTAGAGGGGAGAAAAGAGGTGGTAAAATCAGTTCAATTGCGTGCATCAAATGAATGAGGTATGCTTCAACGAAAAAGTAATCATGCTTCGATGGCTGATGAACAATGCTTCAAGTGTCAATGAACAATGTTGCGTTGGTTCATGAACAATGCTTCGTTGGCTCATGAAACATACATGCTTTTTGACTTCATCGGTATTTGACTCTTTCTTTACATGTATTTCGCTGTTCCTTAGTTATATATACTTCTTTTGAATAGTTGCTCAGACTTTGTTTTCTTTCTTGGAAGAGTCGTTCGTCGTCAAAGTTTGTCGGGTTTGTTTCATCATGTTTGCACAGGAAAAAAACCTACGTGGATTCTCCGCTAATTTTTATTGAGTTTTGAAGAGAATATGGAGTGGATGGGTGGGGGTATGCACATGTTCAATATTTCGCTTTTTCATGAATCTGGATTTATGGCATTCTCTTCAGAGGGAAATATGACACATGGCCATAGTACTTTATTTTGTCTTCATTTGGAACTGAGCCATGATGGGCAAGTGGTCGCTGATACCTCCCTTGTAAATCGTGCCGAGATATGTTCGCTTGGGTTTTATTCCACCATGTGTGGGGTCTTTTTCTACGAGGAAAGGCAAATCAAGTATGTGTGCTTGGGGGTGGGTGAGGGTGGTGGTGAGGGTGAGAATATGGTCGATGGTTGTCCATTCTCCTTGATACTTGTATGTGCCTGGTTTCAGTTTTTCTGATAGGTTTTTGAGTGGAAAATCTCCCTTTGCCAATTTCGCTTTTTTCCTGTTTTCTCCTGTGAGCAGTTGGAGTTGAGGCGCATCTGCTTCTGCATTGAAATCTCCCATCACAATGATGTTGGGATGCTTCCTTGCTTTGCAGACGGAATCTATATTCTCTTGGAGCATTTGGGCTATTTCCACACTCCTCCTAAGTGCTGCTTCGCCTCCTTTCTTGGAGGGGAAATGCACAACATACACATCCAGCGTGTCCCGATTGCTGATGGTGCCTGTTGCATGCAGTACATCACGTGTGGGGTGATTGGGAAAGTGGGGTCTGATGCCCTGGTGATTGATGAGATGGAATGTGAAAGGAGAGTAGAGTAGGGCAACATCAATCCCTCGTGTGTCATTTGAGTGAGTGATGAGGTACTGATAGCCCATTTGTTTGAGAGGTGTTCGTTGTGTGAGGTATTTCATCACAGTGTCGTTCTCCACCTCGCACAGCCCTATGAGATCAATTGGCTTGGTTTCGTCGGCCGCAGCCACAATCTTGCAGAGCCCATTCAGTTTGCGGAAGAGTCTGCTTTTATTCCATTTGCGATTTCCGTCCATCAAAAACTCATGATCATTTTTCCCTTCGTCATGAAGGGTGTCAAAGGCATTCTCTATATTGTAGGTCATGACGGTGAAGGTGTGCTGTCCAAATGCAGGAAAGACACCTGTCAGCATGAGGAGGCTGAGGAGGAAAGGACGAATCTTTCTCATTGATGATGAGTCAATTAGAAGTGGTCTTGCGAGTGTGCTTTCTTTTTTTAGTGTGCTTCCAGCCAGTTAGCACCCCATCCGCAGTCTGCAAAGAGGGGCACAGATAGTTTGATGGCGTTTTGCATCTCTTCTATCACAAGTGCTTGTAGTTTTTCCTTCTCTTCTTTCACCACAGAGAAGTTCAATTCGTCGTGTACTTGAAGAATCATTTTGGACTTTAATCCTTCCTCTCTCATGCGCTGATCGATGTGAATCATGGCGACTTTGATGATGTCGGCAGCTGTTCCCTGAATGGGTGCGTTGATGGCATTTCGTTCGGCATAGCCTCTCACCACAGCATTTCTGGAATTGATGTCAGGCAATAGACATCTGCGACCCAGCAGGGTTTCTGTATAGCCTTTTTGGCGTGCCTTGTCGATGCTCTTGTCCATATATTCCTTCACACCAGGATAGGTCTCGAAATAGTCGTCTATCAACTGTTTTGCCTCGCTTCTGCTCACTTCCATCCGTTCGGCTAAGCCAAATGCAGAGATACCGTAGATGATGCCGAAGTTGGCTGTTTTGGCTTTTCGTCTCATGTCGCTGGTCACTTCATCCAGTGCAACCTTGAAGATTTTGGATGCTGTGGCTTGGTGGATGTCATGGCCTGAATTGAAGTCTTCCACCATGTTTTTATCTTGGCTTAGATGAGCCATCAATCGCAATTCTATCTGACTGTAGTCGGCGGAGAAGAACAGTTCTCCTTCATCTGGAATGAATGCCTTTCTCACTTCTTTTCCGTTTTCATCGCGAATAGGAATATTCTGCAAGTTGGGGTTGCTTGATGATAGTCTTCCTGTGGATGTAACTGCTTGATTGTAAGAAGTATGAATGTGTCCTGTTCTTGGATTGATAAGTTGGGGTAGGGAGTCGATATAGGTACTCAAGAGTTTCTTGTATCCACGATAATCTAAAATCATTCCTACCAAGGGGTGTTTGCTTTTCAAAGCCTGTAGTGTGGCTTCGTCAGTTACATATTGTCCTGTCTTGGTCTTCTTGGGTTTGGAGTCTATCTTGAGATGGTCGAAGAGGAGTTCGCCAACTTGTTTGGGCGAACTGATGTTGAGAGCCTGTCCTGCTGTTTCGTGAATCTGCCTCTCAAGGTCTTCCATCTTCTGAGTGAATACTCTTGATGTTTCTGCCAGTGATGGCTCGTCTATTTTCACTCCATTCATTTCCATCCGAGCCAATACAGGCACAAGTGGCATTTCTACTTCTTCAAATAGTTTGATGAGGTTTTTCTCCTTCAGTTCCTTCTCTAAAATATTCTTTAACTTCAGTGTCACATCTGCATCTTCTGCTGCATATTCATATACCTCCTCGGGAGTGAGGTCTCTCATCGACTTTTGTTTTTTGCCAGTTCCGATCAGAGCATCAATATGGATGGTTTTATATTTCAGATAGATTTCTGCCAAGTAGTCCATGTTGTGTCTCAACTCAGGTGTGATGATATAATGTGCGATCATGGTGTCAAACATCTTGCCTTCAAGATGTATGCCATAGTTTGCTAGCACCATCATGTCATATTTGATGTTTTGTCCAATTTTGATGATTTTGTTTGATTCGTACATTTCTTTGAAATGATTGACCACTCTTAAGGCTTTTTCATATTCTTCGCCTTCCCAATCGTCGTGTTTTGGAATGGGTACATAAAATGCTTCTCCCTCTTTGACAGAAAAGCTTAAACCGACCAGTTTTGCCGATGTTGCATCGAGTGAAGTGGTTTCTGTATCTAAACTGACAAAATCGAAAGTCAATAATCTTGCAGAAAGTTTTTTTATCTCTTCCTCATTATCAATGAGTTGGTAATCATGATGAGTGCTATTTAAATCGCTGAGATTAGCGAAAAATGCGTCGCCTTGCCATGTGCTTGCGTTTACGCTCTGTTTTTCTGCACTATTCGTGTCTGTTTGTGCAGTATTTGGTGCGTCTGCAAAAAGATCTCCGCTGAAGAGATCATTCATCTTGCTTTTGTTCTTCGCCTTTGTTTTTGTTGTTGATGGAGTGGGGGATTGGGCATCATTGTCTGCTCCTCCAAAAATTCTCTTCAACAAGGCACGGAACTCCAGTCGGTCAAAAATCTCTTTTAAGGCAATCTCGTCAATAGGTTCTCTTTTCAGACTTTCCAAGTTGAGAGTGATGGGCACGTCTGTTTTAATGGTAGCCAAGAATTTGGATATCTTAATATCTTCCATGTGTTCTTCCACCTTTTTCTTCATTGCACCTTTCAACTGGTCTGTGTGGTTCAGAAGATTTTCCGTACTGCCAAACTCCTTGATGAGTTTCACGGCGGTCTTCTCTCCTACACCTGGGCATCCAGGAAAGTTGTCTGCCGTATCGCCCATAAGTCCTAAGAGGTCGATCAATTGTTTCACATCCTCCAAACTATACTTCTCCTTGATTTCTTCTTCCCCCAGTATTTCATATCCTCCATCATGTCTTGGTTTATACATCTTCACGTTAGGAGCAACCAACTGTCCGTAATCCTTGTCTGGAGTGACCATAAAAGTGTCGATTCCATTGATGGATTCGCTCTGTTTTGCTAATGTTCCAATCACATCGTCTGCCTCAAAGCCAGAGACTTCCAACACAGGAATCCGATAGGCTTTGAGCACTTCTTTGATGATGGGGACGGCAAATCGGATGCCTTCGGGAGTCTCTTCTCGTTGCGCTTTATACTCTTGGAAAACCTCATGCCGGAAGGTGGGACCACTCGGGTCAAAAGCTACACCAATATAGTCAGGGCTTTCCTTTTTCAGAATATCTTCCAGAGTGTTGATGAATCCAAATACTGCAGAGGTGTTCTCACCCTTGCTGTTGATGCGAGGGTTTTTGATGAACCCATAATAGGCTCTATAGATTAATGCGTAAGCATCAAGAAGGAATAGTTTTGCCATGTGTTTTTGCTTTTTGTGTGTAAACTTACGAATAATATTTGAAAAAACATCAACTTTCCTTGCCTAAGACATCTTAAGTTGGCAAAAATCAATATTTTTATTTTGTTCTGCCCTCAATTTCCACTAACTTTGCACTCGAATAGACAGAATCATGGATGCATTAAAGCAAATTAGCGACCCTATTACTGCAGAGATGGATGGGTACAGGCAGGTGTTTGATTCCTATCTTGTGCACACGAACCCTTTGCTCAACAATGTTCTTTCTACTATTGGTAGTAGGAAGGGCAAGATGATGCGTCCTATGCTTACGCTTTTGTCGGCAAAGTTGGTTGCAGGAGAGGTGAATCAGAATGCAATTTATACAGCGGCAACCTTCGAGTTTTTCCATACTGCAAGTCTTATTCATGATGATATTGTTGATGAAAGTGATGAGCGTAGGGGACAGGGCTCTGTCAATCATTCTTATGGCAATCAGGTGGCAGTTTTGGTGGGTGATTATATCCTTGCAAATGCGCTTCTTTGTGCTGCCAAAACAGGTAATACGCGTTTGATAGAGATTGTGTCTATTGCTGCTCAAAACCTTTCTAATGGCGAACTTCTTCAGTTGAATAATGTGAATAATCAAGCCATCTCGGAAGAGGTTTATTATGACATTATCAGAGATAAGACTGCTGCTCTCTTTGCTGCTTGTGCGGAGGCGGGTGCAATGGCGGTTATATCTGATGAAGGTCTTATTCGCAATATGAAGACTTTTGGTGAATGCGTCGGCATGTGTTTTCAGATTCGTGATGATATTTTCGATTATCATCATGATGATGGTATTGGAAAGCCTACAGGAAATGATATGCAGGAAGGTAAATTGACTCTTCCGCTCATTCATGCGCTCTTATCTACTCAAAATGAGGAGATGATGGCTCTTGCTCTCAAGGTGAAGGCTCATCGTGCTAACCAGAATGAGGTGGATGTATTGGTCGATTTCACCAAGAGAAATGGTGGTATAGAGTATGCTGTTTCTGAAATGAACCGATATGCAGGTCAAGCAAAAGGCTTGCTTGACGGATTCCCTGATTCGGAGGTCAAACAAGCCTTGTGTGCTTATGTTGATTACGTGATAGAGCGTAATCTATAATCTTTTGTGATTCGGTTGATGAATCGAGTTGCTTTAAAAGAATTTTACTTCTTTCCCTTCAATTTCTGACAGGAGTTTGTTGGCTAATGAACTGGTGCCAAGACGGAAGTACTTGTTAGTTAGCCATTTCTCTCCTAAGACCTCTTTCACAATAGTGTAGTAGGTGAGTGCATCCTGCACGGTCTTCATGCCTCCAGCAGGCTTGAAACCTATCTGAACACCTGTCTTTTCATGGTATTCCTTGATGGCTTGACACATGACCAGAGCGGCTTCAGGAGTTGCTGCAGGCTCAGGTTTTCCTGTAGAAGTCTTGATGTAATCGGCTCCTGAATACATTGCCAAGATAGCGGCTTTCTTGATGTTTTTGGCTGTTTTCAGGCATCCTGTTTCTAAGATAGTCTTGAGAGGTCTTTCGCCACAAGTAGCCTTTATTTCTGCAATTTCGTCACACATTCCTTCGTAATCTTCTGATAAGAATTTTCCGACAGGAATGACCATGTCAATCTCTGTTGCTCCATCCTGAATGGCCAGGGCTGTCTCTGCAACCTTTATTTCTATAAATGACTGTGCAGAAGGGAAACATCCTGAAACACAGGCGATTTCTATGTTTTCGTTTTCGAGTGTCTCATGGCAAATCTTAGCGAAGTTGGGATATACGCATACGGTTGCTACGTGTCCGTATTCAGGGTATTCATCGTCAAACTTATTGACTTTTTCCACAAATTTGAGCACACTATCCTCGCTGTCTGTGGTGTTGAGGGTCGTTAGTTCCACACTGTTCAGGAGGAATTTCTTCACCTCTTTGGTGTTGTTCTCTTGTAGGTGATTCTTCAGAATGTTTTCCACTTGATGTTTCACCTTCTCGTCATCGACTTCTAAATCATATTGATTCAGTGTCTTCAAATACTTGTTTTCTTCCATATTTCTTTATTCTTTGTTCTTTGTATCCATACAAATAGTCACTGGACCATCGTTGAGCAGTTCTACCTTCATGTCAGCACCAAATTCTCCTGTGCCTACAGGCTTTCCAAGGCTCTGTGATAAAACCTCGCAGAAGCGCTTGTAGAGTGGGATAGTGACCTCATGACTGCCTGCTCTCAGATAAGAGGGCCTGTTGCCTTTCTTATAACTTGCCCAAAGGGTGAATTGGCTCACTACTAAGATTTCTCCACCTACATCCATGATGGATTTATTCATCACACCATTTTCGTCATTAAAGACTCTTAAACCGCATATTTTCTTTGCCAACCATTCTATATCTTCTTCATTATCAGCATTTTCGCATCCGATGAGTACAAGATAACCATGTTGAATGGATGACTTGACCTCTTGGTTGATGGTAACAGATGCGTGCTGTACCCTTTGAATAACGGCTCTCATATTCTAATTGTTGAATTCTTTCTTGATTAATTCTGCCTTCGCAGCTCCTACTATATTTGTAAGTTCCTTTATATCAGCCTCTTTGATGCGTTTTAGACTCTTGAATTTCTTGAGCAGAAGTTCTTTGGTCACTTTGCCAATACCCTTGATGTGATCAAGTTCAGATTCTGTATTATGCTTTGCTCGCTTATTCTTATGGAAGGTGATGGCAAATCTGTGCACTTCGTCTTGAATTTGAGTAAGTAGTCTAAAAAGTGGGCTATCCATCTCAACGCCAATTACTTGTGCAGGAAAACCAAATAGAAGTTCGTTGGTTCTATGGTGGCTGTCTTTTGCCAATCCTGCAATAGGGATGTGGAGGTGCAGTTGGTCTTCTATCACTTTTCTGACCACTTCCATTTGTCCTTTTCCTCCATCGGTGATTATCAAGTCGGGTAGGGGTGTCTCTTCCTCTATAGCACGGCTATATTTGCGATATACGACCTCGCTCATAGAGGCATAGTCGTCTGGCCCTATCACGGTTTTGATATTATATTTACGATAGTCGTTCTTCGACTTTTTCCCACCAATAAATATCACGCAGCCTGTCACAGGATCTTGTCCCATCGTATTGGAATTGTCGAAACACTCTATACGCATAGGAATCTTGTCGAGTTTCAGTTTTCGTTGCAGTTCCTTCAGGATATTGATGTTCCGCTGGTCGGGGTTGAGTCTTTCAGCTTGTTTCAGTGCATCAATGCGGTATTGTCTTACGTTTGCTTCCGACAAGAACAGAAGTTTCTTCTTGTCTCCGGCTTTCGGCACAACAAATGTTGCGTCTTTGATGGTGAAGTCGAGTTCGAATGGTACAACAATCTCTTTCGATTCATTGCCGTATTTCTCCCTCATGTCCACAATCGCCAATGAAAGGATTTCTTCGGAAGTTTCGTCCAGACGCTTCTTGTATTCGTTGGTGAATACGCGTGTGATGCAACCATTCACCACGTGCATGTAGTTCACGTAGGCTCTATTTTCATCGTCTTCTATGCTGAATACGTCTATATTCTGATTGGTGCTAGTAATCACGCGGCTTTTACTGTCGAAATCTTTTGCAAGCAGATACTTGTTTTTGATGGTTTCTGCCTCCAGGAATCTTTCTTCTTCAGCCAAAGTTTTCATTTCTTCCAACAGTTTCTGACAAAGGTTGCGTGTATTTCCGCTCAGTATATCCTTGATTTCATCTATTTGTTGGAGATACTCCTCTCTGGACTGAAGCCTGACACATGGTGCTTTGCATTTACCTATATCATAATAAAGACACTTCTTTGTTTTGCCTTCTTCTATCTTTTCTTTGGTAAAGAACGTGTGGCACATTCTCACCTGATAGAGTTTGTCAATCAGTTCCAGCATGGCGTTCAGTGTGCCTTGATGACTGAATGGACCAAAATATGTTCCAGCCTTTTTGTCGATGTTTCGAGTTTTGATGACTCTTGGCAAGTACTCATTGGTTATACAAACAGAAGGGTAGGTCTTGCCGTCTTTTAGCAAGATGTTATAAAATGGTTGATGTTCCTTAATGAGATTGTTTTCTTGAATGAGTGCATCTTCATCAGTTGGAACCACTACATATTTGATGTCTTGTATCTTACTGACAAGAATCTTGGTCTTCCTGTTTTTATAGGATTTGTTGAAGTACGAACTTACTCTACGCTTCAGATTCTTTGCCTTACCCACATAGATCACTCTGCCATCTTTATCAAGATATTGATAGCATCCTGGTTCTTCGGTGAGACTATCTACAATCACCTTCAACCGTTGTAATCTTTCTTCGTCCTTGCCCACCTGTGTTGGAGTGTTACTTTAACTGCATCTTTGTTTCACGTGAAACAATTCGGTGCTAACTACCATGTTTTCAGAGAGAAACAGAATTGTGTTCAATGTTCTCTCGAGTTGTGTCTTTTTTAAACTACATCGTGAGTAGGGTCGTAATCTCGATGCCTTCGCCCACTAATTCACGTCCTTTCAGACCTTCGTCTCTAATCTCAATGATGAAGTTCATGTAGCACTTCTTTGGGGAAAACTTCTTCACCAAGTTCCATGCCGCCTTGATTGTTCCGCCTGTTGCCAGCAGATCATCGTGGATGAGCACCACATCATTTTCGTTGAGTGCATCTACGTGGATTTCGATGGTGTCTGTTCCATACTCCTTCGTGAAAGATTCCTGAATTGTCTTATAAGGGAGTTTGCCTGGCTTTCTTGCCATCACAAATCCTGCGTTGAGTCTGCGAGCCAAGATAGCCCCCATTACATAGCCCCTCGTCTCCAGGCCTACCACCTTGGTGATTCCCTTGTCCTTGTAGAGTTCGTAAAGCTCCTCTTCCATAATTTCCAATGCCTTGGCGTCTTTGAAGAGGGTGGTCACGTCGCGGAAGTTAATGCCTTCTCTTGGAAAATCCATGATGCTTCTCACGTGGTCAATCAGATACTGGTTGTTCATACCTTTTATATTTTTTATTTCTATTTTTACATCTGTTCGGCCTCTTCTTCTGGATAGAGAGCCAATCGTGATTGTTTTTGTTCTTTACTTTATTTCTGTAATTGTTTGATTTCTCATGTTATACGGGTCTCTTGTTTCACGTGGAACAAAAGCGTTGCTTCAACGTCCCATCAACACCATCATGATATTAATGTCGGAGGGAGAAACTCCAGGGATGCGTGATGCCTGAGCCAGTGTGACGGGTTGGATGGCCTGTAGTTTCTGGCGAGCCTCGATGGATATTTGGGTCATGTTGAGGTAGTCAAACTTGCCCAGAATCTTGATGTTCTCCAGTCGGATCATCTTTTCTGCCTCCAATTGCTCACGCACAATGTAGCCCTTGTACTTGATTTGGATCTCTGCCGCCTCAATGATTTCCTCCCTTCGAGCATCGTCTCCTATGATATGATCGAGTGCCTTCCTGAAAGGCTCAATGTGTGGCATGATGTTGTGGATATTGATTTGAGGTCTGCCCAACAGTTCCTCCAATTTGTACCCTTGGCGCAGAGGGGTTGTGCCGAGCGACTCAAGGGCTGTGTTGATGAGGGTTGGCTTGAGGGAAAAGTTGGCTACAAAGTCGATGATGGCATTCATCTTCTCCTTCTTGCTCTTCATCCTCTCATAACGCTTTTCTGATGCCAAACCAAGTTTGTAGCATCTTTCTGTGAGGCGCATGTCTGCATCATCCTGACGAAGCAAAATGCGATATTCGGCTCTGGAGGTAAACATGCGGTAGGGTTCATCCACTCCTTTCGTCACAAGGTCGTCTATCAGCACACCAATATACGCCTCGTTTCTGCCCAGGATGAAAGGGTTACCTCCATTGAGTTCGGGTTTGCAGTTGATGGCGGCATTGATGCCTGCCACCACTCCTTGACCTGCTGCTTCCTCATAGCCTGTTGTGCCATTCACTTGACCTGCAAAGAAGAGATTCTTCACCACTTTTGACTCCAGCGAATGCGTCATCTGGGTAGGGTCAAAGAAGTCATATTCTATGGCGTAGCCCGGGCGGTATATCTCCAGATTCCTGAATGCGGGAATCTTTCTCAAGGCTGCCAGCTGAATGTCCATAGGGAGAGAAGACGAGAATCCATTCAGATACATCTCGTTGGTGGTTTCGCCCTCGGGTTCTAAGAAGAGCATGTGCTCATTCTTGTCAGGGAAAGTATGTAGTTTGGTTTCTATGCTTGGGCAGTAGCGAGGACCGATGCTCTGAATCTGCCCATTGTAGAGTGGGGAATCGGCCAAGCCAGAGCGCAACACCTCGTGTACATCATTATTGGTATAGCAAATCCAGCAAGGCAAATCATTTCGTCTCTCCACTGCTGAAAGGGTTGTGGGTAGATAAGAGAACTGATGGAAATCGTGATCTCCATCCTGTTTTTCCATGAGTGAGAAATCCACGCTTCGCTTGTCTATTCTCACAGGTGTGCCTGTCTTCATTCTGCCAGCCCTCACCCCGTGTTTGGTGATGGACTCTGTTAGTTCCAGAGAAGCCGCTTCGGCACATCTTCCACCAGGCAGTTGCACACGTCCTATGTGCATCAGTCCATTCAGGAAAGTTCCTGCTGTGATGATGACACATTTTGCTCTAAATTCTGCTCCGTAGTAGGTTATTACGCCCTTAACCTCTTGATTCTCAACTATAAGTTCTTTTACTTGGTCTTGCCATATCTGTAGATTGGGAATGTTCTCCAAGATTTCTCGCCATGTCCAGATAAACTTGGCTCGGTCGCATTGAGCACGAGGACTCCACACGGCTGGACCTTTCGAAATGTTTAGCATTCTGAATTGCAGGCTACAGCGGTCTGTTACCACCCCTGTGTATCCTCCCATAGCATCTATCTCCCTAACAATCTGTCCTTTAGCAATACCTCCAATGGCGGGATTGCACGACATCTGTGCAATTTTATTCATGTCCATTGTGATGAGACATGTCTTCACGCCCAAATTGGCAGTGGCAGCAGCAGCCTCACAACCAGCATGACCTGCTCCCACTACAATCACATCATAGTTGAAAATCATTGTTCTATATAGAAATTTGTGTGCAAAGATAGTGTAAATCAAAGACAATACAAAAAGATTAAATCTTTTTTCATTCTTATTAAAGAGAACTCATTGAGGTAGTCTGCCTTATGGACATAATTTCATACTTTCTTAAACATTTCATTTCTATCATACATCATTTCATGTTTCTGCGTAAGAAAAAATTCTGGTTCATCCCCGAATTGTGTTGGTTTTGTAGTTTCCTATCATATGAAAAGCTGACAAATCATTATCTTTGTGGTTCCCCAACCATATCAGATATGAATGCCAGCTTATTATATCAGGCCTACGGAGTCAAGAACTATTCGTATGGCAGTA
>Ga0209510_1001788_pt1 | contig 23348 bp, 16 predicted proteins | sample BiotimSIPDNA_FD_185749 | JGI IMG/M metagenome (GOLD analysis project Ga0209510, IMG submission 185749) | Anaerobic biogas reactor microbial communites from Washington, USA - Biogas_R1 time_0 SIP DNA (SPAdes) (version 2) | ecosystem: Engineered > Bioreactor > Anaerobic > Unclassified | place...
CGGCTCCTTCACCTACACCCCGAACGCGGGCTATATGGGTGTGGACACCTTCCGCTACCTGGTGCTTTCGCAGCAGGGTAAAGGTGAGTGGAGTGATGACGCGACGGTGACCATTACCGTCAAACCATCGATGAGCCTGTTCCTGCCGATCATAATGCGGTAGGGCTCATCTCACCCGGGATCGGTTTGAAACCATCGCGGGACATAACTTTTCAAAAGCAGGCTGGCGCAAAGCCAGCCTGTATGCTAATTCTTCCCGAAGCCACGCAAACACAAGGTACAATAAGCAAATGACTGAAGTAACGCGCACCTCCCCAAAAAAACGCTGGGTCATTTCACCCCTCATCACGAACGAGGTAAGGAAAAACCTGAAGGATTACCCGCCTTTCCTGCGGCAACTGCTTTTTAACCGCGGAATCAACACTGCTGAAGCAGCCCGCGCCTACCTGGGCAGCGACTCACCAACCTCAACTGACCCCTTTGCTATGCTTGGCATGCGCGAAGCCGTCGCCGTCATTGAAGAGGCGCTGCAAAATGACGATAACATCACCATTTATGGTGACTACGACACAGACGGCGTCACCGCTTCTTCACTATTATTTGAATTTTTCCGGCTGCTCGGTCATGAGCCGCGGGTCTACATCCCGAACCGTTTTGAGGAAGGCTACGGGCTCAATCTGGAGGCGATTGAAACGTTGGCAGCCGAAGGAACCCGGCTGCTCATCACCGTTGATTGCGGCATCCGCTCCGTGCGGGAGGTGCGGCGCGCAAAAGAGCTGGGCATGCGCGTCATCATCACCGACCATCACCAACCTGGCAGTGAGCTTCCCCCAGCGGACGCTGTCATCAACCCCCACCAGTCTGCTGACCCCTATCCCTACAAGGAGCTCGCGGGGGTAGGGCTGGCATATAAACTGGCTGAAGCCTGCCTGTTGAGCCGTCCAAACCCGGCGGTCGACCTCAATCAATGGCTCGACCTGGTCGCCATTGGCACCGTTGTGGACATGGCGCCGCTCACCGGCGAAAACAGGTCTCTCGTCAAACGCGGGCTCGCGTTGATGCGCCAACCGCAGCGGCAGGGCTTATTCTCGCTGGCGCAGGTCTCTTCGATCAACCCCGCAAGGTTCAATACCGGGCATCTCGGTTTCGCCATCGGTCCGCGCCTCAACGCTGCCGGTCGTCTCGAAAATGCCCTGGATGCCTTCCGTCTGCTTACCAGCCGCGACGTCTTTGAGGCTGGCTGGCTTGCTCAGCAGCTCGACTCGCTCAACTCCAGCCGCAAGGAAATCACCAATCAAATCGTCGAATCAGCGATGCTCAGCATCCAGACGCAGGATCCCTCTGTGCCGATCCTGTTCCTAACGTCACCGGACTACAACCCAGGTGTGGTGGGGCTGGCTGCCGGAAGATTGTCTGAGGTGTATTACAAACCCGCTATTGTCGGCTCGGTAGAGGGCGGTCTCATCAAGGCTTCCTGCCGCTCCATCCCCGAATTTGATATTAACCACGCCCTGAACCAGTGCGCTGACCTTTTGGAGCGGCATGGCGGACACCCGATGGCTGCGGGGCTGACCATGCGCGAAGAGAACGCCGAGGCTTTTCAGGAGAGGTTGATGCAAATCGCCGCAGAAGCCTTTATGGGCGTGGATCTGACCCCAACGCTCAATATCGATTACGAAATATCCCTCGCGAAGCTCCAGGCGGAACACTTCCCCAACATTCTCGACGCTGTCGACCAGTTGGAACCCACCGGTGCCTCAAACCCCAGCGCGCTGTTCTGCAGCCGCAACTGCCGCGTGCTGCGCGCGAACACGGTCGGCAAGGGAGAACACCTCAAGCTGGTGCTTGGCGCTGGCAGCAACCAGCTCGACGCTATCGCCTTCCGCCAGGGCGCCCTGTTGGAAACGCTGCCTGATTATGTGGATATTGCCTATACCTTTGAGATAAACGAGTTTAATGGACGCAGCACCATCCAGCTCAACGTGCGCGACATTCAACCTTCCGCCTCTCAGCCCGCCTGAATTCAGGGCGTGATAACAAAGCGTTTTTCGCTCTTCGCGATTCTGCCGTCCTTGTAGCGGAGGGTTTCGCGGGTTTCCAGGCAGACGTCTTTGCCTTCTGTTTGCGCCTCTTTCAGCAAGGCAGACAGCTCCCGCAAGCCTTCCCCTACCTGGTTGCCTTCTTCTTTTCCAAAACGGTAGGTGAAAAATGACGGATTGATCTTCAGATAGTCCAGAATGGCTGCCAGTGCAGATTGCATGGCAGTGAAGCTGACATTTTCCCTCTGCCCGTACAGCACCTGGATGGGCAGCTTCAGATTGATTTTTAGACTATCCAAGAGCACGGGAGCGTGCAAAAAATGCGCGAAGGCAGGTCCCCATGAAGGCGCAAGCACAGTTTCCCCGACTTTAACCGAAAGCTGATGGCGCTGCTCAAGAGGGATAAGCGCTTTTTCGTCTTCTTCTATCAAGCTGTAGATTTCGTCTAAAATCTGGCGCGAAAACGTCAGCAACAGAGACTTATCCGGGCTGCCACCTGAGGCTCCGGGGGCGGGGATTGGTTCGCCCACCTTCATTTGGATTTTCGGAAACCTGAACCCGAGAGCGTTTTTGATTGACCCGCTCAGTCCGCTGAAACCAATTGGAATAACCGGCGCGCCAGTCCGCTGACTGAGCATCGCCACGCCGATTTGAGGCTGCATCCTCCCGGGCTCCCACATCCCGCCTTCCGGAAAAATGCTGATAACACCCCCCTGCCTTAGCACATCCAGCGCCTGGTTTATCCCTTTTCGGTCCAGACTGCCCCGATCAATGGAAATGTAGCCAAAGAATGAGACTAATTTTTCAAGCCCGTTCTCAAAGGGCATGTCGCCGGCGCCGATTGGCTCAACAAAACGGTCAGGAAACGCCATCATCATGACCGGCTCAAGATACGAGACGTGATTCCCAGCCAGGATCACAGCACCCTCCCGTGGTATGTGCTCGAGTCCTTCGACATTTAGGCGCGTCAGCAAGCGCAGCAAATCCCGGATCAGAAAACGTAAAAAAACACGTCGGGTTTTAAAGCGCGGATAGGGAATACTGAATTGGGGCTTGGCTTGATTCATGGAAGCTCCGGTTAAGCAATGAGTGCCCCCACAGGAATTCGAATCCTGGTTTTGGCCTTGAGAGGGCCACGTCCTGGGCCGCTAGACGATGGGGGCATCAAGGAGGCAATAATATCACGCAAAATCCCCATCGTCAATCCATGCTTTCTATGCGAAAATCCCTTGACAAGAAGGAAAGGCTCGTGTAAAGTTCTATGGAACCGGTTCCGAAATGTAATTATTCACCATAGGACATTTAATTACTGAGAAAAAAATTAAGATCATACTGGTAAAAGAGACGCAAAAGATAAAGGATTATCTGAGAATTCATACTACTCGTTGATAGGTAAATGTCGCAGCATAACACGCTTTTTGGCTACAGACCGAATGAAAAGCAATTGATAGATAAATTACACAGTTGGGGTGATTGGTTGGTGAAGAATTGGAGGTCGTAATGCAAAAGAAAAAGAAAAAGATGAGCAAAACGGCAAAGCGAGAAGCAAAATGGTTTTACATTTTTATTAGTCCCTGGTTGCTTGGATTTGTAGTATTTACTCTCTATCCAATGGTTGCATCAGCCTATTATTCTTTTCATAATTACAATATCGTGAATATTGATTATGTGGGATTATCAAACTACCTTGAATTATTCTCCGATCACATTTTTTTGAAATCATTGATCGTTACCGGAACGTATGTTCTTGTTTCCGTGCCACTGACCATTGTCGCAGCCCTGTTAGTTGCGGTTTTGTTAAATCAAAAGATTCCATTCGTCTCGTTTTGGAGGACCTTGTATTATCTTCCCTCGATCATTTCTGGCGTGGCATCCGCCCTTTTATGGCGTTGGATTTTTAATGGAAAGTTTGGAATCTTTAATAATGTTTTAGCTGCTTTCGGAATCGTTGGACCTGATTGGTTCAACAGCGAAAAATGGGCGATGCCAGCGTATTGGATCATCTCTCTTTGGGGGATAGGGGGGTCAATGGTGATTTATCTGGCTGCTTTACAAGGTGTTCCAACCGCTCTTTATGAAGCTGCCGAAATGGATGGGGCAAGCTCGATAAAAAAATTTTTCAGCATCACAATACCAATGATATCTCCGGTGCTTCTATACACGCTGATTACCAATATGATTTCAAGCTTCCAGGTATTCACGATGATATACGTGATTTCCGGAGGACTTGGAGGTCCTAATTATTCTACAATGGTCTACGTGTTGTACCTGTTCAAAAACGCATTTCAATGGACAAGATTTGGATATGCATCTGCGATCGCCTGGATTTTATTCTTGATTATTTCGATCCTGACAGTACTGATGATCAAGGCTATCAGTAAAAAGGTTTATTACGTGGAATCAGGCGACTAACTATTCAAAAGATGAAATGGTGTAAAAGAGGTCATGCTGTGAAACTGATTAAGAGCAAAAAAAATAAGGAAAGAATCACTCGTACTGTATGCACAATAATCGTAGCTCTGGGCGCATTTGTGATTATGATCCCAGCGTTTTGGATGTTGGTTACGTCCGTAAAACAGAAAGACAATACCCAAACCATGCCCCCAGAATGGTTGCCGCGCGAATCAGCCAAGTTGGTGGTGGATGGAAAAAATTACTTTCTATATGATGTAAACATCGATGGGGAAGTCAAACGATTAGCCGCGATTAAGCTCCATCCAGAAAAAAGTGAGTTTAGAGACCCGGAAGATTTTTCCCAGGTCTATTTTGCTCCATCTCAACAAGCGAAAAAAGTAAGAATTGTTAAGTTTCATTGGGAAAACTATCGAATTATCTGGAAAGACAGCCTCACGCCATTCTCATCATTTATGAAAAATACCTTGACTTACTCAACTTTGGCGGTTGTTGGAGAGGTTTTAAGTTGTGCGCTCATCGGCTATGGATTTGCCCGCTTGCGGGCGCCCGGAAAAGATTTTTTGTTTTACCTGGTTCTGGCGACTATGATGCTGCCTTGGGCAGTAACAATGATACCAAACTACGTATTATTCACTAATCACATCCCCAATATTATTAACAAACTTTTCAACACAAAGATCAACCTCTCCGATTCCTGGCTGCCTCTGATTCTTCCGAAATTCTTTGGAAGTCCTTATTTAATCTTTTTAGTACGGCAGTTTATTATGACAATCCCTAAGGATTACGACGAAGCGGCGGTACTTGACGGGGCGAGTTATTATAAAATTTGGGCGCATGTGATTATGCCAATGTCAAAGCCAGTATTGATCAGCATCGCAATTCTTTCATTTATGTATCATTGGAATGATTATATGGGCCCCATGATCTATTTAAACACAAATAGCAAGCAGCCCATCTCTGTTGGTTTAGCAAACTATCAGCTAATGTATGGCGGCACTCCCTATAATTTACTTATGGCTGGGAGTGTTCTTTCGATCATCCCGCTGGTTATCATATTCTTTTTCTTGAACCGCTATTTTACGCAAGGTATTGTCGTCAGCGGAGTAAAGGGTTGATATCCTTATTGCCGCATCGAAAGAACGCAGAAACCTACGATTATGGAGACAGATGGACAGGGATTACTTTGAAAGAAGAAAAGAAAAGCTAATAAGCCGACACCAGGAATTGATCAACCGGAAGAATCAGGTGGACGATTCTTATTCACATGGAATATTTGAGCGATACAAGTATCCTATACTGACGTATGAACATATTCCGCTAAACTGGCGTTTTGATTTCAATCCGGAAGATAATCCCTATTTACTGGAAAGGTTAAGGGTCAATTCAGTATTTAATAGCGGCGCCATTGCTACTGATAATGGGGTTTTATTAGTCGCCAGGGTGGAAGGAGCAGACAGGAAATCTTTTTTCGCTATTGCGGAGTCTCAAACCGGTATTGATCAGTTTCAATTCCGGGATAAACCAATAAGGATTCCAGAAAATGAAGATCCGGATGTCAACATCTATGACATGCGCTTAACGAAACACGAGGACGGCTGGATCTATGGCGTATTCAGTTCCGAGAGAAAAGACCCCGTCAAACGACCGGGGGTTCTGTTTCAACCTTTCGCAAAAGCGGCGTTAGTCCGGACAAAAGACTTTGTTGCCTGGGAACGTTTGCCGGACATAAAAACGAAATCACTTCAACAAAGGAACGTTGTTTTGCATCCGGAATTTGTAAATGGAAAATATGGTTTTTACACTCGTCCTCAAGATGCCTTTATGGATGCAGGGCTTGCGGAAGGAATGGGATGGGGGCTTTGCGAAGATATAACCACGCCAAGCATTGAAGAGGAAATCATTATTGATCACAGGGAATTTAATACTATCAAATCTGCGAAAAATGGAGCTGGCGCACCGCCAATCAAGACCAAAATCGGTTGGCTGCATATCGCACATGCCGTAAGAAACACAGCAGCGGGACTTCGATATGTACTTTACTTGTTTGTGTGCGATATTAATGAACCCTGGCGAATTGTTTACGAACCCGGCGGATACTTGATAGAACCACGGAAATGGGAACGCGTGGGTGATGTGTCGAATGTTCTTTTTTCAAACGGGCTTGTATTAAAGGAAGATGGCACTGTGCTGATTTATTATGCGTCTTCCGACACTCGTTTGCATGTCGCATCAACTGACCTGGACAGACTTCTCGACTACGCTGTAAAGACTCCGAAAGACCCTTTGCGTTCGGCTTTGTGTGTTGACCAAAGGCTGGCTTTAATAGAAAAAAATCAGATGTTCTGGCATCAAACAAAATAAAAAAGGTTGATTTTTGTAAATGGTATTGACTCAATGATAAGAGTAACGTAAAATAGGAACCGATACCGGTACCGGTTCCGCAGTCATTAGCGTTTGAAAAGCCATTGAATTGACCGAAGGAGGTGCTATTGATTATCTTCAAATCAGCCAAAACTAAAATTATATGATTGGTAAATTCCTCTGCGAATAAAAAAGGAGAACAACGCATGAAGATTAAAAAGAGATTTCCATTAGGACTAATCCTACTACTCGCAATAGCATCGATCACATTATTTTTCCCTAAAGACATTGCTACAGCACAAACACCAGAAACACCGTACTCTGGAATCAACTGGATGATATCGGAGATGGACGGATCACATCAGCCATATGGGGTATTCATACCGGACCCCTTAGACAAAGAAACGCCGAGACCAGTACTATTTGTTGGTCACGGAGCCGGGGGTCGGGCAAGTGTGCCGAGCGCAACTGTAAATCCTCAGAAATGGATATTGGATAACGATAAGAACTGGATTGTGGTCAGGCTGGATTACCGCGGACCGCAGGCAAACAACCAGGGTCAGATGGATCCGTTTGATGTGATCAAAGATCTGGAAGAAGTAGAAGGCTACACACTGGATCACGACCGGTTTTATATCACGGGAGGGTCCTTAGGCGGATCAGACACATATCGGTTGGCGTTACGCTATCCGGACATGTGGGCGGCAGCAGCGCCCCAGACAGGATGGACGGATTATCGGGAATTCTGGCCGCATTGGTATGAGCACTGGGACAAAGCCACAGTATTACGGCGGAGCATGTTTGAAGGCTTCCAAAGCACGGACCTGGACGTTCGCAACAATGTACATAACCTGACATATTATGTGGACGCGTCATTGGTACCCATGCTGGAGCTTGAGTCGCCGTTATGGCAGGCAGAGAACGGCATGCACGTGCCCTTGTACATCATGTCTTGTTACGATGATAATACCAATTTACGGATGAATCAGGAACAAGTACGGGATGCGTATGTTGAATATGGCTATGAACACGTATTCAAACAAGTAGCAACGGGCGGGCATGGCTGTGCCGTGTTGGACTGGACAGAATTGCTGCCGTGGTTTGAAGCCCAAGTTCGAGTGACAAACCCCTTGAAAGCGACCTATACGACGAACTCCCTGCAATACAACACGGCATATTGGCTACAGTTGGATAAATTCGTCACGGAGAACAAGTGGGCAAAGCTCACAGGAACGATAGAGGCAGAGGGTCAGCAGGCGATCGCCATACAGACCGAGAATTTAGCGAAGTTCACATTGCTATTGAATGATGAGCTGATTGGAGACATGGCAGCCGAGATCGCGCTCACGATAGATGGAGAGCATGTGATAAATGTAATGCCAGCGGAAGCGTTGACCTTGGAAGCGGAGTTTGATGAGAAAAACGTCTTGACAGGCTGGCATGTAGTGGCAGAGGGCAAAAGCGGGGCAGACGTATTGTATGAAGAACTTGCAGATAAAGCCGTGCTGTCTTCGGACATCCCATTGAGCATAGCGAAAGCGGGTTTGGAGAAGACACATGAAGTGAGCGGGCCATTCAGTGACGCGTTATTCGATCCGTTTGTTGTTGTCTACGGAACCCAGGGTACTGATGCTCAAAACGCAGACAGCCTGCGGGCAGCGCAAGAGTTTGCGATGGAGTGGAACAACTGGCTTATCCTGCATATAGGCAACTATGGATCATATCGAACCGCAAATCCTGTTCCTAATGTCTGGGAAGGGATACCGGAATTCCCGTATTATGGAACGGACAGTAATGCCAATTATCCTGGAGGTCCGACGACTGAACAGATCAACACGCTTATCATCAGACCGGTAGCGGATGTAGACCTGACATATGGGGATATAACCGGCAAGAATGTGATATTGTTTGGTGAACCATCCTCAAACGGGATCATCAAATACATGGAACAAGGGCTGCCATTTGAACTTGGAGAGGGCTCGATCACGATAGACGGTCGCACGTATGCGGATGGGGCTGGCAACAATCCGAAAAACGCAGCATTGATCGACTACAGTTTTGTGTATCCGAACCCGTTGAACAACGAGAAATACGTGGCAGTCAGCCGATACGGGTTGTGGATGGATTGGAAGAATCCTCAAAATGCCTGGCTCAAATTCACATCCACAGGGATAGAGTTCCAGTCATTGGCGTTCCAATTCCCTGATTACTTTGTGGGATGGCGCCTGGATGGGAAGCTGATGGATGGCGTTCATGGAATGTACTTCCAGGATACCTGGTTTGAATCAGGCTACTTTGGCGGAGACTGGGAGCTGGATAAAACGGCGCCGGTCACGACAGCAGACCTGGTTGGTGAACAAGAAGAAGGTAAATATACGGGAGAAGTCGAGCTGACCTTATCAGCCGAAGACAATGTAGGCGGATTTGGGGTTCAGAGGACGGAATACTCGCTGGATGGGGGCGCGACGTGGGTTGAGTATACAGAGCCGGTCAAATTCACTGAAGATGGCGACTACCGAGTGTTGTATCGGTCGGTAGACTATAGCGGACAATTTGAATATGGGATGATAGATCCCTGGGCACAATTCGGCAAGGAATTCCAGGATGGAGAGCAGTGGGTAAGCTTCCCCTCATGGAGCAATGTTGAAGCCACTCATGAACTAACTTTTACAGTAAAAAAGACAGTTCATAGCCTATACCTGCCATTGATCTTAAGCGAATAAACAATGGGAATACACTCTTCGTTAATAAACGCAGAAGAAAGGATGGACCATAGACAAAAAATAATATGTTCTGAACGGTAAGTTTGAAAAAATAAAGGTAATAACTAAAAAGGAGAAAAATGAGAAAAAACATCATACTCATATTACTGGTAGGAATGTTGCTTCTGGGCGCTTGTTCCACTGCTCCCGAGCAAACTCAGCCGCCGGTAGTTGCTGAGCCTGAAAAGACTGAAGAGCCAGTAGTAGAAGAACCAGCGGAAGTTGAAGAAACAGAAGCTGTTCAAGAGCCGGTAGAGATTACTTGGTTGGTTCGAGCTGACGAAGTGGAAAATTCATGGGAAGCAGAGGTTGCCATTCCCAAGTTTGAAGAAGCGAACCCAAACATAAAAGTCAATCTTATTTATCTGCCTGGCGCCGATTTTGATACCAAGTTACAGTCGATGATCGCTAGCGGGACACCACCGGATGTATTTTCGCATTGGGGCAGCAGCGGTTTCAGGGATTATCTAACAAGAGATCTCCTGGCAGACTTGACGCCATTTATCGAAAGAGATGGATTTGATACCAGCGATTTTGTTTCAGACGTTTTAGATATCTACACGGTCGATGGAAAGATCATGGGAATCCCGATCCTTTCCGGCGGAACTTATATGTTCTATAACAAAGACCTTCTGGATTACTATGGCGTCGAGTATCCTCCAACAGATTGGAATGATACTACCTGGACGATTGACGCGTATCTGGAAAAATGCGGTGAGCTGACACAAAACATCGATGATCCTGATTTGGGTACTTTTGGTTGCCATTTGGGGTTCTGGCCAGCAGATGGTTTAGCCTGGCTCTATGGCGGCGGTTACTATCCTGAAGAAGCCTATGAAACTGGATTTGCAGAAGAATCTCTCATGACCTCAGATGCAGTGGTAAATGGCTGGCAACTGCGCCAGGATATGGTTTGGAAGTACCACTATATGCCGCAGCCAGCAGAAGTAGAAGCATTTGGAGGCACAAGCGGATTCAAAAATTCCAAGATCGGTCTGTACATCACAGGCGCTTGGGGTTGGTGGCAGTTCGGAGACCTCGATCAGCAATTCAACTGGGGTGTGGCGGCTTTGCCTTACGGCGCAGAAGGTCGCAAATGTTTAGTGTTCACAGATCCATGGATGATGTCCAAGGGAAGCAATCATCCTGATGAGGCTTGGGAATTCATAAAATTCCTCAGCTCACAGGAAGTTCAGAAAGAATGGATGGAACTGACAGGTGCGCCTCCAGTGCGTAACAGCCTGTTACCGGTTTGGGCAGAGTCCTTCTCCACGATGACTGCTGAGGAGGTTATGGAAGTATACCTTGGCAGCTTGGAACATGGTATCGAAAGCCCTAACCACCTGATGGTTCGCTTTGACCAATTGGATTCAACAATTGGTGCAAAAACCAGTCAAATAACCAACAACGAACGACCTGCAAGGGAAGTGTTGGAAGAAATCAAAGCTGAATTGGATGCCGTATTAAATCAAATTAGAACGGAATACGCCAAGTAAAGGTTTGTATACGGGTCTGCAATCATCGAGTCGGCAGCAGAGGCACGATGGTTGCAGACCCAAAATGGCATTATTTTGTTAATTGATCTTAATATTTATGCCTGGAGAAACACTCTAATATGCCCATATTTCGATTATTATTACAAGAATATGTAATAGAAATAGTGCAGATGATTTGTTGTGTTCAAATTATGATGATAATTATTCTAAGCGTAATCACAACAATCAGTTTGGGTCTATCTTCAATTACAGAAGCTCATTAAATCGATTTTATGATCAGGATAGGAATGGCATAAACATATGAAGCTAACAATTTCTGACATTGCCCGCAAAGCAGGGGTTTCAAAAACAACAGTATCGCGAGTCCTGAATAAAAGACCCGATGTTGATGACGATACTCGGAAAAAAATATTAAAAATAATAGAGGAATTGAAATACTTACCTTCGCATACCGCAAAATGTCTATCAACAGGAAAACGCAATTTGATAGGGTTAATAGTTCCTTCCCTTTCGACCTATTTCAGCTTGGAAATCATTCGCGGTGTCGCTGAAGGCGTTTCGGATACACAATATGAATTAGTCTTGTATACGACCGGACTATCAGAATACAATGAACAGATATATTTAAGAGCAATAAATGGTGATCTTGTAGATGGAATAATCGTTGTACTTCCGCGTGATCACAAAGAAAATTATCTTCATTCTGCACATGAGATCCCTATTATTGCGGTTGATTATTCCGGGATTGAAATCCAATACCCTCGCATCACAGCAACTAATGTGATGGGCGCATATGAAGGGACGAAATACTTGATCAGCCTGGGGCATAAACGAATTGGTTTTATAACCGGTTTAATGGATCTTGGATGCAGTCAGGAACGACTCCAAGGTTTTATCCAAGCCATGGAAGAGGCTGGTTTGGAAATTGACGAATCGCTCATTGGAAATGGATACTTTACCAGAATCAGCGGGGAAATAATAGCCAAAGAATGGCTAAGCCGGACCATTAAGCCAACAGCGATCTTCTGTTCAAACGATGAAATGGCATTGGGTGTTATGGATGTGGCTGAGAATCTTAACATTAAAGTCCCTGCCGAACTTTCGCTAATGGGTTTCGATGATATTAACGAAGCCAGGATCCGAAAACCTTCTTTAACGACCATCAAACAGCCGCTATTTGAAATGGGAAACCGTGCAGCCATTGGTCTTATCAACTTATTGGCAGGTCAGAGTATTCAATCTCAGACGCTAGAGACGCAATTGATTACTAGGGAGTCTTGTGCACCGCCAATTTCTTAGTCATTCACCGTGACTCAATGAGATAGTTAGTGTAGAAAAAATATTATTTTTTCTAAATTACAAGAAGTCGTCTAAAGAATAAAGAATACAGAGTGCTAAATGTCCGACCAAATTGTAGAAACGAATGATTTTTCAAATCCAGAAATTCCTGTTGACGGACGTATAGAAGATTTATTATGCCGATTGTCAATCGAAGAAAAAATACAGCAATTATCTAACTCAGCACCGGAAATAGAACGGTTAGGAATACCTGCTTACAATTATTGGGGTGAATCGCTGCACGGGGTTGCCAGAAATGGACAAGCGACAGTATTTCCACAACAGATTGCGTTGGCTGCTGCTTGGGATCCAGAGTTGGTTTTTCGCGTGGCGGATGCAATTAGTGATGAAGCGCGTGCGAAATACAATGCAAGTTTGCGGCGTAATGGGAGAACGTTAATTTATCAGGGGCTCACGTTTTGGTCACCGAACATCAATATATTTCGCGATCCCCGTTGGGGTAGAGGGCAAGAGACCTTCGGCGAAGACCCGTTTTTAACCGGCGAATTGGCAAAAGCCTACATCCAGGGAATGCAAGGAGATCACGGCAGATATTTAAAAACAGCGGCATGTGCAAAGCATTATGCTGTGCATTCAGGTCCGGAAAGCACCAGACACAATCAGGATGTCGAAGTCTCCAAACAAGAGTTGTTTAGGACCTACCTGCCCGCATTTAAAAAAGCTGTCACTCAAGCGAATGTAGAAATTGTGATGGCAGCATACAACGCAATCAATGGAATACCATGTGCAGCTAACGGGTATATGCTAAAAGATTTGCTGAGAGAAGCATGGCAATTTGAAGGTCATGTCGTTACAGATTGCGATTCTTTGAATGATCTGCCGAATTATTACAATAAGAAGTTTGATCACGTTCAAACTACAGCATTGGCATTAAAGAACGGATCTGATCTTGTTTGCGGATGTGCAAAAAAATCTATTCAATTGGCTCTTGAACGGGAACTGATCTCAGAACGGGATATTGATCAAGCATTGAGAAGGGTGTTCCGAACGAGATTTAAACTTGGCATGTTCGATCCGCCCGGGAATAATCCATTCGATGAAATACCAGTATCCATCATCGATTGCGAGGTGCATAGAAAAATTGCTCGCGAAGCTGCGGTCAAAAGCATTGTGTTATTAAAGAACCAGGGAAAGTTGCTTCCACTCAATTTCGAGGAAATTAATAGCGTTTTGGTAGTCGGACCCACTGCGACGAGCATGGAAATATTAAATGGTAATTATCATGGCGTTAGCGCAAAGATGGTTACCGTTTTAGAAGGATTAATTAAAGCAATTCCGGAAGGTGTCAGGGTCCAATATCGGATGGGAATAGGATTGAGTAATCCCAACAATCTTATTCTGGACTGGGCAATCAACGAGGCAAAAGAATCGGACGTTACGATCGCTTGTTTCGGGTTCACACCTCAATTTGAAAGTGAAGAAGGCGATGCCATCTATTCGGAATGCAGCGGTGATCGAAAAACAATTGATTTACCTGGAAACCAGATTGAATACATAAAACGGCTTTCGGCGACCGGCACAAAAATCATTCTGTGCTTGTCTGGTGGGAGCCCCATAAATATTGAAGCCATACGGGACTATGTTGAAGCAATCCTGATGATTTGGTATCCGGGAGAAGAGGGCGGTAATGCTGTCGCAGACATCATCGTTGGTAAAGCATCACCTTCAGGCAAACTGCCTGTCACCTTTATCAAATCGTTGGATGACATACCTGAGTTTTCGGATTACTCGATGGAAGGAAGAACTTATCGCTTTGCAGAGGGGAATGTTGATTATCCCTTCGGATTTGGGTTAAGTTATTCAACGTTTTCATATTCTGATCTGCGTCTTTCGACTACAGTGATAACTCGGGATACTCCATTGCGCGGTTCATTCACCTTGAATAATACCGGTAACTTTGACGCAGAAGAAGTTTGTCAAATCTACCTTGAATATCCCAACAGCGCCTTTGGAATAAAAAGGCAATTGGTTGGGTTTAAAAGAATGGCTGTTAAAAAGCAGGAAGCCAAAGTTGTCAATTTTGAAATTCTCCCGGAACAGTTATTAGTTTGTGATCCGGAAGGGAATTTTATTCTGCACCAGGGTGAGTATAAGATCGCAATTGGAGGGTGCAGCCCTTGTGATGAGGGTCTGATCAAAGGAGCTCCACATCCTATCACTGCTTTGTTCAAGATTGAGTAGTAAAGTGCCGTAATAATATAAGGATTTTATACAGGAGATCAAAATGTACGATAAATATACCCCACAACCTGAACACAAGTTCACTTTCGGTTTATGGACAGTTGGATCAGTAGGACGGGATCCTTTTGGCGAACCTGTGCGTGCCCCCAAAACCCCGGCAGAGTTGGTCCATTTGTTAAGTGAAGCGGGCGCCTATGGCGTCAATTTTCATGACAATGACCTGGTCCCAATCGATGCTACTGCTGCTGAGGAAGCCGCCATCAAACGTGACTTCCGAAAAGCATTGGATGAAACCGGCCTGGTTGTTCCGATGGCGACGACGAATCTATTTGGAGACCCGGTTTTTAAAGACGGCGCTTTTACCAGTAATGATCCAAGCGTGCGTGCTTATGCACTGCAAAAGACTATGCGCGCGATAGACTTGGGAGTGGAATTTGGCGCAAAAATATATGTATTTTGGGGCGGTCGTGAAGGCACAGAAACTGACAGCAGCAAAAATCCAGTCGAGGCAATTAAGCGTAACCGTGAAGCTATAAACTTCTTATGCGAATATTGCCTGGATAACAAATATGATCTGAAATTTGCACTGGAAGCCAAACCGAATGAACCGAGAGGAGATATTTACAACCCTACCACTGGTCACATGCTCGGTTTTATTGCAACTTTGGATCATCCGGAGATGGTAGGTGTCAATCCGGAAGTTGCACATGAACAGATGGCAGGACTAAACTTTATGCATAGTGTTGCTCAAGCTTGGGAGGCAGGGAAACTCTTCCACATTGACCTGAATGACCAATATCCCGGACGCTACGATCAGGACTTGCGTTTTGGGTCACGGGATTTGAAGGCGGCTTTCTATTTGGTGAAATTCCTTGAAGATGTTGGTTATAGCGGCTCACGTCACTTCGACGCTCATGCATACCGTACCGAGGACTACGATGGTGTGAAAGCATTTGCGCGGGGTTGTATGCGTACGTACCTTATGCTGAAAGAAAAGGCTGCCCAGTTTAATGAAGATGCAGAGATACAAGCGATATTAACAGAGATCAACCATGAAGACCCTGCCCTTGCATCGATGTTTGGCAAATATTCACCGGAAAAAGCAAGAGCGATAAAAGACAAGGTTTTCGATCGAAAAGGACTTGCAGAGCGCGGACTTAAATATGAACAACTCGACCAGTTAACAGTCGATCTGTTATTAGGAGTGCGGTAATCGGCAATTATTCGCTTTAAATCGAAAAGGAAGGCATATGGCACACTTCTTAGGGCTGGATATTTCCACCACGAGCAGCAAGGCATTACTAATTGATCACAACGGTGAGGTGTTGGGGACAGCCTCCACCCCTCACGATCTATCTTCCCCTAAACCTTTATGGTCTGAACAAGACCCCGAACAGTGGTGGGTGGCTGCAGCTCAAAGCATCCGTAATGTTCTCAGTCAGACGGGAATCCCAACAAGCTCAATTGAGGCAATTGGTCTAACTGGTCAAATGCACGGCTTGGTTTTGTTAGATGAGGATGGGAATGTATTGCGACCAGCGATATTGTGGAATGATCAACGCTGCCAATCGCAGTGTGATGAAATTCACCGACGGATAGGGAGGGATCGTTTTATCCAGATAAGCGGGAATATTGCTCTGCCCGGCTTCACAGCCCCAAAGATTCTTTGGGTTGCTGAAAATGAGCCGGAAGTCTATGCCCGGGTTCATCATATCCTTTTGCCTAAAGATTTCATTCGTTATAAACTCACAGGCAATTTTGCCATGGATAAAGCGGATGGCTCAGGAACTGTATTGTTTGATTTGAAAGCCAGGAATTGGTCGGATGAGGTACTTGAAGAGCTCGGAATTCCGTCTGAGTGGATGCCAGCGACATTTGAAGGTACTGAAGTAACTGGCTATGTGAGTAAAACCGCCGCTGAGATGACAGGGTTAAAACAGGGCATTCCTGTTGCAGCGGGAGGGGGTGACCAGGAGGCAGGCGCAGTGGGAGTTGGGGCAGTTGAACCAGGTGTCATTGGATTAACGGTTGGGACCAGCGGGGTGATCTTTGCTGCAACTTCGGAGCCTTTGGTTGAGCCTGAAGGACGGTTGCATGCATTTTGCCATGCCGCCCCAGGACTGTGGCACTTTATGGGAGTTATGCTCTCCGCGGCGGGAAGCTTGCAATGGTATCGAGATGCCTTAGCTCCCCATCTTAGTTTTGATGAACTTTTGCGAGAAGCAGCGGATGTACCTGCGGGAAGCGAAGGGTTGATATTCCTGCCGTATTTGAGCGGCGAAAGAACTCCATATCCCGACCCTTTAGCCAGGGGCGTGCTTCATGGTTTGACGCTGAGACATACCCGCGGGCATATGACCCGCGCAATTTTGGAGGGTGTAGCATTCGGTTTGAAAGATATTTTTAACTTGATCAAGGGTTCGGGTTTGGAGCAAATAAAACAGGCACGGTTATCGGGCGGGGGTACCAAAAGCGCCTTGTGGTGCCAAATCATTGCAGATATCCTTGAAAGCGAGCTAATGACTGTCAACACGACAGAAGGCGGTGCGTTTGGCGCGGCTTTGCTGGCTGGCGTAGGGCAAGGCGCATGGAGAGATGTCGGCACTGCATGTCGTGAAACGATTAAGCTTACCAGAAAGATAGATCCAGACCCTGCTGCTTTCGAGGTCTATCGCCAAAGATACCAAGTCTATCAAGAGCTCTACCCGTTATTGAAAGGTACATACGCTGAGCTCATGTGATCTTTCTGCTGGCGTTTGCCCACTTTTGCCAAAAAAAGTTATAACGAGGAAAAGGCAAATTCAGGCTTAGGAGAGAGGCAATAGAAATAGGGCGGCATTTTTGCCAGGAACCCTAAGAATCCCCGCCATTAACTGAATTGGGACAATACACACGATTACTTGAATCCAAGCACAAAAAGATCGCAGGTACCTCCGCTGCCGGAAAAAATCATCAGTCCATCGTTTACAGCAACGCCTGTTGATGGATTCGCGTTGACTCCCAGTGGGAAGCGATCAAGGGCAGCCCTGCCAACTTTCCAACTGCAAGGTTTGCTGCTGCAAAGACCGCGCACACCTTATCGGCAGATAATAAATTTCTCCAAGCAGACCAATGAAGCAATCAAAAAGCCTCTCTTTTCACACTCTGAGAGGCTTTTTGATTTTAAAAGGGACTGCCATTCGAGACAGTCTCAAATAAAGCTTGCAGTTTATTCAATTTTCTACAGGTGTTTAATTCCCGATCGCGCCTGCCACTCAAGCAGCAAATCACATACCCTCTCCACGTCCGCCAGGGGCAACTGCGGATACATGGGCAGACTCAAAATCCGCGGGATCAATTCTTCGGTAACCGGGAGATGATTTGCCCCTCGCAGCAGACCGGAATAAGCGGGTTGCTGATGGATTGCCTGAGGATAATGGACGCCGGTGCCAACATGGTTTTGCTGCAAGAATGCCCGCAACGCTTCCCGGTTGTCCGTTTGAATCACATACTGATGCCAGGTATGAACGGCATTAACCGCTGTGACGGGCAGTTTGTAGCGCGTTTCCCGCAGTCTCTGCGTGTAAAGATCCGCGATCTTTTGCCTTCTTTGGTTGTCATCATTCAAAAAAGAGAGTTTCACGTTCAGAATGGCAGCCTGGATTTCATCCAAGCGGGTATTCATGCCTTGAATTTCACTGATATAGCGTTCACGCCAGCCATATTGACGTAAAAGCAACAGTTTTTCAGCCAGAGACGTATTGTTCGTGAGTACTGCTCCGCCGTCTCCCAGAGCGCCCAGGTTTTTTGTGGGATAGAAACTGAAACAGGAGATATCTCCAAAGCTCCCAACTATCTGACCATTGATCTTAGTGCCGTGCGCCTGAGCGCAATCTTCAATCACGTACAAACCATGCTTTTTAGCTAATTCCAAAATCGGGGGCATGTCGGCAGGATGCCCATAAAGATGAACTGGCAGGATCGCCTTGGTATTGACGCTCAATACTGTTTCGAGCAGATGAGGGTCCATGCAATAACTTTCGCGGTCAACATCCACCAAAACCGGAACCGCTCCGCAAAGTTGGATGGCTGCTACAGTGGCTACTGCGGTATGAGAAACCGTGATGACCTCATCGCCCTCTCCGATTCCGAGCGCCTTCAGAGCCATAACGAGCGCGTCTGTGCCGCTATTGACCGCAACACAATGAGAACAGCCGATAAACCTGGCAAACTCGGATTCAAATGTCCGTACTTCTTGCCCCAGAATATAGCTCCCGCTTTCCAGGACGCGATTGATCGCAGTTTGGATCACACCTCGTAGCTCCTCAAAGGTTGCCAGAGGATTCGCCTGGAGGATGGGATGAGACGTCAAGTCAAATTTACCAATATTTGTCATGATACTCCTTGTAGTACGCGATCGTTCTGGCCAGTCCTTCTTCAAAGCTCACTTTCGGGGCCCACCCCAACCGGCTGGCGATGCGGCTGAAATCCCCCTGGTAGTCTCCAATATCGATCACCAGGCGATCGTGCGGGAAAGGCACATACTGAACCTCTCCATTTGGTTCGAGTTTCAGGAAAACTTTGGCGGTCTCCGTGAGCGAGAATGCCTCCTTTGACCCAAGATTTAGAACCTCCCCATCGCAGAGATCAGAACTTGCCGCGAGCAAAAGGGCATCGACTACATCGTCAACGTAGTTATAATCGCGCAGTTGTGCGCCATCGCCATAGACCAGAATCGGCTGACCTTCCAGGAGCCGGCGAATCCAGATGCCAAGAAAGGTTTGCCGGGCGTCTACGACCCGCATGCGGGGTCCGTAAGTATTGGTCAACCGCAGGATCACTGCCCGGATGCCGTAGACGTTGTTGTAGATGCGGTGGTACTGCTCGGCAGCCAGTTTGTGGATGCCGTTGATATCAACCGGGTCAAGCGGATGGTCCTCATTGACAGGGATCGCAATCGGACGACCGTAAATTTGGCGCGTGCTGGCGAAAACCACTTTGATATCCGGATTATGATGTCTGCAAGCCTCCAAAATGTGCAATTGAGCCTGGGCGTTTATCGCGAGATCGGTTTGCGGATTTTCCATCGAGTCGACATGACTGGTTTGACCGGCTAAGTTAAACAAGAAATGCTGTCCGGAGATCAGATGCTTTATCGCGTAAGGATCGCGAACGTCAGAAATGTTGATGCGAACTTTATCCTTGATCGGTTCAACATTCCACACGTTGCCGCCATAGGTAGGAATCAGGCTGTCGATCAGGGTCACGTCAGCGCCTAACGCGACGAGCTTGATCGCCAGGTTGGAACCGATAAAACCTAAACCGCCCGTTATCAACACTTTTTTGTTTGAAAAAATATTAAAGTTCATCATTTTATCATCCTGGAATTTTTTCATACATCGCGACCCACACCATCCAGCTCGACAGCTCCCACGAGGTGTTCCTTCCTCACCACCAACTTCCACCAGAGAGCGTATAACTGGCGGAAAGTCCGCCAGAGATGTTTCCATCTGAAGAATTGGGATTTTCCATAGGAGCGGTAGTAGTGATTCACAGGCACTTCCGCAAAACGGTATCCGAGATCTTGGAATTTTTTGACCATCTCAAGACAAATAGTGCCTGTGGTGCTTTCCAAAGGAACTTCCTCAAAAATTTTATGGCGGATCAGCCGGAAATCACAGTCCACATCCCGAAGCTTAAAACCAAACGCAATTTTTACGATGTGGTGGTACAAACGTCCAACCACCACCCGGATCCAGGGGTCATGCCGCGAGATCTTGTACCCATTGATTACGTCCACATCTTCGCTGATGGCTTTCGTCAGATCGATCAGCTCCATCGGGTTATATTGGGCGTCGCCATCAGTATAGAAGACCCAATCCTTAGTGGCATTGGAAAACCCCGTCCTCAACGCGCAGCCGTACCCTTGGTTCGCGGGATGATGAATCACTTTCAACTCAGGGTATCGCGAGGAAAGCTCTTCGAGGACCGCCGCGGTGTTGTCGGTGCTGCCATCGTTGGTAACAACAACTTCGTAATCATCCGTCACCTGTCTCAAAGCCAATAGCGCAGTCAATACCATGCTTGGGATGGTTCCGGCATCGTTGTAAGCGGGAAAGACAGCGCTGATACTGGAGACTTTCTGCGGCATCTCAGGCGTTAGCATCATTTCCCGTCTCTTCATATATAAGATTACTTCTAGAATCGACTCCCCGGAAAGTCCATCTCGCATTTAAATAGTAAGACAATAAGGCGACGGGCAGCGTGACCAGCGCGCCGGCAATCAGCTTGTTGATATGGATGACATCCACCAACAGGCGCAGAAGGAGAATATTAACAACATAGGTAACCGCATACACCAGCATGAAAAGGAAAAAGCGGCGTCCTTCCAGGCTGCGGAAAACAACCTTCCCGGTTGTAAAGAAGTTAAAAATGATTCCAAGAACGGTTGAAATGAGCGTGGCAAGGGTGTAATGCATCCCGATCAGGATCGCTCCCGCATAGATGAGATAGCTAAAGAGGGTGTTGACCGCTCCGATCACAAAGAAGCGAAAAAGTCGGATCTCCCAAAACCGGCGCAGAAAAGCGCAAAGCGCGCTCGAATTTGCCTCTGCGGATTTTGCAGTTATCTCAGGGATCTGGCTGGAAACCTGCGTCTTGACCGTACTTAAACCTTTCGCCAATTTTTCAATCATCAGTGACACCTTGCCGACTCATAATATTCTAAGCATATTTCTTCTTTTATGAAAATTAACGCGGTGTCGTTTCTCAGCAGCATCTTATAATTTTCTATCTTTCCAAGGTTCGCGTCCTGATAAAACACTTTGGCTAAAGCATAGGTCTCCGGGTCTATTCCGACAGCTTCAGGTTGAATATAGTCCAGGATGCGTTGTTGGGATAGCAGAAGCACATCAAAATCATGGGAACTGATATAGTCATATGTCAGCAAATCGAATGAGGTCTCCGCAGACCAACCGGGTGTGGCTGGCATGTAGAGCCGATAATCATAATAAACCTTCACATCCTGAGTTACCGGAGACAGTTCCTCAACCGCCTGGTCGTAGAATCGAATGGCAGGGTTTTCTTCCTTACGATGAATACTGCTGGTAAATAACGCGATATCCTTGGGAATGAACAAGCCAAACTGCAAGACCACGACCAGAAGCGCCGCCCATTTGATAGCGGAAACAAACGTGGCAGGTTTTTGAACAGCGCGGATTTTCGAAGGTAACAAGATCGCAAGATTGGAAAACAGAGGCACAGCGACGGGCAGCCAATATTGATACTTGAAATGGGAAAAGAAGAGCAAGTGAACGGTAAGAGGAATAAACCAGGTGAGAATCAAAGCCCTCAGGAAGCGCGTTTCCTTATCAAAAAGGCTCCCCACCGAAACGGCAAGGGCGAAGATGATAAACACGGGATTTCCATAGAATTCCTTCAGTGTGGGGATAGCGGCTTGAAGTCCTTTTGCGTAGTAAATCCCGTAGCCTTTGGAGGTTTCGAATATCTCCCGCTTCAAAGTATTAAAAGCGAGCACGCGGTGATTTGGGATCAGCAAGTGCGGGCTGGAAACGAGGATCGCGATTGCCATGACAGCGATAAATAAAAAGGCGTGACGGAAAAATTGCTTCCAGGTAAGCTTTTTCTCTGCCAAGCCCCAGATGAGGATCATGGCGACAGTCAGGAAGAAGAAAAGCCCAACCACCTTCAAAGCGGTCAACACGCCGCATAGCGCGGCAGCAAAATAATAATATTTCCCAAACCTCAGGTCATCTTTCCATAAGGCTAACAGCACCAAGCTCGAAAGGAGCATCACCAGCCCATCGGGATGCCACCAAAAGCCATTTTGGATGACGGCGGGAATGCTCAACAAGAAAATAAACAGAACGATCGAGCGCCAGCTCTTAAATTGGTCCTGCAAATAAACCAGCACCCACAAACTGAGAAGCATTGGAAAAACAGAAATCACCTGACGCATGCAAAGCATGACCAGGGGCATATTGTCGCCTTGCCCAAACAAGGTCAGAATCTTATAAACCAAGGCAGTCGGGGCAAAGAGAGGAAAGCCATAATGATAGAACCCATACGCGATGATCCGATAGATTCTATGGACCCAATTTGGCTGCGGACTGACCATCCGTTTGACGATCGGGATCATTGCCGATTCATCCGGTTCGAACATCGTGACCATCGCCAGGTTTTCCGAGGCTTTGGAATTTGGAACAGAAAAAACCGCCAGCGCGGCAATACTAAGAACGATCAAAATCAGTATGATAATCTTGTTTTGGTTTCGCACGGCTCAATTATATCTGATTCAGATTACCCTTTCTCAAGCAGTTGCCGGGATTTGGAAACCGAACAAATTACTTCATCAGAAGCTGGAGAAATCAGTGAGCAGACATCATTTCCCGATGGAAAAAACATCGTATTTTTTAAAACAAGAGACCCGGAGTAGGGCTGTTTTTTGGAGAAGTTGAGGAAGTTCAGGCATTATATCCAAGAGACCTCAACTGACGATTACTACGCTGATCTATCATAAGAAAGCAAGCGAGTAATTTTATTTACGCTGAAGCCTTCGCCTTATCATCAAGTTTTATTCAAATTGGATGTAACACTTGGAAAAATGCTACTAAAGCAGCTTCAACAATCTGATAATGATTGAACAAACGCTTCCGCTTGCATGGGTTTTAAGATACAATTGTTAACGAGTTAAGCTTTATTTTTGACGATGTGGAGGAAATATGGCAGATAAGATT
>Ga0209510_1001791_pt1 | contig 23336 bp, 11 predicted proteins | sample BiotimSIPDNA_FD_185749 | JGI IMG/M metagenome (GOLD analysis project Ga0209510, IMG submission 185749) | Anaerobic biogas reactor microbial communites from Washington, USA - Biogas_R1 time_0 SIP DNA (SPAdes) (version 2) | ecosystem: Engineered > Bioreactor > Anaerobic > Unclassified | place...
CTAAACAAAGCCCCTCGCCTAAGCCTCCTCCTGCTCATTGACCTTTGCCCAATCGACTGTCCAGGCTGGACGGCGGCGAAATTTATTCTTGAACTTATTTTCGAGGACGCCGCGATTTTCGAGTGAAATCATGCAGGCGCGCATGCAGCCGCGCCCGCCGCAAATGGCCTGGCCAGTGACGTGGATGGTCTCAGGCTTGTGTTTGAAAGGCGAAATGAACGACGGCTTGAAGCCCGGCGACCTAAGGTAGTCGCCATCAGCCGGATCGTCCTCACCGCTGATAGCCTGAGCGCCGACAAAGGCCTTGTTGCAGCCTGGCTCATTCAATTCGCCCCATTCAAGGTCATAGCCGGCTACGTTGATTTTCACCGTCTTGGTCGCGGAAATGACCTGACCGGGGCATTGCCTGACGCAGGCCATGCAGCGATTGCACAGCGTGCCAGGCGGCATGATTGGATCGGGTTCAAGCTCCAAGTCCGTCAGCACACAGGCAATGCGCACACGCGGCCCGAATTTCTTGCTGAGGAAGACCTTACTGTAGCCGATTTCGCCAAGGCCGGCAAGGAAGCCCGCAATGCGTATGCTCATGTACACATCGGCGCGGGGCAGACCCTCGCGCACCGGCACCGAAAAGCCATCGGCTCCTTTCCAAGTCTTGCCGTCGTTGGTATTGATGGCGCCGCCGTAGAAATGGTAGGCCAACGGCATGCTTTCATAGCCTTCGTTTTCCAGGGCGCGAGCGACCTCGCGCGCTGTCCACGGAAAGACCTTCTGGTTGATATAACCATAGCCCATGGCAGAGTAACTGCTGAAGTAAGTGCCCTCTTCAATGCCGCGCAACGACCCGCGCATAATGCGGTGGGTCATGACAATCATGGACTTGGCGCGAGGCATGGCGTAGCGCGGGTCCATTGGCTTAGGCGCACCTTCCCACAAGGCCATCGGCGCAATGCCGACTTCATCCGCGCCGGCTTCCAGCGCGACCTGCTTGATGGTTTTTGCATCTATCATGACCGTCAGCCTCCTTTCACGCCTTATTCGTCGATATTGATGGTAGTGCGGTCCTTCTCGCGCGGCTTCACGGCGTTCGGCGGCAGCTCGTCATTCTTCAGGCGGCCTGAATTATAGCCGTCCCAATCCACTGACCACTGCTCGCGCCGACGGAAAGGCGCGTCGAATTTGTTCGCCAGGACGCCGCGTTCTTCCAGAGAAATCATGCAGGCGCGGATGCAGCCCTTGCCAGCGCAAATGGACTCACCGTCCGTGAAAATCGGTCCAAGCTTTCGCCGGAAGGGCGATATGGCTGATGGCTTGTAGCGGCCTTTATAGGCAGGGATGCTGTCGAGATAGCTTCCTGTTTCGCCCTCGCGGGTCTTTTCCGCGCCAACCGAGGCCAGGCTGCCCGCCTCCTCGTCACGCTCGCCGCACGCAATCTGGTTGCCGCCCAAAGTCATCTTGGTTGTCTTTGTCGCTGAGATGGCTTGGCCGGGGCATTCCCGCACACAGGCCATGCAGCGGTTGCAGAGCGTGCCGGGCGCCATCACTGGATCAGCCGTCAGCGCCATCTCGGTCAGCACACAGCCAAAGCGCAGACGCGGGCCGTAAATGGGGTTGAGCAGCACACCGCTGTAGCCGATGTCGCCCAAGCCGGCCAGGTAAGCCGCCAGAACCGTGTCGATATAAACGTCGGGCGCAGGCTGTCCTGGCCGCGCTGGCACGGAGTCATTGGCGCGCCAGACCGCCTTCTCAGCCAAAGTCAAGCCCTTGGTGGACGTCGCCGCCCAGCGGCAGGAATTGCCAATCGGCATCGCCTCGTAGCCCTCGTCCTCTATAGCCCGCGAGACCTGGCGCGCCGTCAGCGGGATGATGTCCATGTTGAGATAGCCCTCGCCCATGGCCGGATAGTGGCTCAGAAAAGTGCCCTCTTCCGTGCCACGCAGGGAGCCGCGCATGATCCGATGCCCAATCACAATCATGGACTTGGCTTCCGGCATGACAAAACGCGGGTCCCGATCCGCCGGAAATCCCGCAAAACGCTCCATGGGCGCAATGCCCACCACGTCCGCGCCGGCCTTCAAGGCAATTTTCTTGATGTCATCACTGTTCAACATGGCCACTCCTTAGCTTGCAGCGGTTAGTCATTCACCAAGGCCCTTGACAATTGGATAAACGGCAACTAATATAAGAGCCATTATCTACTTGCGACATGACCTATTCGTTATATTTCTTGGACTTTTCGCCAAAAACGAATTGAAAACCGCGAGCCAGCCAGCCATGCGGATCATTCCTGTAGAACAACTCAGCCGCGAGTCCTTTGCGCTCACGGAACTGCGCGTCGTCCGCCAGCTATGGACATCGCACCGCATGCACAGCGGCCTGGGAGCGCCGCGACGACTGGCCGGACTGCTCTTCTACCACAACTGCCACGGCCAGTACCGATTGTCAGACGGACGCAACTTCCGCTGCGACCCCGGCGACGTCGTGTACCTGCCCCTGGGTTCAGAATACCAGACAGATTTCGCCCCGTCCGGCCTTCCAGGTGCTAAAGAGCCGGCAACGACCATCGTCTGCAATTTCACCCTCCGCCTTGATGACGGCACGCCCTTCGGCCTATCCCAAGAGCTGCGTCGCTTCCCCCCGAGCCAGGAAACACGTCGGCTTTTCCTGGCCTTGGCGGAAATCTGGCATCATCCCCTCCCTGACCTGCTCCGCACCAAATCCTGCCTCTATCAGCTCTTCGCCGTCCTCAGCAGCCAGGAAAGACACCACGCCATGGCCAGCGGCCCCTTCGCCGACATCGCCCCAGCCATACAGCACCTGGAAAAAGAGCTGAACCAGGACAAATCCGTCCGCGAACTCGCAGCAATGTGCCATGTCAGCGTCAGTAAATTCCGCCAGCTTTTCCACGCCTACGCCGGCATGGCGCCAACAGCGTTCCGCATCGCCAATAAACTCGAACGCGCTAAGCTGCTCCTCGAATTTGATCGTCGCAGCATCGCGGAAATCGCCGACCAGCTCGGCTTTGGCGATCCGGCCTATTTCAGCCGCCTGTTCAAAAAACACTGCGGGGTCGCCCCACAACGCTACCGGCAAGGCATGGGATGATGCCCGCAGCGGCAAGACACAACGCCATAATCAACGTAATCTGCCGATAAAACATGCTGACACATAGTTCCATCCCGACATCGCACCCTTATATTCACCTTAGGTTTCAGTGCCGCTTTTGCGAATCATACCCGACAGCCCCCACCACCACTCACAGGAAGGAAGGTTTTTCATGTCCATCGCCAGCAAAAAATACGTCCCTGAGCCTCAGCCGCAGTTTGGGCCAATCGAGATTTCCGCTTTCTACTATCCCGGCACAGAGCAGATGGCCGAGTGGGATCAGGTTGAGCAGACCCTTCCCCACATCAAACCGCTCCTGGGCTGGTACGACGAGGGCAATCCCGAGGTCATTGACTGGCAGATCAAGTGGGCTGTCGAACACGGCATTTCCAGCTTCTGCGTCGACTGGTACTGGAACCGCGGCGTACAGCGCCTCGACCACTGGGTCAAGGGCTACTATCGCGCCCGCTACCGCAAATATCTCAAGTGGTACATGATGTGGGCCAACCATAACGAGGTCGGCGCCCACTCCACCGAAGACCAAGTCGCAGTCACCAAGTTCTGGATCGACAACTATTTCAAAACCCCGGAATACTACTGCATTGACAACCGTCCCGTCGTCGTCATCTGGGCCATCGAAAACCTCGATCGTGACTTTATCCGCGAAGCCGCTGCAAAAGGCGAAACCCTCCAACCTGGCGAAGGCGTCAAACGCGCACTCGAAATCTCCAATAAACTCGTCCGCGCAGCTGGCCTCCCCGATATTTATTTCATTGACATGTACCGCGCCCGGGACTTCGACCAGAAAAAGATCGACATTGCCAAATCATGCGGCTATGAAGCGCAGATGATCTACAACTTCAGCACCCTGGGCTACAGCTTGGCGCCAGAAGCCGCCAAGCCGGGCGACACTCCGACTCACTTCTCCTACGACTGCGTGGTCAAAGCCATCTCAAAATGGTGGGAAATGACCTCTCGCGATCCCGAGTTCCCACTCTGGCCTTTAGTGCCCACCGGCTGGAACGACGTGCCGCGCTCCTTCCAGCATGCGCGCATCATCAAAGACCGCACTCCGGAAAAATTCCGCCGGATTTGCGAGTCATGCCGTTCATTCTGCGAGGCCAAGGGCTTCAAACGCATCATCATTGCCCCGCTCAACGAATGGCAGGAAGGCAGCTACATCGAACCCAACCAGGAATTCGGCTTTGCCATGTATGACGCCCTGCGCGATGTCTTCTGCGACAAGCCTGCCCAAGGCTGGCCACCGAACATCACTCCCGAAGACATCGGCCTCGGCCCCTACGACTATCCCAAAATGCCGCACTTGGCGCAGACCGCCTGGGATTTCAGCAACGACATGCAGGGCTGGTACCGCCATCCCTACGGCACGGCCTACATGAAGACCGTCGACAGCGCGATGCGTTTCTTCCGTTCTGGCGTGAAAGTGCCTGCCATCCGCACCCGCATCACGCCTTTTGCCGCCGCGAATTTCAAGTCTTTCCAGTTCCGCATGCGCGTCACCCCTTGCGCCGACAACCCGCCCAAAGGCGGCGAGGAGACCAAGCTCTACTGGGGCACGACGGAACTGCCGATCTTCTCCAAGGATTTCGTCATCACCGAAGACCCCACTGCTAAAACCGCCCTCATCCCTGATGGCCAATGGCACGACTACGTCCTTGACCTCACCGCCAATCCGCACTGGCGCGGCATGGTTGACGAACTCTGGTTCGACCCCGTGCCGCTCTCCCTGGCATACGTCGACATCAAGTGGATGCGCTTCGTCTAAACCAATCGCCCCTCGCACCTTACGAATGATGAATTATGAATGATGAATGATGAATGATGAAATGCGCCTCAGCATTCAGCATTCAGACTCTCGCCCCTCGCACCTTACGAATGATGAATTATGAATTATGAAATGCGCCTCAACATTCAACATTCAACATTCAGCATTCAGCATTCAGACCCTCGCCCCCTGCCCACCGCCTCCGGCGCACCTGTCACGGCGCCCCAGCGCATATCATCCTGCGCCCGCCTGTATACGTGCCTCCGTCCAGTGCCGGCACTTTAGTGCCGGAACTCGCCCCGCACCTCCCGCGCCAGTCATCCAGATTCCTAACCACGCACAAAATTATAAGATTCTTCTTTTCAGCCATTTACAGCACCATGCCCTCGCCTTACATTACTTCACTGGCAAACATTAATTTCCGTTGTCTGCGCCTTGCCGCGACGGCTCTTTCCTCGCTGTTCTGCTTTTCTTTGCCAGTCCGTGTCAACCATTTCCTCTCACATTCTCCGTTTGCGTCAGCATTTCGCCATCACTCCGGCCTTGCCGGTGCTGTTGTTGTATGCCAGCGGCCTGGCTGGCCCCGTACTCGAAGCCACCACTACTCTCCGCTGGCTTTTTCTACTTGCCGGACTGCTTCTCGCCATTGCCTGGCAGGGCCGACGTTTTCTGCTCGTCCTCTGGCTGCCCGGCTTTGGCCTCGTCTGGGGCACCGCCTGCCAGGCAGCGCCCTGGCAGACTTACCTGCGACTCCTTCCGCGCGCCGAATGTGCTGCTGTCATCCGCGCCGTCGTCATCAGCAACCCCTCCCCAGCGCCCGACGCTGCTTCCGATTCCGTCCTGCCGCCGATTGCGCCCAGCCATGAAATCATCGCCATTCAAGCCATCCGCATTGACAACTCCTGGCATCCCTGTCGCGGGAAAGTCCTGCTTCGCCTGCCTCGGGGACAATCATCCTCTCGTTCCCAGGCCGTCCCCCAGCTCCCGTCCTTGCGTCATGGCGACAACCTCTTGATGGAAGGCGTCTTCCTCCGACTGCCAACGTCCCAGGAAGAGCATTTAAGCAGCCATTCCTACGGACGCCATCTCCGCAGCCTCGGCATCCATCGCCTCTTCCTCGTCCAGAAGTTCCTCGCTGCTACTCCTGCTTCCGGTTGGCGTCGTCCTTGGCGCTGGTTCCTGGAGCAGCGCGGCATTTTGGCTGGCCTCCTCACGCATGGCTTCACCGATTCCGCCTCTGCCGGCATGTACCAGACCATGCTTCTCGGCGGCCAGGGCGCCATGCCACGCCACCTGCGCGACACCTTTGTCCGCTCCGCCACCATACACATTTTTTCCATCTCTGGCCTGCACGTCGGCACCATCCTCACTTTTGCGCTTGTCTTTCTGCAATCCTTCTTAGTGCCATTTCGGCTGCGCTGGGTCATTCTCATCCCTCTGCTTGGCGCATACATCATCCTCACTGGCGGTGCTCCTTCGGCGGCGCGGTCTTTTTGGATGGCCTTTGCCGTGTCCCTCGCCGTCATCCGCTTTCGACCGGCGGCGGCAGCCAACGCCCTCGCCTTTTCCGGCCTTGTCTTGCTCCTAGCCAATCCATTTTTTCTCACCAACCTCGGATTCGTCTATTCTTTCACGCTTGTCGCCGTCCTTCTCTATGGCTGGCAGCCCATCGGCCACATCAACGACGCTCTCCATGAAAAAGTCTTCTGGCTGCCGCATGACTATCAGCGCCGCTGGCGGCAATGGCCTGGGCGCTGGCTCGTAGGCGCTGTCGGCACCTCCTGCCTTGCCTGGATCGGCAGCGCTGGCTTGAACCTCTATTGCAACGGCCTTCTCACCCTCGGCGCTGTCCTGGTCAACACCCTGCTCATCCCAGTCGCCTGGTGCCTCATCATGCTCGCTGCGCCCAAATGCCTTGCCGCCGCCGTGTATCCGCCACTTTCCAATATTCTCGCCAAAGTCATCGAATGCCTCATGGACATCCTGACCGGATTAGGCCAATTCGGCAGCCAACCTGGCCTCGCCCCGCTCTTCCCCACGCCGTCCTTTACCTGGGCGCTGCTCTTCCACGTCCTGCTCCTCGCCCTCCTGGCTGCGCGTTCCCGCCTCATGCTCTGGGCTGCCGCTTTCGGGCTTGCCGCCTGCCTCGTCGCTGCCACCGCCGGCAACTGTCGCGCCAAACCGCCTGCCCTGCTCATCTGCCAAGGCGACGACGGCGCTCCGCCTGCTGTCTGCCTATTCACCACTGACAGCCGTGCGCCTACGGTCCTCTACCCTGGCGGACGCTCCTCGGCCCGCTCTCTCATCACCGCCCTTGCTGCTCGCGGCCATCATCGCGTCAGAACGCTTTACCTCCCGGTCGCCAACAGCGACACCCACGGCGCCGCCACCATCATATCGCGTCTCTCGCCAGCCGCATTCGTTTTGCCGCCCAAGCTCCCGACCCGCAATGCGTTCCTTCGCGGCCAGATCCATTCTGCCCACGCCGACGGCGCCAATCTCACGCATTTCGCACTCGCCGCCAGCAACCCGGAGCAAGAAACTGACAGCCAACAACTCCAACACCTCGACGGCCCACGCGCATGTTTTGCACCGACCTCAGCACCCGCAGGCCAGCTTGGCATCCTGCTATCGTATCACGACGAGCGTCTCGGCCTGCGGCTTGTCATCGAACGAATGTCACCCGGCCTCATCGTCATCTCCTGGCGACATTCCGACGACGCCGTCACCCTCGAATCTTCTCTCCGCCCCAAAATCATCTGGATACCGCTGAATTAATGAATCTTAAACGGCAATAATGCCAAAAAATTCTTCTCTGCCTTCCACGATGTTGACTTTACATTCGATGTACAGTAAGTTAGTGCCATCCTAAAAACTTTTTAGTTGGCTGCCAGACAGCTCTGCTGGCTCTTGCTTCAACCACCATCCGACTATTTTTCCGTCGCCTCGAATAAGCATGAATGACCCCATAAAATGCCCCCGCACCCAGCTTGTACAGCAAACCTCTGACGACACCTTCACACAACTGAAAACGAGATATTCCGCACTGACTTTGCCTCCCTGAAAACAATCGCGACCATAGTTTCGCTGACTCGGATTGACAAGAGCTATCAACTGTATATCTTAATCTTAATTGCCTAAATATGCAAGGTTGACTGAACAACGTTCCGCCAACTGTTGCATAATGCATCCCAGGGAAAATCGCACCTCCCTTATTCAGCTATGACAAACAGACTGGAACCAGCACCCAGCCTTAATCTCCCGGCAGGACGAAAAGTCGACGACTACACTATCGTCGAACCGATCGGCAAAGGCGGCATGGGAGAAGTATACTTGGCAACAGACGCCCGCAAGCCGGCGACGTTCTATGCTGCCCTAAAAATCCTGTACCCACACCTGGCAAAAAAATCAGGCGACTATACTCGCCGATTTCTGCGCGAAGCGCGCATCGCCAAGCAATTCAACCACCCCAACCTGGTCCAAATCTATGGATGCAACTTTTGCACACAGGAAGGCTTTTATTACATTGCCCAGGAATACATCGGCGGCGGCTCGCTGCGACAACTGATCGTCAATGACACCGTCCTGACCGAAGCCGATGCCCTTCGCATAGGCATCGGGGTCGCTAAAGCGCTCGAAGCATCGCACAAGCTCGAAATCGTCCATCGTGACATCAAGCCAGACAATATCATGTTCACCCTGGACGGAACCATCAAGCTGACCGACTGGGGCATCGCTAAAAACAACCGGCAGGCTTCCTTTGGAACGTTCCCAAACCGTGAGATGACCATGCATAATGCGTTCATCGGAACGCCCCTCTATGCATCACCAGAACAATTGCGGGACTCACGCAGCGTCGACATCCGTGCTGACATCTACAGCCTGGGGGCGACCATCTATTACTCGCTGGTCGGGAAACCGCCGCTGAGCGGAGCGACCGAAATGGAGTCGCTCTGCGTCATTCTCACCCAGCCAGCCCCAGATGTGCGCCATGCACGGCCCGACATCTCTGAAAAGACAGCCGCCACCCTGGCCGTCATGCTGGCCAAAAACCCGGAAGAACGACCGCAGAATCCAACGGCACTGCTGGCTGAATTCCTCGAGGCAGCACAAATATTCAGCCAGCAAAATGACATCCCGCTGGATGAATTGACCTCAGGAACGGGAGTCCGAGGCCTGGAAAAACACCAGCGCCCCAATGAGGCTGACGAACCGCGCCGCCCGCCCGTAGTCGAGCTGCCGCCAGAGCCAACGCCGCCAAAACACCACACTCAACCGCAGACCAGACCAGAGCCGCCACAACGGCCATCAACCGAAGTCCAGACAGGAACAGGCTCCTTCCTTGACGACCTGGGCGAGACTCTCTCCGAAAGGCAAACCTACACCAACAGGCAACCACCCACTGTAAGCAAAAACGCTCAACCACCGCAAACGCCGCCGCCAGCAATAGCCCCTGAACCTGAACCCGAACCTGAACCGCCACTCGAACCTGAACCCCAGCCCGAACTGGCTCACCCCAAAAGAGCCGCAGTTGACCCCAGACGGCGCAACCGGGACTCGCAACAATCCTCTGCGCCCACCGCCGCAGCGCACTCCCCTGAGTCCGCCAAACCGGGAGTCGGCCTGTTCTGGAAACTGGTCATGACCATTTTCGTACTCACGGTCGGCTTGCTCGGCGGATGGTACGCCAAGCCATGTCTCAGCTCCTACCGATTATATAGCCAATGCCGCCAATTATGTCGCCAAGGCGAAAAAGCCATGGATGAAAAGGATTACGCCCTGGCTGTGGAATATTACGAAAAGGCGCAGCAAATCGGAAAACTTAATGAGGGGCATCAAAAACAGCTGGAAAAGGCCAGGAGCGGCGTCAGATTCCAGGAACTCATCGCCAAAGCAAAAGAGTATGAATCGAAGTCACCGCCGGATTGGGAACACGCCCTGGAGTCCTATGAAAAAGCCTGTGAAATCGAAGGATTTGAAAACGACAAAACCGCCATCGCCGGCAAGACGAGAGCAGGAAACGGCGTCAAATACATAGAAAAACTGGCTGAAGCCAACGCCGCTGTCCAACGACGTGACTGGCAAGCCGCCGACCAAGCGCTCACCAAAATAGAAAAAATCCCCGACTCCGGAGCCAATAACGAAATAGCCCTGCGACGCCGATTGGTCAATGCCGAAATACCATACCGCGACCAGCTCAAAAAGGCCGAAAGCGAAGACCTGGAAAAGGCCGAAAGCCATTTTCGGCAGGCGCTCGCCGTAGAGCGTGACGAAGTTGCCTGGAAAATACTGCTGCCTGGCCAACCCTTCAACTACCAAGAAGCAGCCGATGGACTGGCAAAGCGCCTGATCCAAAAAGCGGAAAAGCTGGCCGAAGATAAAAAATTCGCCGACGCCGAAGGCACCTTGGCAAAAATTCTCTCTCCGCCTGAAAATGTGGACGACAAAGTCCAGGAAAGGCTGCTTGGGGACCTCACCCCCGACGTCCTCGCTCAGGTGAAAGAGTGCCGCCAAGATATCACAGCCCAGAAGGAAGGCTACAAAAACGCAAAGGCCAAAGCAGATTTCGACACAGCCATGCACTTCGTCGAAGTCGCACTGGCAGGAAATGACCTCGGCACGGCCGTCACCCACTTCCGGGAAGCTGTTGACATTGCCGAAAAAGCCAATCAGCCCGAATGGCGCAAGCAGGCGGAACGGCAAGTCCATGAAGCGACGTCAAAGCTACTTGACCAAGTTGAATCCAGTCTCGATGCACTCGTGAAGGACGAAAACAACCTCCAGACGGCCGAAAACAACCTCCTGAAAGCAAAAGAGATACTCCCTGAACTGCTTGCCGAGCAAGAACGGAACCAGCTCGAAAAAAGAATCAACACCCTCGTAAAACGCCTGCAGGACGCAGAACGTGAGAAACACGTCTTCAACTACCTCGCCAAGCTGGAAAACTCCGAACGCTTCTTGAACCAGGCAAAATTGCAGGAGAATGACGTTGAGGCCAAAATCAGCCACCTGAACACAGCCGCCAAGAGCCAAGGGGAGGCCTTCGGCAATTGGCAGAAAATCAAAGACATCGATCCCGAAGCCAAACTCGAAAACTATCTCACCAACAGCAAAAAAAGCTACTCCGCCATCAGCAATGATTTGGTCACGGAGCTGTCCGAACTCGGCGAAAGCCAGCTAGAACTCAGCAAAGAGCAGGATGTAAGCGAAGGCGCTGTCAGCTTCACCCATTGCTCTCTGGCGGAAAAATGCTTTCAACTTATCAAAAATCTGCCTGATGACGCTCCGGGCAAAAGTAAAGCAGACGAGGCTCTCAAGCAGGTCAAAAACGAAAATGACTTCCTTACACTGCTGGACAATGCCTGGACCTCAGCCCAAAAGAATGATTTTGACAGTGCCTATAGTAGCCTCAAGCAGGCCAATGCCTTGCCCGGCTATAGCAACGACCCACGAAGCACTGCGCTTCAAAAGCTCATCGACTCCAAGAAAAACGACATCGCCTCCCAGAAAAACGACGATGACTACAAGGATGCCATCGCCAAGGCACAAGAACTGGAAGCAAAACACCAATGGGAAAAAGCCGAAGAGCAGTATGTCAGCGCCCTTAAAATTCCAGGACGCGACCAGGACGCAACCGCCCTCCAAGGACGTGAACGCTGCCAAAAAGGGTCAAAGTATGACGAACACCTGAAAAGAGCCGAAGAGCATAAAACTAACAAGCAATGGCGGAACGCTGTCGAACAACTGTCAGAGGCGGAAAAGCTCAACGTCAACAACACGGAAATCGCTAAGCAATTGACTGAAACACGCAAAGATTGGCATCGCGATCTCGACCAACGGCTTGAAGACCAATTGAAACAAGATAAACTTTCCCCTGACGTTTGGAAATGCGTCTCGAACCTTTTGACCGAAGCCCAGACTATCGGAGGCGACTTTAAAAATGATCGGTCGCTCAATGCCAAAGTCTATGAGGCCGTTTCCAACGACGCACGAACTGCCTGGGCCAAAGAAAAATGGGACGTTGCCGAGTCCCTGGTCAAAAAGGCAAAAGAAATCCCAGGACATGAAAAAGACGACGCCATCGCCAGGGAACTCTACACGGCAATCTGCGATAAAGCCGATCAAATCTTCCAGGGCGGCAAGACCGACGACGCCAAGAAGCTTTTCGGAAGAGCGCAAAATCTCGGGCTGAAAGACCCGGAAAACCGAGCTTCAGAGGGAATCGCAAAATGCGAAGGAGCCCAAAATGCCGCCAAGGGCTTTGACGATACCAAAGATACCCTTGAACAGGAATGCCAGACCCTGCTAACAGAAAAATACATCAAGAATCCTGCCGACACTTTCAATTTCCAGAGCTGTCTGCAAGATTGCTGGAACTTGCTCCAAGACCTGCCCGAAAATCAACGCGAGCTGAAAGAGACCGCTCTCAAAACGATGGTCATCGAAGACTGCCTGACTACAATGTCCAAAAACTTGCGATATGACTTTGACGTCCTGGCCATGACCGAGGAAAATCAATCCAAAGCCAAACGTGACTTCCTCACGCTCCTCAACACCTGCGATGAAATCACCAACGGCGCTATCAGCGCGCTTGACAACACGCATCCCCTCCGCCAAAACGTCAGCGCCTTCTTTGAACACAATCCTCAACCGCCGCTCTGGACGCCTGATCCAGCCAACACTAAAATAATTTCCTGGCTGGCGCCACTAGTCGCCAAAAATCACCAGGAATAGCCAGCCCAGAAGTCAACCGGTTTAACGCCATCGCCCATAACAGGAAAGAAAGGCCATGCTGAAAAAATACCTCGCCACCACCGCCATCCTGACCATCATGATACTCGCCTCCGGCTGCAAGGTAATACCGACCGAGGAGCAAATCAAAGCAGAAAACGCCAGGCTTGACAAATCCATCACCGATCTGAATCGGCTCATCACCGATCAAGAACTACACATTGGCCGCAAACAAAAACAAATCAATTACCTACAGAAAAAAATCGACGTCCTGGAGAAAGAGACGTACAACAGCCGCGTCAACATCACCTACACCCGCCGCCAGGTCAAAGACACCTTCACGGCTATGCAAAAAGTCATCGCTGACAGCGAAGACCAGCTCTTCGACTGCCTCATCGGCAACGCCCCCATCCCCCGCACCAGCGCGTTCGATCCCGAACGGCCGACCATCCTCGTCGACCAAAAAAACAAAATCTATGAGGCTATCCTCTTTTGCGGCGGCGAAATTTACTGCAACAACCCCGTTGAAGTACGCTTTTGCATCCTCCGTCCCGGTAAAAACCAAACCGACAAGCTTGTCATTGAAAGCGTCAGCCAGCCCTTTACCTGTCCGGCGTCGGGGTACCACTCCCTGACTTTCGACCGCGCCCAGCGACTCAAGGCCCGGCCAGGAAGCTTCATCGGACTCTACATCAACCCAGGCAACAAAATCGCCTTTGACGCCTACGGCACTGGCCAGACCTGCCACGCCATCGTCAAAAAACTCATCCCCGGCGAAACCAGCGTCACCTTGCCGCCCGACCATGCCGCCTCAGCCAGCGACCAGCCTAACGGAAGAGCCTACTCCTTCCGGCTCTTCGGCAGCACCTACTTAGAGTAATCCCCTTTGCCCATATACCGCCGCAACGACTTCCCGAGGAAAAACCATGAACCATATCGACCATCCCAAGCCGACCTGCCTGCCGACCGCTGGAAACACCTGGCCCACAGTCAAAATCGCCTTGGCCCCGCTCCGCACAGCAGCATCCCTCGCACTCCTGATTGCCATCCTCACCAATGGGTGCCTCCCCCCTGATTGGCCAGACTATATCAAGGATAGACAAAACGAGGAGAAAAACCTGACAAACACAAAGCACCAACTAGTAAATAAACATTCCGACGTAGACACCCGCAGGAACTATCTCCAAGCTAAAGTTGCTGTCATGGAAAAGGAAAAAAGAGCCAACGAAGAATTCCTGTTCACGGCGCGCGGGAACATCCGCTCAATTTTCCAAAACCTGAAAAAAACCGTAGAAGTCGCCAGCAGCCTGCCCGACTGCTATCTCGGCGATGAAGTCATCGAACGCCAAAACATCTCTATGGACACCGGCCTCCTCCTCGTCGACCTCGGAAACCCGGCTCTTTTCGACATGACCCTAGTGGCTGGCGCCATCTACTCCGAATCGCCGGCTGCCGTGACCTTCTGCACAATCGGCGCCGTCCCAGACAAGCAGGGAGCTTATCAGGTGCTGTCCGTCGGACAGGAGGGAGTCAACTTCGAGGCTAAAGACAACACCCCCATCCAATTCGATGGCCGCTATGCTTTGCGCATCAAAGCCGGCGAATACGTCGGCCTTTATATTCCCGCTGGCACCCAGATGCATTACGACATCGCTGGCACAGGCAAGACATTCGCCGTCTCCATGGACGCTCCCCCAAAACGCAACATCCAGTTCGAACTGGACCCCAACGCCGCGCCGACTATAGGCGAAAATACAGCCGTCGACGACAATAAAAAACCGCTGGACTATAACCGTGCGTACTCGTTCCGGCTCTGGGGATTCAAGCGCTGAACAAACCCAGAGTCATCGTTCGCCGACTGATACTCAACGTTCCGACAGGCAGCAGAACAAGGGCGAGGGCCAGAGCCTCGGCGAGGCGCGACAGAAGACTGCCCCATTACCTCCAAACCCCGGCTGACCATGCACCTGAAAAACATCACCCTGGAACTGAGCAGCAAGCCCTTCTTTGACGACTCCGAGGACACGATGCGCACAGTCTGCCAGCACCTGTTCCGGCAATGGCTGCCCCTGCTGGAAACCGCTGACCAGGTGTCTGTCCTGCTCTGGCTGGCTGACGGCAGCGAAATCCTCGAATACACCGGCGACCTGAACCAAACCTTCGAATGGGCCTACTGGATCGGTCTGGCTAACCCCGCGCCACGCGACCACGACCTGCCGCCCAACCATCGCGCACGCCGGAACATCCACCTCTACCCGCAAAAATACCGTCCCGACGTCACCCCCCGAACCTACGGCTGGCTGAAACGGCTCACCGCCGTCATCCGCGAAACCGGCAAAAGCATCACCGGCAAGCCAATCCGCGTCGGCGAGACCTTTGACAATGGCCCTGAATTCGCTATCTCGCCTTTCAAATACCAGCGCCATCGGGAAATCGCCCTCGCCCACACCGCCTACCCTAACAGCTTCGTAACCTGCAACGCCATCCTCCATGCCGACCCCCAGCCCTACGCCGCCTTCCCCCAAGGCATCCCCGAAGGAACTACACTCGGACACTTCCTCGGTCGACAATTCCACGCCTTCGCCCGCGACCTGGGCTTCGACTACATCTGGCTCTCCAATGGCATGGGCTTCGGCATGGAAACCTGGGGCATCACTGGCAGCCTCTTTGACAAGCACCAGTTCAAACCCGAAAAAGCCGACCAAGCCACCGCTGAAATGCTCCGCTTCTGGCATGACTTCACCGACGCCTGCCCAGGCATGACCATCGAAACCCGCGGCAGCAACCTCTCCGCCGGCGTCGAAATCGCCACTGACGCCGCGCCCCTGCGCGAACTCTACGCCAAAAACACCATTGTCCCGCCTGTCAATTCCCCCTGGGCCGCCCTCAACTTCAACACCGGACTGGAAATCGCCGCCTGGATGTCCCATGTAGCCGAACTGCCCGGCGACATCTTCCCCTTCCGCTTCTACACCCACGACCCCTGGTGGCTCAACAGCCCCTGGCTGGACCGCTACGGCCGACAGCCCTGGGACATCTTCCTGCCCCTGTCCATCTGCCGCATCACTGCCGACGGCACCGTCCAGACCCCCAACAGCATCGCCTTCCTCTCCGCCGACGACTCCTTGGGACGTCTGCCTGACCAGGTGCCGCGCGAAGTCATCCCGCACCTGTTCGAGGCGTTCGACAACGCGCCCGACGCCCCCGGACCGCTGGTCTTGGTCTATCCGTTCGACGAATACTCCGAACTGGTCCGCGGCCACGACCGTCACCCTGACCTGGTGTTCAACGAAGACTTCTTCCTGGGCGAGACCATCCAGTGCGGCACACCGCTCAACACCGTCATCAGCACCGGGAATTTCCGACGCCTGGCCGCCAGCGGCAACACTTGCCTGGATGCGTCCATCCTCATCATCCCGATCACCGCGACCGCCAATCCCGCCAACTGGGTCGCCATCACCACCCTCCTGAATCGCGGCGTAAAGGCGATTTTCTACGGCACGCTGCGCCTCGCGCCCCCAGAACTCCTCGCCTTGCTGGGACTGCGCCGAGCCAGCGCCGTCACTGGCCAGGTGACGATCTCCTCATCCTTACCTGCCGACACCTTCGAACAGGGTCAGCCAGCTCGCCTTCTCCATGTCCTGCCCCAATTCATGGGCGGCGGCCTGGAAGCAACGGCCACCTCTGCGGCCCAGGTCTGCGTCCACGCCCGCCAAGGGAATCTCCGCCGCGTCGTCGCCAGTCGCAGTCGCAATGGCCAAGTCGCTTTCCTGCAAGCGCTCCTGCCTGCCAATCCCAATGTCAGCCCAAGCCGCCATTTCGACGCCCTGCCGCCAGACCAGTCTTTCCCAGCCCCAGACCTGATGCGACACCTGCTCGCCGACTTCGGCTGGCGACTGCACTTCCAAGCCTGGAAACCCAACACGATCCTGCCCCGCATAAATATTTCCCGACACCAGAACGCCTTCCGCTTCGCCCTGCTCGCCCGCGACACCACCGCCGCCATCTCCATCTCGACACCGTACGGCGCACCTATCCTCGACGAAATGGAAACCATGGTCGAACGCGACGCTGCTATCTGGCATCCGGACAAATGCTGGCATGCCGACTGCCGTTGCTTCGTCAAACAGCAGGCGCGAACCGTCATCGGCTGTAAAATCCTCTGGCCCTACACTCCGGGCTACACTGGACGGCGCCTCTACACCGGCCTGAAAAACGCTGACGTGCGCTTTTTCCCGCCCCCTGGCTTTGACGACACCTTTGAGGCCATCGTCACCGAAGCGCACTTCTCCCACCCCAGCCATACCATCGGCCTGCCGGCAACACCGCCTGTCTGGGAAAACACCCCGGCCGGCCCCTGCGCCCTCTACCCCAACGTCACCGGCAACATCGCCGTAGCATGGTGAGCAAGACAAAGGCGTTGTGACACTTATTCCGGTGTGCGCTATCAAATATCGCTTTCTGTCACTATATATTGCGCATTGCCTATTCTTCTTCTACAGAAGAAACTGACGCACGCGCCCTGGTGACGCCATGCAGCTGACGCTGGATTTCTGTCATGGGCTGAAACTCCCAGCGGTCGTAGTTGACATTGTCAATAGAGCACAGCAAGTTTAGCGCACGAGCGGCAAGCCGAATATCCAGAGGAAGGCGAGGCGCCGACCGGTAGTATATGTAACCAATCCATTTGACAACCGGACGGGAATTCCCCTCGCCGTCCATCAGAAGTTCCCATCCGCCAGGACAGTTTATGACATTGCCTGGCGACAACTTCTGCTCATTTTTCCCCGGCGCCTCGACCCAGAGCTTGTGCCCGCTGAGCTTGCCAAGAAACAAAATATGATACTCCTCTAAACCTCCGAGTTCAGAAAGGTTCATAATGGCATACAGCGCATGGCGCAAAAGGGCGGCTGATTCATCATCAACAAACCGGAGCAGAATAGCCATCCTGGCAACCAAACCTAGTTTGTTCACCTTCGCATTACGCAGAAAATCCGCCAGGTTGTCACTTGCCGCCAGCGCTGCCAGGGCGGGCACGTTAGGATGCTCGTAATCAGTCCATTTCCAGAGCCAGAAAAGTATATATGGCAACAGCGGCAAAGCCTCGCCAAGTTCTTCTTTCACAGAGAAAAGGGAGACGGGATGCCCCTGATCAAGCAGCAGGAACGCCTTGCGCAAAGCAACCGTTCTTTGCCATTTCACAGCAATTCCAGAAGTGTCTTTAATCGTTGAAGCCAGCAACTCTTCCGCTTTTTCCACCCCCTCCGATTCAATCAAAGCAAGGAACGAAGCCGGCGCAGGCGGAAGTGCTAATACCGTCTTGCGAATAAACTCTTGATGCTTGCTTGACCCTTGCAGCGCCAGAGCAAGCAACGCCGATAAATCACGTGACGCTGTCTCTTTCAAAAAAGCCGTGTCCCTGGCATCCTGGCTCTTCATAGCCAAGATGACGGCAGTCAAAACCGAGAGGGCAGACGATGAAGCATCATGCCCAAACTCATCTTCAAAAAATTTACGAATATTCGGGTATTTCAGAGCCTCCGGGCAGGGAGGGCACCATTGAACATATTCAAATCGTTCCTCTAAACTGGAAATAAGACTCGTAAGCACCCTAGCCAAAACAGCCCGAGAAAGAGGCCAGCCACGAATCGCGAGCATCTCGCCAGCCAGTAAAAAATGGGCGTAACCTGACCTTTGAACCCGCCAAACCGCAGTGCTCTGCAAAGTTTGGGATAAGGCTTGCGCAGACTCCTGGGAATCAGCAGCGGCTAAAATAAGCCACAACGAACATTTCCACTCGTCGTCATAGCGACATACGCCCATTTCCATGAACAGATGCCACGCCTTGCTGGTACCCATCTGGCGGAGAACCTCCATGCCGCGATAACAAAGGTCAAAATTATAATGATCATATTGTTTTTTGCTGAAGCGGTAAACATATTCGGCCATTTCATCGCTTTTCGCCAGCAGCGCCAAAGAAGTCATTGCCTCGACTTTGCCGCCCTTTGTCAAAGCATTTTGAAAGACCAGACGCGCCAGTTGCGGGTCTTCAACCGTACGCGCCAGTACTGCCAGGCATTCTTCTGCGAGATCAGGCATCGACTCCAGGCAGGATGCCGTGCCAGCGCTGTCTATAGGCGGCCAAATTCCAAGCTCCATGAGCAGGTTGACGCACTGTTGCCCGCGTTCCTGGATGGCTTCTTGCAAGGCCGGATGCAAAACCTGATCATTAGACCTCAAGTCGCAAGTGCCATCGTTATACCAGAAAAGACCTGATAGTTCCTCCGGTTTTCCCACATCACTCGGCTGCATTCCAGCCTGCCTTGCCAGCTCAATGGCAAAAGCGTCAACGGCTTGGGAAATTCCTTCGCGCCTGCTGCTCGTGATCTCGACATTGCCGGAAATATAGACCCGGTAGCCGATTAACTCGTAGTCGGAGCTGACGCAGACCAATTTTCGCGCCATAACCTGACCGTCCGCACCTAAAGCAAAAATGACTGCTTTGTTGGCATCGTATGCGTTGGCCAACACTGAGTCGCAGTTAAACTTGTCCAGGCTCAGGCACGTTCCAAAGTAGCTTCCCATCAGAAAAATTCGGAACGGGTCAGAGGCAACGCAAATCCTGATGGGCAGGCCGCCAATGTCGATCTCACTGGCTTCAGGACAAAACCAGGCCTGGATATTGATCCGGTCCGATGCCGCTTTTACCCAGCTGCTATTGCGGGACAGGTGCTGCCGATAGCCCGCCCCGTGCTGTCTCCATCCAGCAACCAGCTCATTAAAAAATTCCCGGGCCTCTTTTTCCAAGTTCCTTGACCAGGCAACGATTGCCGTTACCTCGTCTTTGCTGAGAAAGGTTGGCGGCGGTGTGCTGCCAAACTGCCGTGTCCATATACGTTGTGATTCCTGCCAAATCAGGTGCCTAACCGCCTCAAGTGCAGTATGCGCGCACACCTCACGCAGATGTTTAAGCAAGCGTCCCATGGCAGGTTTCTGTGACGCAGCACAGTCATTGGCCTCAAAAACCTCCAGCTTGGCAGCCGCTTGTTCATTCAGTTGACCGGCATCACGCATCTTGCGGAGGTACTCAATTTGCTGCCGCTGCCGATCAGCCTGACTGAGCATTTTGCTCACGGTTTTGGGCAGAGTTGGTTCCTTGCCGCACAGCTCCTGATAATAGCTCAACCGTGACAGCCAGGAATAAACCTCGGGAGGCGCATCACCAACAAAAGTATTCAAAACATCTGTTTTAGGCGGCTTAGTCCAACGCTTCACCGTTTTTTTGAAACTTGGGCTGGCGTTTACCAGAATCAGCAGGTGAAACAGGCTGTTCCATGCCCACTTGGCCAAATTAAGGTCCAGGGTTCCCGGCTCAAGCGACTCCAGCCACATCGCAAAGGTCTCGATGATGTCCACGCTCTTTTTCCAACATGCCATCCAGACAAGATCAAACACATCATTGTCGACATCCGCTAAAGTGTCGAGCATCAGCCCGGCTTTTTCCAAAACAGAGACCAGCCTGCGAAACGGCTGTGGCGACAGACCTTTTTGGGCAAGAACACTCGCACGGCTGCACAAGTTCCTAAGCGCCCAGAGGATGCTGTCGATATCTTCCCCGTTCACCAAAAACTGGCGGATAGCATTGAAATCGTAAACAGGTACGCCAGGCATGTCCTGCAATGCGCAAAGCAATTTCTCATAGCCTGTCTTCTGGCGTTGATCATAAAGCTCCCAGAAGGCATTGAGCCGTAGTTCCCATTTCCCAGTAGGGGAATGAAACAGCCATTCTGGCAAGGGCGTCGTTGCGCCATCGGTTGCACACAGCGTCGCAGCAGCGACAATAAGCTGGGGCTGCGGCAGCAAGTGATTATCAGCGACCCTGATGCAATCGGCAATGATGCGATTAATCTGAAAAACGCGGGGGCGCAAAGGAAGGTTGAAACCAAATTCGTCGCGGATGTCCCCTGGAATGGCACCCACGATTTTGCGGACAGCGTCCGCTATTTCTACCGCAGGACGGGAGCCAGTCCGTTCCCGCAATGCCCTAAGGTGCGGGAGAACGCCGACAAAATGGCGCCACTTCTCGTACTGGCTCTGCCTTTCCATGAAAGGCAACAGGGAACGGTGAAACCGAATTCCTGCTGCGTCGCCAGCAATCCAGACTATCAGCCGCTTCAGCCAATTCCACAACGGCTCAACAAATGGAACAAAAGTATCACTGCCAGCGCCAGTGATATCGACACGCACATACGGAGCGCCATCTATCGGGACTCCCGCTTCGTATTTGCGGTAAATATCCCAGAGTCTTTCAAGATTGTGCGAGATGAGTTCAACCTCGTCCTTCCACTGCTGGAACTTCTGACGCCTTTCGCTCGTCTTTGCCTTAGGCTGCTCATAGTCCTCAACGATCTTGCGCCATTTCTGCAGCCCACGCCCCCAGGCGCTCAAATTTTCATGATTCAAAGGGATGACCTGGCTGGGCTGAAATCCCAAATCCAGCGGAGTAGGAACAGCAGAATCCTGCGGCGGCGACGTTAAGTCAGCCAGACAGTCGCGGAGCTTTTGGAACTCAGGAAAACCGGAAACCAGATAAAGCCCGCTACGCGATATGAATACACGACCAGTGATTTGACGCGCAAAATCCCTGGCCCGACGGGCAATTTCCTCGTCTTTAAATTGAATTGTTCGATTAGCCATCTTTGCTCACTATTGCGTAAATGCCCCTGAATTTTTCACGGTGGCAAGATAACTACTATTGTTTATCCTAAAAAAAGCAGTTGAATTTTGGGCATGGATTGGTCAGAGTTTATGTGTCGCCCTTTCAGGGCTCAAAATTATTATACGCCTCACCCAGGGCGTAGCTCGCCCTTGGCGGGCTCGCTTGCCCTGGGCTGGTATGTCGCGCCCTTTCAGGGCATTTGTCGCTCTGAGCTACAGACGTTGGTGGACGGTGTCTGCTGTATGAAATTCAAGCCTTGGGCTGGCGTGTGTTGACCCGAATGGCCTGAAGGGCCATAACATACCAGCCCAGGGCAAGCCAGGCCGTCAGGCCCGGCGCCGCCCTGGGCTGGTATGTCGCGCCCCGTTGGGGCTTCTGCAGCTCTGTAGCTGCGGACGTTGGTGGACGTTGGTGCGAAGACATGCGTCCTCCACAGGCTTCCACAGACTTCTACAGGCTTTCAGCCGGGACAGATGCACCATGCTTAACGTCATATTCCTTTGCGCCGTAGGCGCTTAACCATGCTTAACCCCAGGCTTCAGCCTGGGGGGAGGCATGCCCCCTAAAGCGGTGCCCCGTAGGGGCACTACTGTTAGCGCTGAAAACATGTTGTCGGGATTTTGCGCAAATTTGTTGTTACGTATTGTATACCAATGACTTGAAGATTAGTTTTCTGAAAATCTTTCCCAAAAAACAAGAAGTTGGCGGATAGTAGTACTCTGTCCACACCGTCCACTCTGGCCACCCACGGCCTGAAGGGCCAAGACATAAATCCCCGGGCAAGCGAAGCCCGCCATGGGGTTCCGCCCCCTGGATCCCCGCGGGCTCTCGCCTCGTCGTGCCCTGGGCCGACCAGCCGGCTCCGCCTTCGCCGGCCTGGCCCTGGCGCTCCGGGCGGAGCCCGTTGCTCAGCAAACCAGCCGGGAATGGCCCTACTGAACTGGCGGCGCGGAGCGCGCCACGCGGAGGCCAAGGTCGTGGTTGCGGAAGTCCGGCCTGTCCCCGTAGCGGGACGCGGAGCGGCAGCCCCCGGCGCTGTTGGACCAGCCGCCGCCACGGACCACGCGGTCCGCGCCATCGCCTTCCTCCCGGCCGACGGGACCCGCCGGCTGCGCCAGCGTCACCGCTTCCGACGGGTACTTCCTCTCATACTTGTCCTGACACCATTCCCAGACATTGCCAATCATATCGTAAAGCCCCCAGGCGTTGGGCTTGAACTGGCGCACGGCTATGGTGGTCTCGCAATACTTACCCTTCTTCCCTTCGCCGTAGGGATAATTGCCGTCGAAGTTGGCCAACGACGCATCCAGCGAATCGCCATAGTGGAAGGCCGTCGTCGTCCCGGCTCGGCAGGCGTATTCCCACTCCGCTTCTAAAGGCAGGCGCAGGCCCGAGCCGGCCTCCTGGCAGAAGGCCTGGCACATATCCCAGCTCACGTTCTCCACCGGCGCATCCACGCCGGCATTCTTGAAATACGACGGATTCTCTTTCATCACCTTCTCCCATTGCGCCTGGGTCACTTCGGTCTCGCCCAGGTAGAAGCCCTGCGAAATCGTCACCTGGTGCTGCGGGCTTTCATCACTATCCCGGCCTTTTTCATTCTCCGGACTCCCCATAGTAAAACTCCCGGCGGGGATGTACACCAGCTTGATGCCGCTCTTTTCGTGGATGATCGCCGCTGCCCAGCCCGTATTTGTGTAGGGTTCCGGGCCGGCGCCAGGCGCAATTCGGTAGCCTTCTGGTACTCGCCACGGCAGATGCGGCACAACATCCTCCCAGAGTTTCACCGTTGGGGCACTTTTCGGATCCAAAGCCAAGGCCTTATCCACTGCTGCTGCGGCTGCCACCCAGTCCTCTTGTGCCGCCGCTGCGTGCGCCGTTGCCAGATACGCCTTAACCTGTTGCCTGGTATGCAGGACACGATATCCAACAAACAAAACATACCCCGCCGCCATCACCGCAGCTAAAGTCATAATCCTTTTTGCAATGCGCTGC
>Ga0209510_1001797_pt1 | contig 23294 bp, 17 predicted proteins | sample BiotimSIPDNA_FD_185749 | JGI IMG/M metagenome (GOLD analysis project Ga0209510, IMG submission 185749) | Anaerobic biogas reactor microbial communites from Washington, USA - Biogas_R1 time_0 SIP DNA (SPAdes) (version 2) | ecosystem: Engineered > Bioreactor > Anaerobic > Unclassified | place...
CAAGACCCGTTGCAACAAGGAGCGATGACCCCATGGGGATAAGTATGGCAGCGGCTAAAAACTTCATCACCCCCCTCAGCATGGCGCTCTCCACAAGAAAGAAAACGGGCAGGAATACAACTGCGTTTGTCGCTGTGGCAGCAAGTATGGCCTTGAAGGTTATCCGTATGCCATCTCCTGCGGCCCGGTCAGGGTCAACCCCCCTTTCAAGCCTCCGCTGAACCGCCTCATAGACAACAATGCTGTTATCAACAAGCATGCCCACGCCCACAGCAAGCCCGATAAGTGTTATAAGATTTAGCGTATATCCGCCTGTATAGAGAAAGGCCATGGAAGAGAGGAGGCTGACAGGCACTGCAACCGCCACGACTGTAAGCGCCCTGAACCTTTTTATATAAAGGAAGAGTATAACAAGGGAGATAATAAACCCGCTCAAAGCAAGTTTCTTTAAGCGGTCTATCTGCTTTTCAACTGTCTTTGCCGCATCAAACCCTGTTAAAAAATCAATGCCGTATGGCTGGAATTCCCTTTTAAGCTCTGCAAGACGCCCCCTTATATCTTTACCCAGAGCAACCAGATTTGCCCCCTCTTCCTTGAATACCAGGAGGGCCACGGATGGTTTGCTGTTTACACGGTATATGCTCTCATTTCTGCCTGTACCCTTTGAGACATCGGCTACATGGCGTATGAGCACCGCCCTTTCAGGATTTATCCTTAACTCACCCAGTTCATACACACCTCTGGGCCTGCCATCCAGTATAACAGGGGTTCGCATTGAACTATCTTCAAGCCCCCCCAGAAATTTTAGCCTCTGAACAGATCGTGAAAGGGTTGTTGACACCTCCTGTGGTGATATGCCCAGTGCAGAGCATTTATCAGGGTCAACCCTTATGGTTATCTCTTCAGGTGCGCCGCCCATCACAAAGACCCTGGCTACGCCATTTACCGCTGCAATGCGTGACTCTATATTCTCCTCGACAAAACTCCTCAGGCTGTCTGTATCATCACCGCCAATGACCTGTATGCTCATGACGATCCGGCTTATCATGGAAAAGTCCTGACCGCCGACGCTTATGTATGATCCCCTTGGCTGCTCCCTGTTAAGCTCCGCTGCTATACGCTGGAGATCAAGCTGCCTTATCTTAATGTTCGTGCCCGGCTTAAAATTAATATCCAGTGAGCCGTTTGACCCGCTGATTCTGCCGAATGTCTCCTTTATACCCTCAAGTGTGGAGGCCTTCTCCTGAAGGGGGATAAGGATTTCGCGCTCAACCACCTCAGGCTCGCTGTTCACCCTTCCGAATTCAATATGGATGCTGTCTCCCTCAATGTCAGGGATAAGCTCAACAGGGATCCTCAGCCACCCTATTATGCCCAGGAGCAGGATAGCGCAGAAAAACATGGCCGTGGCCACAGGCCTTTTTACAGGTATGCTATACCAGTTCATGCCCTGGCCCTTTTGATATGCAGTTTGTCGAGTACCAGATAGAGGCATGGTATTACAAAGAGGGAGGCGAGCGTGGAAGCGGCAATGCCCCCGATAATTGTAATGGCCATAGGGGCCCTGAGCTGGGCCGCTTCACCTATGCCCAGCGCAAGGGGAAGAAGGGCTAATATTGTGGTTGAGGATGTCATTATAACGGGTCTCAGCCTGATCGATGCAGCCCTAGCCAGAGCCGGTTTCCGTTCAAGACCCTCATTAACAAGCTGACGGGCTGTCTGAACCATAAGTATTGCATCATTCACAGCAATACCTGTGAGCACAATAAGCCCTAATGCCTCCATGATCCCTATGGGTCTTCCTCCCGGCACAAGGACAGCGGCAACCCCTATAAGTGCAAAGGGGATAGCGGAAAGCACTGTAAACGGGTGAAGAAAGGATTCAAAGGTGCCTGCCAGCACCATGAACACAAGAATAACAGCCATTATGCCTGCCCACTCGAGCTCGGAAAAGGTCTTGGCCCTCTCCTCCTCTTCTCCGATAAGCCTCATGCTTAAACCCGGGCCGGGCTCCATATTTTTAATAACCGAGTAGGCGGCATCCCTTGCCTGCGGATAATCCACCCCCTCCATGATCCTTGCGCTTACCATTGCGACCCTTTTCTGATCTCTCCTGAATATCTCAAGCGCACCCTCTGCCTTTACAAAATCAGCAATATCCCCGATGGTAAGCCTTTCACCCCTTGAGGTGGTAAATGGTATGGATTCAAGATCAAACCCTGCGCCATGTTCAACCCTCAAGACAACATCCCTCTCCTCATCACCAGTTGTCATCCTGGTCACTACCTTTCCATCAAGGGCAGCCTCTATCACCCGCGAAACCATCTCTATGTCAACCCCAAGGCCGTCACACAGGGTGCGGTTAAGTATTACATGAAGCTCAGGCGCGCCGCCCTCAAAGGATGAGCGGATATTCCAGAGCTCAGGCACTCTCTTTAAATTTTCAAGCACCTCCCCTGTGGCCCTCCTCAGCTCATCAACAGACTGGCCCGATATCTCAACCTGTATGGGCGGGCCGGTATTGCCAATCGCCCTTGCTATGGCCGATGTGCCCAGTTCCCATGTAACCTCCATATTATGAAGCCCCGACATCATGGGTGATGCGGCTCTAACCACCTGGCCTGCTGTCCTGCCATCTGTTCTGAGGTTTATGAGTATCCTGGCGCTGTTTTCTCCTGTCTGCTCTTCACGTATAAAATTTGCGTCATCAGGGAGTCTACCCACCTCGGAGAGTATTACCTTAAGGTCATCCCCTGCGGCCTTACGTATTATATCTTCCACAACAGATACCATATTTTTTGTAGCGGCCACCCTCTGCCCGGGAGCTCCTGTTATACGTATGGAAAACTGCCTTGGGTCTCCGGGCGCCATCAGCTCGCTTTTAAGCCCCGCAAGGGCAAATAGTGAGCCCGCCACAAGTAATATGCTGATAGTAAGCACAAGGTATGGCCGTTCAAGCAGGCGTGAGACAACAGATTCTATCTTTCCCTTTCCGGGGTTTACCTCCTTTGTGGCATCCTTTGGTAAAAACCATTTTGCCAGGGCCGGTATCAGAAAGACCGCCACCCCGAGGGATGAGACAAGAGAGACTATGACTGTAAAGGATATGCCGGATACAAGCCTTGCGGCAAGCCCCTTTATAAAAAGCACAGGCAGAAATACCACACAGGTGGTAAGGGTGCTGGAGACAATTGCCCCCGCAACAACCGCTGCCCCCTTTGAGGCGGCATCATAGGGGGTATCTCCTGCCTCCCTTCTTCGAAAGATACTCTCTATTACCACAATGGCATTATCCACAAGCATGCCTGCCCCAAGGGCCATGCCTCCGAGGGTCATAAGGTTAAGGCTGTGTCCGAAAAAATGCATTGCAAAGAGGGTTGCCATGAGAGAGACCGGCACTGCGGATGCCACTATCACGGTTGAACTGAATGACCTTAAAAAAAACCAGAGCACAATTACCGCAAGAAAGATACCGATAACAGCGGCGCTTTCAACATCATTTATCGCATCTTCAACCAGGGCGGCCTCATCACTGACCATGCTGAACTCCATGCCCTTAAGCTCCCTGTTCAGGTTTTTGAGGGCATCCTTCACATTGCGCGACACCTTTACTGTATTGGCCCCTGCCTCCTTGTATATTGAAAGGCTTATACCCTCTTTGCCATTTACAAGAACCAGGTCACGGATATCCCTGTCAGTAATCATGACCCTGCCGATATCACCGACCCTCACCGGTATGGGTTTTTCGCCTGCATCCCTGTCATACTTGATTACAACACGGGCAATATCATCCGTATTATTGAACCGGGACAAACCCCTTACAAGATATACAGTCTCTCCCTCTTCAAGGGTTCCCGCATTAATATCAATATTGGCTGACCTGATACGGCTTTCAAGCTCGGCCATTGTTATTGAGTGGGCCTCCATCAGGTAGCGGTCCACAACAATCCTTACCTCCTCCTCCCTGCCGCCGGTTACCCTTACCTCTGCCACCCCTTCGAGTTGCTCAAGGGCCGGAGCGACCATCCTTTCAGCTATCTTTTTCAGCTCTGTAAGACCGGGAAGCTCCCCCTTTGCCACAAGACCTATCGTGATGACCGGGAGTTCACGCGGGTCCTGCCTCCGTACAACCACCTCATCCACATCTTCATCCGATGAGATGGGGGTAATAGCCTTCTGGATATCCACAAGGGCCATATCCATATCCGCATCCCATTCAAATGTGACACGGGCAATGAGGTTTCCCGCCCTGGCTACCTGGTTTATTGACCTTATTCCCTTTACAGTAAAGAGCCTCTGCTCCACCTGTTTGCCATAGAGCCTCTCCATTTCTGTGGGGGGCCTGTCACCTGATTTTACAGAGACAAGTATGGTAGGGCTCTGGATATCAGGCAAAAGATCAAGGGGGAGACCTTTAAGTGATATCCATCCGAGCATGATAATGGCTGCCGCAACCACTGTTACAGCCACCGGACGCCTTGTTGCGAATCGTGCTAGAGCTAACATGATATTAATTGGTTCCTGTAACACGGACGCGTGTCTGATCTTCCAGTGTCTCAAGGCCCCTTGTGACTACCCTTTCGCCCCCGGAGAGCCCTTCACGGATCTCAACAATATTATCATCACCCAGACCAAGGAGCACATCCTTTCTTACGACCCTCTGCCCGCTGAGTACAAATACAACCCATTTGCCGCCCCTGTTTACAACCGCCTCACGGGGAACAGCGGGTACATCTTTTTTCTGTTCCCTGATAATGGTTACCTCAACAAACATGCCTGGCCTCAATTTTGCATCATGGTTCTCCACCTCTATTTCGGCCTTTAGCGCCCTTGTGACCGGGTCTATTACAGGATCAAGCCTGACAACCCTGCCATTAAACTCCTCATTCTTCCATGCATAGTTTTTGACCCTTGCGGGCAACCCTTCTGTCACCCTTGCCACATCCTGTGCAACAAGATCCACATCCGCGACAAGGATATCGGTTGGCGCTATGCGCGCAACCTCAAATCCGGGGTTTACATACTGCCCTACAGCAATGGGCTGGCTCTGGTTATCCCTGTCCCTTGCAAGCCTCAGAATAATACCATCAATGGGGGTGGTGAGCTGACTTCGTTTTTCAGCATTAAGGCTCTTTTCATAGTCAATCCTTGCATCCTCAAGGCCTGACTGCATCTTGAGCAACTCCGCCCTGCTTTTGAACCCGTCATCATAGAGCTTTTTTGTTGATTCATATTCATCCTTTGCAGTCTCAAATCTCTGCAGGGTCGCCTCTTTTCTAGCAGCAAGGCGCACATCATCGCCTGTTATACGGGCGATTACATCGCCTGCCTTTACACTGTCCCCTTCCCTGTAACGCCTGCCCTCTTTATTTGTCAAAAATTCAAGTATGCCCCCTGTCTCCACCTCCAGCCGCGCCACCTTTGTGGTGCGAAGGGTGCCTGTTGCAGTTATTTTCTCTTCAACATCCATCTTGCCTACCGTTGAAACGGTTACAGGCACAAGGAATTCTATCTTGTCGTCACGGCCCTCGTCACGTGAACACCCTGAAAGAAAACCTGAAAAGGCGATGCAGATAATTAATAAAACCCCAATAACAGACTGATTCATTTTCATTTAAGCTCCTTAGTGTCCATCCAGAAACGGTTTTTCCCGGATTAAGCTTTCAGCATTCAGCTATCAGCTGTCAGCCAAATCTTTGTTTTATATGCCTTTTGCTGAAAGCTGAACATTGATGGCTGATCGCTTTCATACAAAAACCTTAGTTTATGGATGCTCCTTTATTAATTTCCAGCAGAAGGTGTCCAACGTATTGCATCGGCCACCACCATATCCCCGTCTGTCAAATCTGAGAGCTCAAGGGTGACTGCACCCTGGGGCAGGTCATATTTTCCAGCCAGATTCCACCCTTCAGTTCCGGCCTTTGAATCAAACTCAAGCTGATACCTGTCTCCGTTCTTATCAATTATAACACCACTCCATCTCCCCCATTTCCTCCCCGTAAAGATGGTTCTCATTGGTATATATATCTCAATATCCCACGCACCGGACTGTGGCAGCTCCGCACTGAAGAGCGCCTTTTTTGCCCCCTCACCCTTTCTGATATAGGCGGCTGTATGGCGGTATTTCCCATAGGACATACCGTTACTTATGCGGGTCCACTCACTGGGAAGTCCTAATCCCCGTGGCAATACATTATATGAGATGTAGGGCAAACCCTGATCCGTATCCTTTTTCTCTTTATCCTTTGCCCTGACCCGTAATCCCTTGCCCTTTTTCCCTTCATGAAGGGTGCTGAACCCCTCATCAAGGTCATCCACCACTATTGAAGATGAAGAGGGAATTTCCCATGGGATATCCTTAACCCCTTCTATAATCTCCGCATCAACGATATGCTCATGATTAACAGGCGCCATTTGAAGCTCAAAGGTGCTCCTGTTATAGGAAAGCACAGGGGCAAGAAAATACATGCTGGGAAGCCTGGATACTATTGTGCCATACTGGATGGCATGCCTCCCTGCGAGGTGAATGGTCTCTCCTGCTATTAATTCAGGTCTCTGGTTCTGCGCTGTATAATAATATGCAAAGTAAAAAGTACCAGGCACAGGTTCATCATTTCTCACTGTAAAAAGAAGCTGGTACCTGGGGCTCCCGTTTGTGTCATCCGCTATGCGATATGCCTTTGCCTCCTGCACTACAAAACCGGGAAGCCCGGTACTGCCCAGCCAGTCACCAAGGGATGCATCCATGTCATAACCCTGTTCACTTAAAGCGATTTTCACATCTGAGACTGTAAAACCACCTCCGGTAAGATTCTTTCGCATGGATGCAAGAAGTGCTGCACTCTTTTCCCTTCCGAGTGTCTTGTAGATAGAATCTGCCACCGCATAACCCTTTAATATCAGGTAATCAACTGTATCAGCCGGTTCCTCCCACGGATCAACATCAATAAGTGATTCATCAAGCGCCTTCTCCCATACTACAGGGCGCGATGTCCTTGTCCTTATTGTGGAGTTTAAAATGGTATCACTTAAGCCTGCATTTCTAAGCTGGAAATAACTCACAAGCACATTTGATATAATCTGGTTTATCGAATTACCCTCTGCAAATATATGTGCAGAAAAATATCCCTTTGTGTCTGCCAGCACAAGACCTGTAAGGGTGTCCATCACAAAATTGAGAGGCATTGCTTCAGGCCCGCTTGCAGATGTCTGGAACAGGAAAAAATTCCTTGCTGTACCGGTAAAGATATTTCCGCCTGAAAAGTCATTCTGGAAATAGGTCATAAGCCTGTCCCATTTGGCCTTTGCTATGCCACCCTCCTGGTTTTTAAACCTGTCAGGGTTCCTGAATGCGGAGTCAAAGCGGGCCGTGGGGAGAGAGAGCTCCTTTAAAAGCATGATACCGGGCATTGCCTGAAGCGTATCAAGACGCCACCCTCCGCCATAGGTGCGTAAAACAGTCGGCACCTCAACAAGGGTAAGGCCATCGTATGGGTAGCATAGCCCTGCCTCTTTTACCTCCCTCAAGGTTGTACCAATATATTCACTGATCTTCTCTTTTGTATCGGCCAGCACATCAAGATTTTTCATATGTTTTTTATGGACAAGAAGCTCCATAAGTATACCATCTGTTTCATATGAACGGCTCTCATACTCAGATGCAAAAAGTGCTACCTCAGGCACTACAGAGGGAGGGGTAAAACGGTACAGGTCATATTTACCATCTTCACCTGCCTTAGTACGTCTTCCAGGCCCGGCAACAAGCCAACCTTTTGGCACGCCAACAGTCAGATCCAGATTGAAAAAATCCACGCGGTTATTCTGCTGGTTTTCCATGCTGTTCTCTACACCCGACAGGGGCAGCCACCGGATAGCAGGCATAAGGGCGACAAATTTTTTGTCAAAGACATAGTTTTCATTGCCAAGCAGGGTGGTATTTGAATCTTTTGACTTAAGCGTAAGGGGGTTTACAGCGCTTTTAAGATATGCAAAGTGTTTATCAGGCACCCCTTCTGTTTTAAGGGTTATCATGGTCTCTTTACCCTGTGAAAGGGTTTCGGGCATGGTAATATCAAGTATCCCGTTTTCATGTTTATAGCTTAAGGGTTTACCTGAGCTGTCAAGGAGTTCAACTATCCTCTGCCCCGGGTTCAGTGTAAACAGGGCGTTTTTTATTGGCCCGGATTCAGGGGATTTGAAGGATAATTTTATATCCAGATCAAGCCCCTTGCCGGGAAGGATATTCGCCCTGCCTGTAATACTGGTTATGTCAGGGATATGGCCCTTCGGATAATCCATATGTGCCGCAAGCCATATCTCCTGATTTTTCATATCATTCATATTGCCTGCAAAAATGCCCCCGACTATAACCGCTGCAACCGCCACAATTATTGCGCCTGTAAAACCGGCCCTTCCCCTGGAGCCGTCATCAAGCCTCGGATGCACTGCCGCACATATGCCAAGTATCCCGATAGAGGCAATGAGTATAGCGATACGGTGCACAACTCCTGTAAGCGGCATAAATGTTGATGTTATGTCTGATGGATAACCTGACTGTATTAAACCAAAAAAATCAAATGCCTGAGCCTTATATACAGGTAAAAAGTACATCCCTCCATAACTTGCTGCTACCAGTAGTACAAGTATTATGGAGGCAACCAGCCTGTTTTTCACAAGAAGAGTTACAAGAAAGACGATTGAAATAATGTATGCAAATGTAGGGAGCCCTATCAGGAATACAAATGAAAGGAGGGATCTTATCTCAGCAGGTTCGCCTATGGGCATGCCGCTGCTCTTGAGCAGGAAGCCCAGGAGTTGGATCAGCACTATCAGGAGAAGCATGGGGGTCCATGCAGGGATAAGGACGCCTAAAAACCTGCCAATAACAAGCTCCAGGTTGCTGTATGGCCTTGAGTCAAGCACCTCATGCATCCTTTCTCTTAAGTCCCTTGCCCTCACATCAAATGCAAGAAAGATCACCCCTATAGAGTATATAACCAGGTATAATACACCGGCGATCGAACTTACCAGGAACCTGGGGCTTAGTAAGCCTACTGTTGCTGAATGTGATGAAAAAAGGCCGTGCAGCGCCGAATAGTAGATAAATGCAATAAATACAAAGAGGAATGAAAAGGAGAGAAAGAGCCAGTAACGTGCGAGCCGCCTTATAACCAGTCTTTCTGCCCGCGCTATGGATAGAACTGATTTTATATTCATCATGATTATGCTCCCCCTCCTTTTGCCGCCTCTTTTACACTCTTTGAGGCCATAAAGGCGAGATATGCCTCCTCCAGTGTCGGGTTATCAACCGGGACTGCGCCATCCGGGATCGACCCCATTTTGGATACTGCCCGTATGATCGTCCTGCCAAGCTTAACCTCCTGGGATACAATCTCATACTGATCGGAAAGCTCTGCCCTGTTACCCTCCAGATGCATCTCAAATACAGCCCCCTTTGCATGCGCTATAAGCTCTTCAGGGCTGCCCCTGAACTTAAGCCTGCCCCGGTCAATAAGGGCAAGATCATGGCACCCTGCGCCCAGGTCTCCTACGATATGGGTTGAGAGAATAATGATCCGCTCCTTCCCCATCTTTGCCATCAACTGACGAAAGTGAATACGCTCTTCAGGGTCAAGCCCGACTGTCGGTTCATCAACTATCAATACCTTCGGGTCATGTATAAGTGCCTGGGCAACGCCCAGCCTCCTCACCATGCCGCCTGAAAGGCTTTTAACCTTTCTGTGAGAGACCTCTAAGAGCCCCACCAGCGTGAGTATCTCCTCCACCCTGCTTTTTCTATCAATATTATTCTCAAGGCCGGATAAAATGGCCAGTGTCTCAAGTACCTCTTCCACCCTGTGGAGCCTCCATGCATTGAAGTCCTGCGGAAGATAACCGAGCATCCTCCTTACATGCCTCCGCTCCTTAACCACATCATACCCTCCCACAATAACATGCCCCTCTGTTGGCACAAGAAGGCTGCAAATAATGCGCATGAGCGTGCTTTTGCCTGCACCGTTGGGGCCCAGCATACCGAAAAGCCCGGTATGTATATCTAGGTCTATTCCATTTATGGCAGCGTTTCCGCCCTTATAAACATGCCTGACCTTCTCAATATGTATTGAAATATCCCTCCCTGTTTCACCCATTGGATAACTCCCTGATCATCTTGTTTATATAATTATATGTATACTTGAAACCCCGGTAAAAGGTTTCATGAAAAAATATTTTTTTTGAATATGGTAGAATAAGCATATATTGTGCCACAATAACTACCAGAATATTTATCCTGTTTAATCAACAGATTATATTCGATAATCAAATTAAGACCGGATATTCGCCCGCATCCATTAGCGAAAACAACCTATGAATGGTAAATATGACCACAGATGAGAACCGGTTAATTAATTTTTTTAAGGCCTGGAAAATATTTTTGTGATTCCATATAGCAATATTACAATAACCATGAAATAGCAATTATATTTATCTATTTTTATTCGCAAAATTAATACCCTGCCAAATGAACTTAAGACAATTTATTGCTTGCATTTTTCCCCTGAACTGTTAGTTTATTAAACTCTGGAATTTGCGGGTATTTTAAGCAGTTAGGTAAAATTGCCAGGCCTGAAGGGAAGGTGTTTAATCTGTATTGTAAAATCTATTATCTTCTTATCATATCTTTTCTGCTATGGATATTTTCATGCGGGGTCGCTCCCAAGGAAGAGGATGCGGTAATCACCATTGGAGAGACCGTTATCACCAAAAAAAAGTTACAGCACGAGATAGAGCGCATCAAGTATGATATGGGGTTGTCCGCCGAGGAGATTCGGGAGGGGATAGACTCTATAATAAACAATATAGTAGAAAAAAACCTGATCCTTGAATACGGCAGGGTAAACGCGATCACAATAACAGAAGAGGAGCTTAAAACCGCGGTCAATGAGGTAAAGCAGGATTACCCCGGAGATTTACTCAATGAGGTACTGCTTAAAAGATACATAGATATCAATGAATGGAAAAAAAATCTGCATAATGAACTGCTTGTAAAAAAAATTGTTGATACAGCCCTTGCAGACGTAAAAATGGCTACTCTGGATGAGGTAAAGGCCTACTATGATAGCCACCTTGAAGATTTCAGAGAACCGCTCATGCTTGAGATAAGACAGATAGTCACAAAAACCGGGGAGGAGATGGAAAATCTTCTTTCCCGCCTTATAAAGGGAGAGGATATGGCTGAACTGGCAAGGAATTTTTCAATAGCCCCTGAATCAGAAAATGAGGGCCTCCTGGGTTGGTTTGCAAAAGGTGAACTTGAAGAGAACATAGAAAAATCGGTATTTGCCCTCAAACCGGGGGAGATGAGTAAAATAATCGAATCCCCATATGGTTTTCATATTTTCAAGGTCGTTTCTGTAAAGGAAGAGGGTATAAGAGGCCTCCCTGAATCAATAAAGGATATAGAGTCAATAATTACCATGGAAAATAGAGAATTAATGTATACAAAATGGCTTGATGGCCTTAAAATGCAATTTCCTGTAAGCATTAAGGAAATGGAGATACTGGCAGACATGAAAATGGAGGATTAAAAGGCAATGAGAATCATTATTTTTTCGGTGGTTTTTTCATTATTATTACTGGCTCAGGGTCTGTTCGCAGAAGAGGGTAACAGGGTAGTGGCATTTGTGAATGACGATGTAATAACCCTTTATGAACTGAACAGCAGGATAGAGGAATTGACCGGTAAGAGAAGTGATGACCTGCAGGCTTCAAATAAAGAGGATTTTTTCAAGATCAGGGAAGATATCCTGGACATCATTATTGAAGAGAGGATAGTAAAATCAAAAATCAAGGAACTCGATCTGCATACAACCACAGAAGAGGTAGACGCATATATTGAGTATATAAAACAAAATAACAAGCTTACCCAGGAGGAGCTTGTTGAGCAGCTTAAACATGAAGGGGTCTCTCTTGAAAAATTTAGAGAAAAATTAAAAGAGGACCTTGAACGCCGCAACCTTGTTGAAAATGAAATCAGGATAAAGCTGATAATTGCAGAAGAACAGATCGCCGCTTATTATGAGGCGAATAAAAAGAATTATGAAATACCCGGGTCAGCTCATATTGCAAGCATTTTTCTTGTACCTGTTTCCCAGGAGTCAGGATCAGGGCTTGATGAACTGAAAAAAAAGGGAGAGGTTTTAAGAGAAAGGATTTCAAAGGGGGAGAAGTTTGAGGAACTGGCAAAAGAATTTTCAAACGGACCAGGAGCTAAAGATGGTGGAGACCTTGGGAATATTCTCTTAACTGATATTGATAATAAGATACTTGATGTGATCAACACTCTTAAGGATGGTGAGGTAAGCAAACCGATTGATATGGGCAACAGGATCCAGATTGTAAAGCTGATTAAAAAAGCAGATACAGGATACACCCCCCTTGAGAAGTTAAGGAATGAAATACATGAAACCCTCTACAATATTGAGATAGAGAAACGCTATCAAGATTACATGGATGCACTGAAAAAAGAGAGTTATATAAAAAAGATACTATAACAGGGTAAACGTTTTTTTATAACCAGCAGGTATTTTACGGAACTTAATATATATGGAAACAGAAAACAATCTTGAAAACAGCGGCAGGGAAGAGATCAGCATAGGCCCACTCCTTAAGTCTGAAAGGGAAAAAAGGGGAATATCCAGAAGCTGCTTGTCTGAGACTATAAAAATAAGGGAGCCTATTATAGAAGCGCTTGAGAATGAGGATTGGGAGAAGCTGCCGGCAAGGGTTCTGATCAAGGGGTTTATCCGTTCATACACCATTGCTGTCGGCTGTGATACCAGAAAGGCAATAAGGCTTTTTGAAAAATGTGTGCCCTCCGGTGGTGAAGAGAATGTCAGACCTCTTATCCGTAAGAAAAAGAAAGGTAAAACCATATATTATGTCATTACCCTGTTATTATTACTTGCAGCAGTGATCTATTATCTCAATCTGTATGGAAGGATAGTTGTTGGGGATAAAACCCATCAGCCTGAAAACGAACAGGAGGCCCATGTTACAGAAACTGACACGGGATATTCGCCACAGACAAAGGCTGAGGAGCCTGTACAGACGCTTAATGAAACATTTTCCGAATCAACAACCGAGTATCTGACAGAGGGCGCCAGACCAGAGGCGAATATAAATGAGGAGGTGGATCAACCAGAGAGTTTCCAGCCAGAAGAGTCTACTCCCGTGGAAAAGATCCTGGCTCAGGTAACTTCCCCACCTGAAAACGCCTCGGATACGCAGGCTGCAGCCGGTAAAATCCTTACTGCGACAGTAAGCATGAGGGCATGGGTTAAAGTAATAGCAGATGATACCGCACCAAAGGAATACATCTTTCAACCGGGGACAAAACATTCCTGGACAGCCGAAAGAGGTTTTGATGTTACGGTCGGAAATGCCGGTGGTGTAGAGTTTACATTTAATGGCGAGACAAGCAACAATCTCGGGGCGCCTGGAGAGGTAAAAAAACTGCGGTTCCCCGATGATTTTCAGACTAAATGGGAAGAATAAAAGTGAAAGAGATATTTGATATATTAAAGGAAAGAGGCTTCATCGAACAGCATACTGATGAAAGTGAACTAAGAGAGTTGTTTAAAAAATCTGTAACATGCTATGTCGGTTTTGACCCCACAGGAAAGAGCCTGCACATAGGGCACCTGCTCCCTGTGATGGCGCTTACACACATACAGCGTGCGGGCCATAGACCCATTGCGGTTGTTGGCGGTGGGACAACCCTTGTTGGCGACCCGAGCGGTAAGACAGAGATGCGGCCAATCATGCCAAGGGATGAGATAGAGAGTAACGCCCTGAGTATAAAAAAGCAGCTCATGCGATTCCTTGATTTTGATATGGGCAGGGCACTGATGGTAAACAATGCAGACTGGCTTACAAAGCTGAACTATATCGACTTTTTAAGGGATATAGGCAGGCATTTCAGCGTAAACAGGATGCTTACGGCAGAAAGCTATAAAATGAGGCTGGAGACAGGCTTAAGCTTTATCGAATTTAATTATATGCTCCTTCAGGCATATGATTTCTGGCACCTGTTTAAGCATTATGATTGCAGGCTCCAGATGGGGGGGAGCGACCAGTGGGGCAACATTGTTGCGGGCACTGATCTTATAAGGAGGCTTGAAAGGGATTCTGCCCACTGCATCACCTTTCCCCTTATTACTACAGCTTCAGGCGCCAAAATGGGTAAAACAGCCAAGGGTGCGGTATGGCTTGACTCTGAAATGACAAGCCCATATGAATATTACCAGTACTGGATCAACCAGGAAGATACAGATATTAAAAGATTTCTTTTTCTTTTTACATTCCTTCCGGTCGATGAGGTGGAGCGCCTGGGGAGCCTTGAGGGTGCAGATATCAGGCAGGCTAAGGAGATACTTGCCTTTGAGGCGACAAAGATATGCCACGGTGAACAAGATGCGCTCAAGGCAAGGAACGCGGCAAAGGAGCTTTTTGGTAATGGTGAGCAGGGGATAAGCGATTCTGTACCTGAGTACCAGATTGACAAGGCTGCTCTTGAAAAGGGGATACCTGCATTTATCCTTTTTGAACAGGCAGGTCTGTGCAATACCCGATCAGATGCGCGACGCCTCATCATGCAGGGAGGCGGGTACATCAATAATGAAAAGATCGAGGCATTTGACCAGATTATTGATATGAAGAATGAGAAGGATGGGGCAATGCTCTTGAGGGCAGGGAAAAAACGTTATATGAAGGTATCCACATCCTGAAACTATATAACACTTTACTCTCTGTCGGGTTAGGGATATTTGATTGGAATTTGATAACAGCCATATTGAATCCCGGTAATGGATTTATTAAAGGATATGAAATATGACTCAGGATATAACCGAACAGGTACCATATGAAGAGGAAAGCCTGGACAAGAACCTTTCTACAGCAAGTGAGGAGAGGGCGCTTGTCCCATATGACCCGCTTCAGCTATACCTTTATGAGATAAAAAAATACAGGCTCCTTACCAAGGAGGAGGAGACAGAGCTCGCAATAAGGGTCAAGGAGAACAATGATGAGGATGCGGCCTACAGGCTTATTACCAGCAATCTCAGGCTTGTTGTAAAAATCGCAATGGATTTTCACAGGTACTGGACCAAGAGCCTTCTTGATCTGATCCAGGAGGGTAACCTGGGCCTTATCCAGGCGGTCAAAAAATTTGACCCATATAGAGGCATCAAATTTTCATACTACTCATCATACTGGATAAAGGCATACATGCTCTCCTTTATCATGAAAAACTGGAAGCTTGTAAAGATAGGCACCACCCAAACCCAGAGAAAACTTTTCTATAACCTTGCAAAGGAAAGGGAAAAGCTCCTGTCACAGGGCACGATGCCCGAGACCCATCTGCTGGCAGAACGCCTTAGCGTTAAGGAGGAGGATATTGAGGAGATGACCCAGAGGCTCGGGGGTGGAGAGGTTAGCATCAATGCCCCTGTGGGTGATGGCGGGAAGGAGGAGTACAGCTCCTTTCTGCCCGACGAAAGGCTTGATACTGATGACCAGCTGTCCGAGATGCAGGGTCGAAACGTGCTTCTTGCAAAGCTGGAGGAATACAGAAAGACCCTTAAAGGGAAGGAACTTGATATCTTTGAAAACCGCATAATGACCGACACCCCTGCTACGCTTCAGGAACTTGGAGACAAGTACAACATTTCAAGGGAGAGGGTGCGGCAGATACAGGCAAGGATAGTATCAAATATTAAACAGTGGCTCTCAGACGAGATCCCTGACTTTGATGAACAATACTCTGATTTTATAAAATAGGATTTTCCATGATTATCTTAGAAAATTTTGGGCGAGGCGCTTTAAGAAAACCATTAACTGCTCTATTTATTTTTGCATCCTTATCTATAAGCGCCTCTCCTCTATTAGCAGATTCAGGCAAGGGCGCTGCAACTGTGCCCCTAACCATTCAGACCGATCCCGATCTATATGACCTTAGATATACAAATTCCGTCTTGAAAACCCCTGACGATAAGCAGCTTGCATATATAAATTACATGCTCTCAACCATTAATATCTCAAATGGTGACTACATTGCAGCCATTGAGAGCCTTAAGAAGGTGATGGAGTATGACCCTGAGTCGGCATATCTTAAAAAAAGAATGGCCCTCCTTTTAACCGAGACAAGGAACCCTGAACTTGCACTTAAATATGCGGAAGAAAGCCTTAAACTCAATCCGGGTGATATTGAAACGAGGCTTCTCATTGCCGACCTTTACGGTATGGGTGGAGATACTGAAAAGGCTATAGAGCAGTATAAAGAGGTTATAACCATTGACCCGCTAAACCAGAGGGTAAAGATGGCATACTCAACTGTCCTTGCCAGGGCAGGTATGTTTGATGAGGCAATGGCGCAGCTTGACACCCTTACAGATGAATATCCTGAAATGTTTTTTGCCCATTACTACAAGGCAAAGATATATCAGGCAATGAACAATTTTGATATGGCAGAAAAGGAATACCTTGCCGCCCTTTCCATAAACGATGCACTGGAACCGGCCCTTTTTGATCTTGCCGGTCTCTACTATATACAGGGGAAGCTTGAAGAAGCAGCTAATACCTACCAGGACCTTTTAAAAATGGACCCTTCAAACAGACTCGCAAGAGAGCGTCTGCTGGGGATATATGAACTCCTTGGAAAAAAGGATGATATTGCATCCATGATGGATGAGATAAAAGAGAACTCCTTCCCTGGGGACCGGAGCCGACAGGCAATAGGCCTTTTTTATCTTCAGAGCGGAAGGCTATCTGAATCCATAAATGAGCTTGACATGATTGTAACCGCATGGCCTGATGACCAGAAATCCCGTTACTATCTGGCGCTTGCCTATGAGCAAAACAACCAGTTTGAGGAGGCGCTCTACCATTTCAGGATGATCCCGGAAGGAAATGAGCTTTATGTAAACGCCAGGCTGCACACGGCATACCTTTTAAACAGAATGGGAAAGACAGATGAGGCCGTGGAGATATTAAGAAAAGGGATTGAGTATAAAAGGGATGAAATTGATTTTTATACCCTGCTCTCCTCCATATATGAATCAAAGGAGGATTATGTAAAGGCGCAAGAGGCACTGGATGAAGGGCTTACGATTGAAGGGGAGGATATTGACCTGATCTACCGCCTCGGCACACTCCTTGACAGGAAAGAGAACAAGGATGAAGCCATTGCGCAGATGAGAAGGGTGCTTGAACTTGACCCTGATAATGCAGATGCCATGAACTACATCGGCTACACCTATGCGGAACAGAATGTAAACCTTGATGAGGCATTAATACTTATACAGAAGGCCATAAATATCAAGCCTGATAACGGCTATTATATAGACAGCCTGGGCTGGGTATATTATCGGCAGGGGCAATATGACCTTGCACTTACCTCCCTAGAAAAGGCATTTTCCCTTATTGAAGGGGGAGACCCCACAATAGCAGAGCACCTCGGGGATGTTTATATGAAGATGGATAACCTTAAGATGTCCCTTGAGATGTATCAGAAGGCACTCAGCCTTAAGCATCAGGACCCGGATGCAATCAACAAAAAGATAGAAGATGTGAAAAAAAAGCTGGAATAATTTTCATGCAGGAAACACCTATAGCCACAACCCATTATCAACCAGCTGGCCTGTTTCCACCAAAACCCCTTATCCTGATAATTATACTGCTTGCATTTGCCTTTTTTTTTGCCGGATGCTCATCCCTTGCGCCTTACAGGCAGCAAAAGATCCTGTCAGGTGAAGAGATACAAAATATCAGGGCAGAGGCAAAAGCCCAGGCACAGATGGTCTCTGAATTTTATTTTACAGGACAAGTATCCATTGATGGTTGGATTCTGGACAGATCTGCTGACATCTTAATCGCCGGTAACAGGGAGCCTCTCAAGCTGAAAATGGAGATCACCCACTCATGGGGTAAGCCTCTTTTTTATTTATTGATCAGAGATAACAGGCTAACGATCATCGATTTCATGGAAAAGAGGCAGTATGATGGTGAATTCACAGCAGCGAATCTCTCCAGATTTTTACCGGAGATGGACTTCTCACCTGATATGATCTGGTCATTTTTAAGGGGATATCCAATATACTCCGGAGAGCCTGACATCCATGAAGATAGAGGAGGTGTACTGACATTAAAGGGTGCTGACAAAAAAACCATAGGCACTATAACCCTCACTACTTCAAAAGAGATAAAAGAGGCGGCTCTCTTTTCACCCGGATCACCCGGCATGATTTTTAAAGGCTTTATTATGGCTGGAGAAATCAGTTATGCTGCAAACACACTTCTTAAAGACAAAAAGGAAAACAGGGGTATGACCCTTAAAAGAAAAAAGGTGGCATTCAATAAAGATATCCCTGATGAGATCTTCACACTTGCAATCATGCCCTCTTTTAAGCAGGTAAGCCTGGATGATGTGTATTAGTTTTTCTACACGACTATATTATGAGGCATAAATAATCTTACCGGTTCTTTTTATTTCACCGATAAATGTCTCTGGCGATGCAGACAGAAATTCATCAGATGAATATCCTATCACTTCCGTTATAGACAAATATTGCCCCAGCAATCCCGCAAGTGTCGTCTGTATTTCCATAATCTTCTTACCTTTAAAATCCGGTGAAATGACGGCAAGATCAATATCAGAATGAGGTTGGGGAGTACCTTTTGCATAAGAACCATAAAGGACAATTTTGTCTACAGTAATGCTATTTGCAGTCAATGTTTTCACGAGACCATGTATAATTTTTTTTATCTCAGATGGAGTATATTTTTCTTTAACCATCTTATAATCCTTTTTGTTTGCCGTATATATTCAGCGGCTGTTTTGCTGTTAAACTCATTTGATAACCTCGTGAAATCATCAGGATAACGGATAGGAACACTTTGAAGATTTATCGCATTTATGAATAACTGCATATCTACCGGTAATTTAATGTCGCCAATTTCCAAAAGTCGATTAAGGTTATGAGTGTAAGGCGGTAAATCATTTGTCCTTTCGGAGACTATTGCCTTAAATATTTTTCCAGAGTCAAATGACACATAAAAACAACGTATAGATACCTTTTCCTGATTAATAAAGAAGCAGCGGTCTTAAGATCGTAATCTGCGGATTTAATCCAATTGAGTGTTGTCTTTTTCATGAAGTGAATCCTAAAATCACCCCCATATGGCTATGCTTTTTTTAAAATGCTTTGACGCTCTGCGTCAGTTCATCAGTCATTCAATGATTTATTTTTCTTTATCGTGCCTTACCGCAGAGCGTTTAAAAAACAGGTTTCCACTGAGACCGCAGGAACCAGATAAAAAGTCTTTTACATAAAGCTGAACGCTGATGACTTACTGCTTGCCCGTCCTCCGCAGTAGCACAGCTACAGAGGATGGACACTATTTAGCTCGCATCACACGTATCCGTCTGCTACCCTCTGGCTCTACAAGAAAGAATGAACCCAGAGCGCCGCGGGAAATAACTACCCGCTGCTCCGGGTTATTGAAGGAGAAAACAGCGGTATCGGTTTGACGCCACACCTGGCCATTTTCCATAAAGATGATCCATTTGCCATAGGCATCCTGCATTTTTTTGGTCCACTTAAGTTGCAGCTCATCAGGCTGCTTCTCTTTCTGTTTATGCTCTAAACCGAAGATAGCTTCAGCATCTGGCGCAGGCTCAACTGCGGGATCAACAGGCGTCACGGCCGGGGCTGCTGGTACAATGATGTCCACTTTGGATGCCACAGAATCAACCACCTTGGGCGTTGCATCATTTGATTTCACGGTGTCAGCGGATAAGCGACCGGCCAGTGTGTCATAGCATGCAAGGCGCTCGTCAGGGTTTTCAATGGCAGCGCAGCCTTTCAAGGTCGGTGTCGCGGCCTGGATTGAGATGGAAACAGAAAACAGGGAGATAATAATCAAACTGGATTTCATGATTCTTCCTCCGCACAAGTGATTTATTGGGTGTTCTTTAAATTTTAATGTAAATCGTCGACTTCTCTTGGTTTAGTAAGTAGCTTAATTCCCTCATATACCTGGTTAAAACGTTCATGCGTTAAAGATACTATTTTCTCCGATAAATCAATTTTATTTACTGTGAAAATTTGAGATATATTAATAACACTTTTTTTAGGCAGGTTAGCTTCGCCTTTATCCAATAGTATATTTCCAGGAGCCTTTGCCTGTTTGAGATTGGATGTTAAGGCACAAACTACTACAGTATTGATAAGACTTCGATTGAAAAGATTATTTTGAATTATGACATGAGGATGCCGGTATCCAGGCTCTGAACCCCTGGATTCTTTTAGAGTTACCCAATAAATATCACCCCGATTAATTACCATTGGTCATTAACCATTTTGATATGTTTTGAACGCATCGCGGTATGAAAAGCTGATTCCTTCTCGTCCGGAAAATCATCATAAGCATCATTAATAGCTTCGAGCAGCTATCAATTCTTATGACGTTGAATGAACTCTGTAGCAGCTAATGCTAAAATTCGGCTGCGAGAAGTGCTCAATTCCTGTGCCAAATCGTCAAGTTGATCAAATAAGGGTTTGTCGATTGGTATTGCAGTCTTGATAGTTGCCATAAGTAAAACCTCCAAGATTGTAAGCAGTATAACCATTGGTATAAACATTATCAATATTTTTCTGACACCTCAACTCTGTATAACAGCAAAGCGATAGTCTTGGCTGCGATGGATAAAGATTGGTGCACGGGGGAGGCTAAAGGATTCTGACCGCCCTGAGCGCTGAAGATACCTATAAAATACTTAAGGAGAATCACGTTCAGTTGGTCATTTTAGACCAGAGAGTGCCATTTTCATATGGGACACGTATTTTTTATCTTCATAATTAATATGGTGTACCCACCAATTTTTAAGGAAACTTAAAATCTCCTCAGGGTCTGCGGCTATATTCTGGGATATCCTTTTTGTCTCCACCACAATTTTTTGATGAAGATTAATATGATTTGTTAAATCTGGGTATCCTGCTTTTTCAAGTAACCCCTCTTCAGTCTTGAAATGAATATTCGTATATTGCTGTAAAATAATCATGATGGACTTTATTGAAATCCAGTCAACTCTGTTTTGAATATAGAAATACAATGAGTTGATTGTTGAGATTAGGGAACGGTGCTGTTCATCTATGATCGGTATCCCCAGCTTGCTCCTGTCATCCCAGATTATATAGAGGTTATTATTCATTTGTCACCCTCTCAAAAAAACAAATATATGATAATTTCCAATCAATCGGAGTTCAAAACCTTATTAACAGGTTCCAATGGGATACTAATATAAAATGTAGTTCCTTTACCAACCTGGCTTTTTACATCTATGTTCCCATTATGTTTTTTAACTATATTATACGCCACATTCAAACCAAGCCCGGTCCCTTTACCTACCTCTTTGGTGGTGAAAAAGGGGTCATAAATTCTGGTAATGTTTTTTTCAGGAATTCCTTCACCATTATCACTGATCTCGATCGTAATATTGTTATCTCTAGAACATGTTTTTATTTTAATCACACCATCTGATTTAATAGCATGTGCTGCATTAACCAGTATATTCATAAACACCTGATTAAGCTGCTGGGGGTAACAAAGAACATCCGGAAATTCTCCATACTCTTTTTCCACAACAGCTTTGTATTTAATCTCATTCCACACAATATTTAAGGTGGAATCGATGTTTTCATTTATGTTGGTATATTTGAGTTCATCGGTTCCTGGGTGAGCAAAGTTTTTAAGATCTATCACGATTTTTTTTATTCGTTCCAGCCCCTCTCTTGATTCTCTGATAAGGTTGGGGATATCATCTAAAAGAAAATCCAGATCGATTCTTTTTCTCAGCGCTTCGATTATTTCCAGTTTTTTAATCACGTGCGTCAGTAATTGAGCTTTTATTGCTTCTGAATCAAAGTATGAGATTAATACCATACATTCTTTTATTATCTCGAAAATATCATTCTGGTAATTTTCGAGTGTTGTAAGGTTGCTGCTTACATATCCGGTCGGATTATTTATCTCGTGGGCAACGCCTGCGGCAAGCTGACCTATTGAAGCCATTTTTTCCTGCTGTATTATCTGAGCCTGGGATTCCTTCAACCTTATCTCTGTTTTTTTCTGTTCAGTAACATCGATTATCACACCTAGGAGGCCTGCGAGCCTTCCGTCAATATCTGCATAGGTTGCCTTGTTCAAGATTACATTGTGTTTAAGGCCGTCAGCAAATTTAAGGGTTGTTTCATACGCCCTGTGTCCAGGATTTTTAAAAAGATCCTGATCAATTTTATAGGTGATATCAGCAAGATCTTTTGGAGCAATATTATGCACCGATTTTCCTATTATTTCTGCCTGCTCAAGGCCTATATATTTGGCAAATGAACTGTTGCATCCAATGTAATTGCCCTTCATATCTTTATAATATAGCGGATTTGGTATCGCATTAATCAGAGTGTTTAAAAAATTGAGTTGTGATTTGATGTTATTTTCCGAAATCTTTAATTCCATCTCAGATGCCTTTAAACGCTCTATTGTAATTTCCAGCAGTGAGGTCTGTCTCTTGACCTCTTCCTTTAGTCTCTGGTTGTAAACCCTTTCGTTTCTTTCAAGTTCACTTCTTCTCAGGGCATTATGGACACATACCATTATCTGGTTCTGCCTGAATGGCTTGAAAATGTATCCATATATACCAAGTTCAATGGATTGTTCTATTCTATGGTGTGAATCCATTGCGGTAACCATTATAACCGCAATATCTTTTAATTGATCCTTCATGCTTTCAAGAAATTCGATCCCTGATTCACCCGGCATGTTTATGTCACACAATATTAGGTCTATCTCTTGCTGACTTAAATGTTCCCTTGCAGCTCTGGTATCGTGAGCCATAAAGCAGTTATAATTGTTATTTTCAAGAATCCTTTGCAGTATCCTTCGTATGGATTCTTCATCATCGAGTATGAGAATATTTTTTTTCATTTCTCTGTTTACACCTCTGTTTCTTTTCAAGCAAAAAACCGGTTTATTCAATATAAAACTAGAAAAACACCATCTCCCTGGAACTCCTCGGAAAGAGGGCATATATTAAAGGTATATTTTTTCCCGAAAAAATATATGTTTTCAACTAAAAGTGGTACACAGTATGAAAGGGCAACACGGATTTTCTCCATCAGTTCAGCAGTAATCGACGAAGAGATATCACTGCCAACAGTAAAATCAGTGCTGTCAGTCAA
>Ga0209510_1001802_pt1 | contig 23267 bp, 23 predicted proteins | sample BiotimSIPDNA_FD_185749 | JGI IMG/M metagenome (GOLD analysis project Ga0209510, IMG submission 185749) | Anaerobic biogas reactor microbial communites from Washington, USA - Biogas_R1 time_0 SIP DNA (SPAdes) (version 2) | ecosystem: Engineered > Bioreactor > Anaerobic > Unclassified | place...
GCCGCGTCAACCGGCCTGCACGAATAAGGCTGGCTAAAGCAACCTTCGTGCGAATCAAATTGCATCGTCGTGGTCTCCATGAGATCCTCGCTGCAAGCCCCCTGCGTTAGCGGGGGGTAGTTGACATATATCCGGTTAACAAAATACAATATTCGTTATCAAGTGTTGCCATAATGATGTAGTTTTTAGAGGAGAAAATGGGGTATGAAGGACGTATTTAATGTCTATAGCGAGGGTTTCGAAGAGGTTGCCCGGATGGTTGCACAAGGGAATTATAAAGGCGCATTTGTAGCTTCCTCACACCTCACTTTGTTCTCTACATTGCTGGACTATGACGACGGGATCCTGGTAAGTGAAGTATTAGAAGGAGTATTTTCGCAGGTAGGCCCATTTGCAGAAGAATTGGAAACGGAGGATACTAGATCTACGAACGAACAGATGGCTGCACAGATGAAGATCATCGCAGACGCATTCCGTGCTGAGGATAAGAATGCCCTTTATCTGGCTCTGCGGGATATCCGTTCCACCGCCACAAAATTTCAAATTAAATGTGTGACATCCGGGCCAACTAAGATGCAACGACAGGCGAAATTGAAGATCGGAGATAAGTATTATTAGAGTGATCTGCTATGGTAGTCATCCAACCAAGCAAAAGATGGGATAAGCAGGATAAGTGTGGAGGCAGAGATCGTACCCCCAATCCCAGGGGATCGCAATCCAGGGAGGATGCCTGGGAATCAGACGAGAGACCAGTTCAAAACCTTCTGGCCGAAGGAGTTGCCGAATTGACGCGGAAATGGCAGGATATCCCCAGACCTGATCCATGGCGTATCAACCGTTCCATTGACACTACGGTCCCTTTGATCAATGAGCTGAGCCAGGAAGTAAGAGAATTGCGCAAGATGGTTGAAGACCTCAGCGAATCTAATGCTGCACTGGAGTCAAGACTCTCAGCTCTAGAGAAACGGTTAATCAAAGAGCCAGTTGCTGATAATTTGTGGGAAATCAGCGATAGAAATCTAAAACACCTCGAAGAGTTATCTGGTATCACCCTGACACCGGGCAAACCAACAGAACTGGATCCTTTTGACGCGTTAAAGGGTCTTCTGATTGAGTATTCTGACGACACTGTCGATTCTGTTGAGTTAGTCAACTCCGTACGAGGAAAGTGATGGGAACCAGGCGAGTCTATTTTGACAGTTCCCTATGGATTTCATACATTCTCCAGGAGAACCTGGATAACAGAGCGCAAAGAGTTCAGCAGTTGATCGATCAGATCAAAGAGGATGATGAAGTAATCCTTGTCTCCCACCTCGTTCTGCTGGAAGTACTCGAAGTAATCCGAAAACGGATTACTCAAATGGAGCAGTATACAAGCCTTGATGACAATAAAAAGGAGGAGATCAAGGATAAAATTCAAGAAAAGACGAATAATTTCATTGAAATTCTCTACCGGCTCGTACAGGAGCACAGAGTTGCACTGGTAAATTCTCAAGAATCCGTAGATACATGGTTTAAGGCGACATATTCGATATTCACAACCTCTTTTGGAGATATCTCCACCTATAACTCTGGTGGTAAGGGGAACAACCCTCCGAGATATCGATACAGGGGTGTTGGCCACTACGACATCCAGCACGCGCTCACTGCTAAAGAATACTCTGCCAGAGGTCTGTACACGTTTGATTGGGGATTTGCTGAGCTACAAGGTAATCAAGAGTTTGAAGGGATCCAATTCGTGATCCGATAGTTGCTCTCTCAGGAAAAACCATGTTCACGTCGATCGGTCCAACTTTCCGCAGTAAGAGTTCTGGCCCGGCATTTTTCTCACATTCCCCTCGCTAAATCAGAGTACCCCGGCAAGCTGACAAGGTCTCACGCGAAGCCGCGAAGAACGCGAAGGACTGTCTTTCATCCCCCGTCCCCCTTCGCGCGCTTCGCGTCTTCGCGTGCGGCTGGCGATCACGCCCACGCACCTGTGACAGACGGTGAACCGGGCCACTCGTTCATTATTCCAGGACGGGATCGTCTTACTGCGGAAGGTGGGATACACTGTTCACGCGAAGGAGAGCGTAGCAATTCCACGTCTTTCGCGGCTTCGCGGCCTTCGCGTGAGTGAACCCGTAGCGTGTGGGATTATTCGTTGCTCTGGCCCACTACCGCCTCCCCTCTAAAACAGGCTCGCCTCAGAGTAGACCATGATCTGGTCTTCCAGGATCTCAAACGGTTTGATCTCCCGGGAGTGGGGCGAGCGGCGCATCTTCACGACCTCAAGGGCGAGGTGCACCTCGGTGAGCCCCGCCGACCGGACGTAGCGGAGGAGGATCACCGTATCAGCCAGGTACTCGACGAGGCCGTACCTGCTCCCCTCCGGGTTTGCCGTATTGGTCTCGCTCGTCAGCACGAGGGTGCAGGCTTCGTCCCGCATCACCTCGATGAACCTGAACATCTCCTGCCGCCGGGCCGCCTCGTCCAGGAAGAGCCCCTCAAAGAGCGATATCGGGTCGATGATCACCCTCGATGCCTTAACACTCCTGATGAGAGCGGGAAGTTCGCTCTTGATACTGCTTATCGCGAGATTGAAGTCGGTCGGATCCAGCCTCAAGAGGTAGAACCGGTCACCGAACCTCTCAGGATCCCATCCCTTCTGCGCCATGGTGGCGCGGAGGAGTTCCTCCCGCTCCTCGAGACTGATGTAGATGACACTCTCGCCTCGCGAGAGCCCTTCGTACGCGAACTGGAGAGCAAACGTCGTCTTCCCGGTCCCGTAGGTGCCGATGACCGCACAGATGCTCTCCCGGGGAAGACCGCCCGAGAGCATCGCATCCAGCCCCTCGACACCGAACTTCACCCGATCAGCCGTTTATACCACCACCCTGATGTTGCGCACCTCAAACCCCTCTGCTGCGGAGATCTTCACTGCGAACTTCACGAGATCCTTATCCTCGAGACGGGGCATCACGCCCCGGAACCTCTCAAAGTGCATAACCCGCTGCCGGCGCTGTGCGCCGGTCTCCTCCCAGTGGAAGAGGAGTGTGGCGTCGACACAGTCGGCGATCTCAAGTTCCCGCGACCGGTCCAGGATACCGGAGGTGAGCGGAAGATAGATCGTGATGTTCCGGCGTTTTGCCACCTGCTGCAGGCCGCGCAGGAAGGCGATGAACGCATGCCACCGCGGACTCCCCGTGAGCGACGGCGCGATCCCGGTCAGCGAGTCCATGACGATCAGGCTGTTGTCCGGGCATCCGCCGAGCACCCGGGCGAGTTCCGCGAGGATGTCACCGCTCTCCCGGCGCTGCTTCTTCTGCAGGCGTTCGATGGTGCTTCCCTCCCCGTACCAGTCCGGGGGGACGATGCTCGCATCGAAGTAGAGTTCCGAGAGATCATAAAAGACGATCTCTTCCTTGAGTTGAATGTAGAGATCCGGGTTAAACGAGAGGGCCATCTCCCTGAGGATATCTTCCCGCATCCGGGTGAGTGTCACGTACACGATCCTGTCCGGGAGGAGGAGGTGCTCGCTCGCGTTCCCGCTCCGCTTTAGGATGGCGAGGTGCATGATCGAGGTCTGCACAAACTCGACGTTGCCGGCACCGTGCTCCCCGAGGAGCAGCACCGCCGACCCCGGTGGGACGCCCCCGTCCAGCAGGGGGTCAAGCGAGGTGATGCCCGTCGGCATCCGTAATCGGAGGCGGTCGCGCATGGATAACTCCCGTATATAAGGCGAACGATTTATTTGTTCTGATCCTCTGTGGTATCAGCGGAAGTTGCGGCCGAAGACGGCGGGAAAAGCAGATTTATATGGATGCCGCTCCACATCACCTATAGTTTACGCGGTACCCGGGGAGGTGCCGATCCACCCCCCGGGCCGGGTTTGGAACGACACAGGTCACGGAGATTATGCAGCAAACAGCGTTCTGTCCTCAGACAAAGACACGTACGGGCGCACCGCCGGTGCAGATGCCGCGATGATGCCGGGCACCCCCCGCCCGGCGGCGGAAGAGCCCACCTCCCGGGAGAGGTCCGGTCTCTCCCGCCTCCTGGACCGGACTTGCTTCTTCCGGAAGGGCGTCGAGATCGCGGGCGAGTACGACCCCGCAGTGCACCCCCCTCTCGTGGAAGCGGCACCTCCCCCGGGCTACGAGGAGCTCGATCGCTACTGGATCACCGCAGGCCTCTCGCTCGCCGTGATCGCCAGGAACACGCAGACGAACCAGGCCGAATACCTCCTCTTCGAGCCGGTGCTCTCGGAGTTCGAGTACGAGCTCCTCGAACGGCTCTTTGACGACCTCCGCGACGTCCTGATCCTCGATGACCACGACATCGCCGCCGATCGCCGGGTGGTCCTCTCCAGGAAGACACAAGGCCTCTTAATGGAGTACGGCCTCGTCCTTGACGACAGGTCGGCCTTCAAGATCCGCTACTACCTCGAGCGCAACTTCCTCGGCTGGTCGCGCATCGACGCGTTGATGAAAGACCCGCGGATCGAGGATATCTCCTGCGACGGCACCCGGATCCCGCTCTTCCTCTACCACCGCAGGCACCAGAACATCAAGACGAACATCCTCTTTGACGAACCTGCCTTAAACTCACTTGCGATCACCCTTGCCCAGCGTTCGGGAAAACATGTCTCCATAGGCAGCCCGCTTGTGGACGCGACCCTCCCCGACGGTTCACGGCTGCAGCTCACCTTTGGCAGCGAGGTCACCACTCGGGGCACCTCGTTCACGATCCGGAAGTTCCGCGAAGCGCCGTTCACGCCCGTCGAACTGATGGAGTCCCACACCTTCGACGTCGACCAGCTCGTCTACTTCTGGATGGCGATCGAGAACAACAAAAGCCTGCTCTTCGTCGGCGGCACCGCGTCGGGAAAGACCACGTCGCTCAACGCGGTCGCCCTCTTCATCCCGCCGCTTGCAAAGGTGGTCTCCATCGAGGACACCCGTGAGATCACGCTCTACCATGAGAACTGGGTCGCGACCGTCACGCGCGAGACGGTCTCGGAGGGGCTCGGCGCCACCATCGGGATGTTCGACCTCCTCAAGGCCGCGATGCGGCAGCGCCCTGAGTACATTCTGGTCGGTGAGGTCCGGGGAAGCGAAGCCCAGACTCTCTTTCAGGCGATGAGCACCGGGCACACGACGTTCTCCACCATGCACGCCGGAGGCGTCGACGCGGCGATCCACCGCCTGGAGAACGAACCGCTCAACGTTCCAAGAAACATGCTCCAGGCGCTCGACGTCATATCCGTCCAGGCGCTCACCCACCGGGGATACGACCGCGTGAGGAGGTGCCGGGAGATCGTCGAGCTCGCCGGGATCGACCCCATCACCGGCAGCCTCCAGGTGAACACGGTCTACGAGTACAACCCCGTACCCGACACCTTCACCTACTCGGGACGGTCGCGGATCCTCGGTGAGATCATGGAATACCGCGGCTGGAGCCGGGCCCGGCTCGACGAAGAGCTCCAGCTCAGGCGTTCCGTCCTTCTTGCGATGCAGAAACAGGGTATCAGGGACTACAGGGCGGTCGCCCGGATCGTCCAGGCCTATGCGATCGAGCCTGACCGGGTGCTCGCCTCTCTCGACGACCTCGGCAGGTTGATCGGGTGATCCTACCCGCCTGCACACGGATCCGCCGCCTCATCCGCCGGCTGGTGGAGCGCGACCCCATACGCTACCGGAGCCTCCGCGAAGACCTTGTTGCGGCGAACATGGGGGTCACCCTCGAGCGCTACCTCCTGCGAACGTTCCTTGTCTCCGGGCTCTTCGGCCTCTTCTGGGCCGTTCTCGCCCTCCTCACGCTGCGGTTTGCAGTCCTCCCGCAGGTGAGCATCCGGATCTACAACGTATTCGCCATCCGGCTCCCGGCGTTCATGCTGGTGGATCCCATGGTCGGCGTCCTGCAGGTCGTCGCGAGCGCGGTTGTCTTCATCATTACCGCCTATGCGGGGTCCGTCTTCTTCCTGCGGTATCCGTCCCTCGTAAAGAAGAACCGGGAGACCCGGATCAACCTGCTGCTCCACCACGCCGTCGCCTACATGTATGCCATGCGCCAGGGCGGAGCGGAGATGATGGCGGTCTTCCGGGCGATCAGCGGGAACTCAGGCGTCTACGGCGAAGCGGCCCACGAGTTCCGGCGCGTCGTCCGCGACACCGACTACTTCGGCTACGACCAGATCACGGCGCTCCGGCACCTGCAGGAGACGACCCCGTCGGAGAAACTGCGTGAGTTCACCCAGGACCTCGTCTCCGTGGTCGAGAGCGGGGGAGACATGCTCGCCTTTCTTGATGCCCGGGTCCGCACCTACCAGGAGGAGGCCCGGTTCGAGCAGAAGGCCTTCCTCTCCACGCTCCAGCTCGTAGCCGAAGCCTACGTGACGCTCTTCGTCGCCGGCCCGCTCTTCATCATCATCGTCATGGTGGTCATGGGGTTTATGGGCAGCACGCCTATCCTGCAGCTCTCGGTCATCATCTACCTCCTGGTCCCGGTCGGGTCGCTCTTCTTCATCCTCTTTCTTGATGCGATCTCGATCAAGACCGAGGGGATCGAGCGGTATACCGAGGCGCGTTGGCTCAACGAGTTCGATGACGTCCCGGTCGAAGAGCGGACCGGCGACGAACCGCTGGTCCGGCAGTTGCAGTACTACGACCGCGTCCGCAACCTCCGCGCCTTCCTGCGCCACCCCCTCCGGGCGTTCCTCGTCGAACCGAACCGGACGTTCTACGTGACGGTGCCGATCGCGCTCGCGTACGTCCTCCTCGCCTTCCTCGCGACCCCGGCCTACACCGACGTCGAGGTCCTGATAGACGTCCTCGACGACCACTTGGTCGTTGCGCTGCTTGTCATCCTCGTCCCGTTCGGCATCTTCCACGGATCCTGGCAGAAGACGGTGATGGAGCTTGAGGCGGCCATCCCCGAGTTCCTCAACCGCCTCTCCGGGATAAACCAGGTGGGCCTGACCCTCGCGCAGGCGATCACGATCGTGGTAAGGGCGGATCTCGGGGTGCTGACCTACGAGATCCGGAAGATCAAGCGCGACATCGAGTGGGGCGCGAGCGTCCAGGACGCGCTTGTCCGGTTCGAGGAGCGGATACGCACCCCCACCATCGCCCGGGCGGTCACCCTGATCACGACGGCGAGCCGGATGACCGGGGGTATCGGCGACGTCCTGAACATCGCTGCCCGCGACGCCGCGATGTCGGAGACCCTCAAGCGCGAGAGGCGGGCGGAGATGTTCATCTACGTCACCATCGTCTACCTGGTCTTCATCGTCTTCCTCTTCGTCGTGGCTGTCATCGACGCCCAGTTCCTCTCTGTGCTCGCGGGGGTCGACGCCCTTGCTCCCGGCAGCATGCCCGGCGGGCTGTCGTTCGGGAACACCCCCATCGCGACGTTCGAGCGCCTCCTCTACCACGCATGTCTCATCCAGGCGTTCTTCTCGGGCCTGATCGCCGGCGCGATGGGAGAGGCCTCGCTCCGGGCCGGCGTCAAACACGCTGCCGTGATGATCATCATCGCGTTTGTGGTGTTCAACGTCTTCCTGTAGGGCCGGGCTACCGCCGGTTGCACGCGCCCTTGCAGGGCTCTACTGGATCGTTGCATCTCATATTTCCACACAATTGTTGCGTGAGTTTTCGGTGTGGGATAATGATAGGGTCTCACGCGAAGGACGCGAAACCTTGACGGGAAGTCGATGGTTTGACTTTCGGCTGGCTCCCTCAAAGATGTTAGCGAAGTACTGAGCCCGGAACCTCTCGTCGCACCCCGAAGGCCCGGGATTGCAACTAACGCGTTGTCCCTCTCAGGGAGGTGCGTAGCCGAACCATGGTCCTGCGTATCCGACGATCCCGGGAAACGCTCACAGAGCCAGGAATCGTGCCCCACCGGTCTCTTCCCGGGCCGCCACGATAGAGTTTTATACCCTCCCCTCCAGATATCTCACCTGGTGATAAGCCCATGTGTACAGTCGGTGGACCTGTCGATATCGAGTTTAATGAGCGGGTGAAGGGCAAGAATTACCGCTGCAAAGAGTGCGGCGAACGGTTTAAGGGCATCGGAAAGCGGCCCATGTGTCCAAGCTGCCAGTCGGAAGATGTCGAAGAAGCCTGAGGGTGGCGGTTCCCCGGATTCCCCCTCCGGGACGGGCGGGACAACCGTCCCCCTCGGGGAAGAACTCCTGCTCATCAGGGGAAAAGACTCTTTTCTGCTCGTGGGGAAGGCCGGTTCACGGTTTGTGCTCTGCATCGAGACCCCAGACGACGAGTACTGCCAGGCAGTCGACCCCGACGACCTAGTCGTTGTCTCCATGCCGGAAGGCGGCCCGGTCGGGCAGGCACGCATGATGCTTGAGCTGGTCAGACAATACCACATCCCGCTCGTCGTCCTCCCAAAAGATCATCCAGGGTCAAGGCGGCTCTCGATGGTTGTCTCGGTCGCGCCGGAGATCCTGCTCGCCTGCGACATCCGGCGTGGAACCCACCCTGAGCAGCACCTCCTCTGCTCGTCGGCGGAGCTCTCCGGACTCTCACTTGCCGGGGTTCCCGGCGGCGTTACGATGAAACGCCTGCCTCCCGGGGTGGCGATAGAGCACGTAATTCCTGAAAATTACTCAGCGGACAAACAACAATAAATATATGCTTATTTTCATCAAATATTCATGAGCCGTGAGAAGGAGGGTTTGATGAAGACCGATGTCCTGAAAAGCATCAGGGAGACTGAAGAAGAGTATCAGGTAATGATCCGTGATGCGCAGGCTGAGAGGAAGAAGAGCCTCTCCGATGCCGAACTGGAGGCTGAAAACCTGGTCCGGAAGGCACAGAAAGATGCCGAGGATTACAGGAATCAGCGTCTTACAGAGGCACGAGCCGAGGCGCAGAACAGGTACGCAGAGATTGTCAGGGAGGGTGAAGCGCGCGCAGAAGCGCTGAAAGCACAGGGAAGCAGAAACCAGGCAAAAGCTGTAGACTTTATTGTTTCTCGATTTAAGGAGCAGCTGCATGTTAAGGCCTGAACAGATGCGCCGGTTGCTCATCGCGGCCCCGAAGGGTGAGATCGACACCATCATCAGGGAACTCTACCGGCACAACGTCTATCATATCGAAGACTTTGTGCCGGAGAGCGAGTCTCCTGAGGAGTTATCGATCGGCCACCCGCTCCCGGGAGCAAGCGATGCAGCTTCGGCGCTCATCGATGTCAGGGCCATTGAGAAGGCGTGCGGGATAGAGCCCGATAACGTCGAAGTCAGAGAAAAGATTCCCGCATCGAAGGTCAGGGCGATGATCCAGACGGATCTTCCCGCCATCCAGAAGACGGTGAAAGACCTCGTCGCAAAACGTTCGGATCTTGAAGCGTGTCAGAAAAAGTATGAGCAGCGGTTGAAGGAACTTGAACCCTTCGTCGCTTTCCCGCTGGACCTGGAATCCTACCGCGGGTATTCGTGGTTTACCGTCTTTACCGGGCATATCACGCACGACGTATCCATCGACGTCCCCCACGAGAAATACTTTTCCGACCAGGTGGACGGCAACATGATCGTCGTCGTGGTGCAGAACGAGCACCGCGAGGAGGTCGAGCGGACGCTTCTCGATGCCGGGTTCCAGGCGGTCCCGGTTCCGGAAGAGAGCGGGACTCCGGCAGACAACCTGAAGGCTCATGCCGAAAAGGTCCGGAAGGCCAGCGAAGGGATCGCTCAGATCAACAAGGATATTGAAAAGATCCGGGACAGGCACACCGACTTTCTGGTAGCATGCGATGAACTACTCACGGCTGACGTAGAGCGGGCGGAAGCCCCGTTGCGGTTTGCTACCACGGAAGAGACCTTCATCACCGAAGGATGGGTGCCTGACGACCAGGCGGCGAGTATCCAGGAAGCGTTGAAGAAGGCAACCGGCGATCGGATCTACATTCAGGAACTGGAGATCGAAGACGATGCCAGGGTCCCGGTGGAGTACGAGAACCCAACGTTCGCGACACCGACCCAGGTGCTCATGGATATCTACGCGCGGCCCCGTTACTCAGAGGTCGACCCGACACTGATGGTGGCCGTCGTGTTTCCCATCTTCTTCGGCCTGATCCTCGGTGATGTGGGTTACGGAGCAATCCTGCTTGCTCTGAGTCTGGGCCTGCGGAAGATCGTGAAAGGGGACACCGGGAGGATGCTTCTCAAGGTGCTCAGCTACGCAAGCATATCAAGCATCATATTCGGGATCCTCTACAGCGAGATCTTCGGAGCAGCTCTCCCGTGGCCGGCGCTGATCTTCTCCCGGCACCTCAACATCGGAGGAGCTGCGGGCGGTCATGGGCCACAGGTCACCGAACTCATGGTCCTCGCTATCTGGATCGGTATTCTGCACATCACGCTCGGGCGCATTCTCGGTATGGCCAACGCACGGAAACTCTACCGCGGAAAGCACGCGACAAAGGCGGCGATAGCCAATGCCGGGTGGCTCGGGACGATGTGGGGAATTCTCCTCATGATCTGGGGATTCTATGCCATCCCGATGATGCCCGACCTGACGGGTCTTCCCGTCGTCGCTATGGGGTTAAATGTTGCCGCAATGCTGGGGGTTGTCCTCCTGGTGGCAGGCATCCTTGCGATCGCTCAGGAGAACCCGCTTGAACTCGTCGAGATCCCGACGATCATCAGTCACGTATTATCATACGCCCGTCTTGTGGCGGTGGGCCTGTCTTCGGTCGCTATCGCGATGGTGGTCAACTACATCGCGATCGGCATGATAATTGAGCCCCAGCTTGAAGCGATCACACCGGTTGGCGTGATCATCATCATTATGGGCATTCTCGTCCTCCTGATGGGGCACGCGCTGAACACGGCACTTGGTCTCCTTGGGGGCGGTCTGCACTCGATTCGTCTTCACTATGTTGAGTTCTTCACCAAGTTCTACAAAGGTGGAGGCAAGAAGTACAACCCGTTTGGAATGAAACCTAAGTTTACGGAGGAATAAAGAAATGGTAGATGTTGGTATGACTCTTGAAATGGTAGAAGCATCGCAGATGGGAATGAAAGCGCTCGGCGCAGGCCTCGCTGTCGGCCTTACCGGCATCGGATCCGGTCTTGCAGAGATGACGATCGGCTCCGCTGCAGTCGGGGCGACGGCTGAGAACCGCGATATGTTCGGTCTGGCACTGCTCCTGACTGTTATTCCCGAAACCATCGTCATCTTCGGTCTTGTGGTCGCTCTGCTGCTTCTGTTCTGATGGAGCGAACCATGGGACTCGAAGCAGTCATCAGAGAGATCCAGGAGAAAGGGCGAAAGGAGGCCGAAGAGGTCCGGAAAGAGACCAGGGCCGATGTTGAAGAGATCCTCCGGGATGCACAGACCAAGGCTGCCGGGATCAAGATGGCAGCCGAAGAGGAAGCAGACCGGACGGCCACTCACATCATCAATCAGGAGGTCTCAGCAGCGAACCTCGTCGTCAAACGGCAGGTCTTAAACGCCCAGAAGACACTCCTGGATCAGGTCTATTCGGCCTCGCTCGCTGCTGTCGGTGATCTGCCTGCCGAGTTCCACAAGAAGGCGCTCACGGAACTGCTGAAGAAGGTGGCAGGGGAGATCAAAGAGGGTATCGTGCACGCGAATGAGCGGGATACTCCGGTTGTCAAAGAGATTATCTCCGGGCAAAAGACCCTCTCGGGCTACACCGTGGGTGCGCCGGTTGAGATACCCGGGGGTATCATCGTCGAGAGCACCGACGGCGAGTTGAAGATCGATTACAGTTACCGCACGTTCCTGGATGAAATCTGGGAATCCGGCCTGAAGGATGCGTCAGATATCCTGTTTACATGAGGAGGTTCATACATGGCAGGGATTAGTGGCGGATTAGCGACCAACTACATCTACGCCTGCACCCGCATGCGCGTACGGAGGTCACGGCTGATACCGCGCGAGGACTATCTCCGGATGCTGAATATGAGCCTGCCTGAGATTACTCGGTTCATCGGCGATACCTATTACCGGTCTGAGATCGATGAACTCGGTACCTCCTTCTCCGGTATCAACCTCGTCGAGGTGGCCCTGAGCTGGAACCTCGCCAAGGAGTACCAGAATATCCTGGAGCTTGTGCCCGGGGAACTGAAGCATTTTACCGCCAGTTACCTGCGCCGCTGGGATATCCAGAACGTCGTCACCATCCTGCGCGGTAAGATGCAGGAGGTGCAGCCTGGTAAGATCAAGGAGGTTCTGGTCCCGGCCGGGAGGCTGGATAAGGTCGCTCTCGACCGTCTCCTCACCGAAGAGTCGCCGGAACGGGTTGTCGAGGCGCTTAAGGGTGAGCAGATCTACCCGGTCCTTGAACAGGAACTCCCCGGCGCGATAGAGACGGGATCGTTTGCCCACCTGGAGAACGAGCTCTACAAGGGCTACTACGCGCGGCTCATCGCCGATGCCCGGGAAGGCATCAAGGGAGGGAAGGTGTTCCTGAAGTACATCGAGCTCGAGATCGATATCAGGAACATCCAGAACCTCTTCCGGCTCAGGGCCGGGCATGTCCATGAGGATGTGCGGGAACTGATGATCCCCGGCGGCTCGTTCCCGGTTGAGGAACTGCAGCGACTCTCGGGGCTTGAAGACCGGGATGAGTTCATCGACGCCTTAAAGAGGCGGGTGAAGGCGCTCCCGCTCTTAAACGCGCTCGAGGCCATCCGGGGCAAGACCGCCCTCCACGAGATCGAGGTTGCGCTGACCCGGGTCCAGCTGGACCAGATGGAGAGGATGTCGAAACGGTATCCGTTCTCGGTCCTCCCGGTCCTCGTTTACCTGGAAGAGAAGAAGTACGAGGTTGCGAACCTTCGTGCCCTCGCCCGGGGCAGGGAAGCCAACCTCCCCGGTGAGCGGTTACAGGGATACCTGGTGATATAGAATGGAGATCGCAGTTGTCGGTACCGATGAATTCATCCTCGGTTTCCGGCTCGCAGGGGTCAGGAAGACCTATGCGGCCGAGACCGACGAGCGGCTGGTCGAGCAGATCAACCAGGTGCTTGAGGACACGGACGTCGGCATTCTCGTGCTGAAGGGCAGCGACATGGAGCGGATCCCCTTGCGGCTTCGCACCACCCTCGAGAACTCTGTCAAGCCGACGGTGATCGCCATCGGCGGAGAGGAGGGCGGCCTGTCGATGAGAGAGAGAATCAAGAGATCGGTGGGTGTTGATCTGTGGAAGTAATGAAGAAAGGAACAGAAAACAGGACTCAGGGAGTCCTGAAACGGATTTCAGGGCCGGTCGTCACTGCTGTCGGTCTCGACGCACATATGTACGACGTGGTGAAGGTCGGCAATGAGGAACTGATGGGGGAGGTCATCAAGATCCAGGGTGAGAACATCATCATCCAGGTCTACGAAGATACCGCCGGCATCAGGCCCGGTGAACCGGTGGAGAATACCGGTTTGTCGCTCGCTGTCGAGCTCGGGCCCGGGCTGCTGACCAGTATCTATGACGGGATCCAGCGGCCGCTCGAGGTGCTCGTGGACAAGATGGGCAACTTTATCGAGCGCGGCGTCTCGGCCCCCGGCCTCTCCCACGAGAAGAAGTGGGAATTTGTACCCACGGTGAAGGCGGGTGACGTCGTCAAGGCCGGCGATATCCTCGGCACGGTCCAGGAGACGAACATCGTCCATAAGGTGATGGTCCCGCCGAACGCGAAGGGCGGCAAGATTAAGAAGATCTCGGGCGGCAGTTTCACGGTGGACGAGATCGTCTGCGTCCTTGAGGACGGCACCGAGATCGCGATGCTCCAGCGCTGGCCGGTCCGTGTGCCTCGCCCGGTGAAGGAGAAACTGAACCCGGATATCCCGCTGATCACCGGTCAGCGGATCCTGGATGGTCTCTTCCCGATCGCTAAGGGCGGAACGGCGGCCATCCCAGGACCGTTCGGGAGCGGCAAGACAGTTACCCAGCAGCAGCTCGCGAAGTGGTCTGACTCTGAGATCGTCGTCTACATCGGCTGCGGCGAACGCGGCAACGAGATGACCGAGGTGCTGACCGAGTTCCCGGAGCTTGAGGACCCGAAGACCGGCCGGCCGCTGATGGAGCGGACGGTTTTGATCGCAAACACCTCAAACATGCCGGTGGCGGCCCGTGAGGCGTCCGTGTATACGGGCATCACGATCGCCGAGTACTTCCGGGATATGGGCTACGACGTCTCCCTGATGGCAGACTCCACCTCGCGGTGGGCTGAGGCGATGCGTGAGATCTCAAGCCGTCTTGAGGAGATGCCCGGTGAAGAGGGTTACCCCGCATACCTCGCGGCACGCCTCTCCGAGTTCTATGAGCGGGCAGGCCGCGTCATCAACTTAAACGAGACGGACGGTTCAGTCTCGGTCATCGGCGCGGTCTCTCCGCCCGGTGGTGACTTCTCAGAGCCGGTCACCCAGAACACCCTGCGTATCGTCAAGGTCTTCTGGGCGCTGGACGCGAAGCTCTCGCAGCGGCGTCACTTCCCGGCCATCAACTGGCTGAACTCCTACTCGCTCTACCTGGACGCGCTCAACGAGTGGTATGACCGCGAGGTCTCGCCCGAGTGGAACCCCCTCCGGGCCTGGGCGATGGGCGTCCTCCAGAAGGAAGCCGAACTCCAGGAGATTGTCCAGCTGGTTGGTTCCGACGCCCTGCCTGACGAGGAGCAGATCACCATCGAGGTGGCGCGGATGATCCGTGAGATCTTCCTGCAGCAGAACGCCTACGATCCGGTGGACACCTACTGCTCCATGTCCAAGCAGTACGACATGTTGAAGGCGATCAGGTTCTACGCCGACCTCGCACGTTCTGCCCAGGCGAGCGGAGTGACCCCGCAGCAGATCGTCGGCGTGAAGAGCAAGAACGAGCTTGTGCAGATCAAGTTCGTTGCTGACTATGAGCCGATGCTTGCGAAGATCGAGAAAGACATGGAAGCTGAATTTGATGCACTGAGGGCGGCGTGACCATGAAGGAGTATAGAACGATAACACAGATCGCTGGTCCCCTGGTCTTTGTCGAGAAGACGGAGCCGGTGGGATACAGCGAGCTCGTTAACATCGTAACCGCCGACGGCACGGTCAAACGTGGGCAGGTGCTGGATACGAGCGACGAGATCGTGGTCGTCCAGGTCTTCGAGACTACGGCTGGTATCGGCAGGGATTCGGGGATCCGCTTCACCGGCGAGACGATCAAGATGCCGGTCGGGAAGGATATGCTCGGCCGTATCCTCTCCGGCGGCGGCAAGCCGATCGACGGCGGCCCGGAGATTGTGCCCGAGAAGAGGCTCGAGATCACCGGCGCGGCCATCAACCCCTACGCCCGTGCGTCCCCTGCAGACTTCATCCAGACGGGGATCTCGACCATCGACGGGACGAACACCCTTGTCCGTGGTCAGAAACTCCCGATCTTCTCGGGTTCGGGTCTGCCCCACAACGATGTGGCGCTCCAGATTGCCCGGCAGGCAAAGGTGCCCGGTTCGACGGAAGAGTTCGCTGTGGTCTTTGCGGCGATGGGCATCACCCGGGAAGAGGCCAACTACTTCATGGCCGACTTCGAGAAGACGGGAGCCCTCGAGCGGGCGGTCGTCTTCTTAAACCTTGCAGACGACCCGGCAGTCGAGCGTATCATCACGCCGCGTCTCGCGCTCACCACCGCCGAGTACCTGGCGTTTGAACTTGGATACCACGTGCTCGTCATCCTGACCGATATGACCAACTACTGCGAGGCGCTCCGTCAGATCGGCGCGGCCCGTGAGGAGGTGCCAGGGCGGCGCGGGTATCCGGGGTACATGTACACGGACCTTGCAAGCATCTACGAGCGTGCCGGTATCATCAAGGGTGTCAAGGGCTCGGTGACGCAGATCCCGATCCTGACGATGCCGGGCGACGATATCACGCACCCGATCCCGGACCTGACCGGCTACATCACCGAAGGCCAGATCGTGGTCAACCGTGAGCTGCACCGGAAGGGTATCTACGCACCGATCAACGTGCTGCCTTCGCTCTCCCGGTTGATGAATCTCGGTATCGGTGAGGGGCACACCCGCGAAGACCACAAGAAGGTCTCGGACCAGCTCTATGCGGCATACGCCGAGGGTAACGATCTCCGGGGTCTTGTGGCAATCGTCGGGAAGGACGCTCTCTCTGAGCGTGACCGGATGTTCCTTGAGTTCGCCGACCTCTTCGAGGATCGGTTTGTCAGGCAGGGCCTGTATGAGGACCGGTCGATCGAGGAGACGCTCGATCTCGGCTGGGAACTCCTCTCGACGCTGCCGGAGGAGCAACTCGTACGTATCGACCGCGAACTGATCCAGAAGTACCACCCGAAGTACCGGAAGAAGGCACAGGGGTAAGAGTCCGATGGCGCTGCGAGATATCAAGCCGACTCGTTCCGAGTTGATCGCCCTCAAACGAAGGATCAAACTCTCGGAGCGCGGCTACAACATCTTAAAGATGAAGCGCGATGGGCTGATCCTGGAGTTCTTCAAGGTGCTGCAGCAGGCGAAAGAGAGCCGCGGCGCACTGATGGAGCGCTATACGCATGCGATGGAGATGATCGCCCTCGCGGAGACTGTCGAGGGCGCGATCGGGGTGAAAGCCGCCGCTTTCTCGACGGCGGACATCCCCGCGATCTCCGTCAAAAGCAAGAACATCATGGGCGTTGTCGTCCCTGAGATCGAGGCCTCTTCGGTACGGAAGGGCGTGCTCGACCGCGGCTACGGGATGCTCGGCACATCTGCCGTCATCGACGAGGCCGCGGAGGCGTTTGAGGACCTGGTCGAGGCTATCATCGAGGCGGCCGAGATCGAGACGACCATGAAGCGGCTGCTTGATGAGATCGAGAGCACCAAGCGGCGCGTGAACGCGCTCGAGTTCAAGGTGATCCCGGAACTCACCGAGGCCAGAGACTTTATCAAGATGCGGCTCGACGAGATGGAACGTGAAGAACTCTTCCGCCTGAAAAAGATTAAGGCACGGAGTGCCTGATCAAGGATACAGGTGATACCTGGTGGAGATCGGTACGCTTGCTGATGTGGGCAAATTGACGGGAACGGTGATGCTGCGGGTGGACTTCAACTCGCCCATCGATCCCTCGTCAAACCAGATACTGGATGACAAGCGGTTCCGCGAGCACCTGCCGACGGTGCAGGCACTCGAGGATACCCGGCTTGTCGTCCTGACGCACCAGAGCAGGCCCGGCAAGAAGGACTATACGACGCTTGAGGCGCACGCGGCGAAACTGGAGCGGCTGCTCGGCCGCCCGGTGACCTACGTGGACGATATCTTCGGGCGGTGCGCCCGGGAGGCTGTCCGGAACGCAAAGCGCGGGGATGTCCTGATGCTCGAGAACCTCCGGTTTGCCGCCGAGGAGAACCTGACCCTCAAGCCTGAGGAGGCGAAGAAGACCATCCTTGTCCGGAGACTGGCGTCGATGGCGGACTTCTACGTCAACGACGCCTTCGGTACGGCGCATCGGTCTCAGCCCTCGATTGTGGGGCTGCCGCTTGCGCTTCCATCGGTGGCCGGTCTCCTGATGGAGAAGGAGGTCGCGAACCTCTCCCGGGTCTTTACCGGCGCCCCGCGCCCTGTCACCTTCGTGCTCGGCGGGACGAAGGTGGATGACTCGATCGCGGTCGCGAAGAATGTCCTCGAACGGGGGACTGCCGACCGGGTGATCATGGTCGGCGTGGTGGGGAACGTCTTTCTGCTTGCGGCCGGCTACGATATCGGGCAGCCTTCGGCCCAGCTCGTCGAGCACCTGGGCTATCAGGGCGAGGTCGGTCGGGCGAACGATCTCCTCGAGACCTACCGGGACCGGATCTCCCTGCCGCACTCGGTCGCCGTCCGTGAGGACGGGGAGCGGGTGGAGTACCGGGTTGACGCCGTCCCGGAGGACGCTCAGGTGCTGGATCTCGGGAACGAGTCGATCAGGATCTTCTCGCGGGAGATCGGTGAGTCCGGGACGGTCGTGGTGAACGGTCCGGCCGGGCTCTTTGAGGAGGAGCTGTTCGCCGTCGGCACCTACGAGCTCTTAAAGGCGGCCTCGACCGTTGAGTTCTCGGTGGTGGGCGGCGGGCACTCCGGCGTGGCCATCGAGCGGCTCGGTCTTGAGGATAGGTTCACACACATCTCCACCGGCGGCGGGGCGGCGATCGAGTTCCTGACCGGGAAGAAGATGCCAGCAATCGAGGCGCTGGAGATGTCCCGGAAGATCTTCGGGTGAGCGGCGCCGCGCCCTCACCTCTTCTCCGGCGCGGTCAGTTATTTCTATTGTTTTTCTCTGCTCTTCTCTCGCCGTGCGATGCATCAATGTGCCCAGGACGGGGTTTGCGCAAGAGTGGGGGCGAGCTGGGGGAAAGGCTGCTTTGTGCGGCCTTCACGCAGAAGTGCGCGAAGGGCGCAGAGTCCGGGGAACATTAACCGCCTCCCCTTCGCGTGCTTCGCGACCTTCTGCGAGCGACTGGCGATCCGGCCCACACCTGCAAAAGAAGACGGCTCGATGCACTACTGCCAAGTCAACGACAAATTGTCGCAATAGTGCATCGTGTCACGTTATTTTGATGCGTGAGATGCAACGCCGATGACCTCATGCGGAAGCACGCGAAGTTCGGTATAATCCCCTGCAACGCCTCATCAAGTCTTCGCGCGAGAGCGCGAGCGGCTCGATCCCCCCTGTGCTGAAAACTCACGCGAAGTCGCGAAGGCCGCGAAGATTGGTCTTGGGTACCTGCAACGCCCCTTCGCGGCCTTCGCGACTTCGCGTCTTCGCGTGAGGCAGTGCGGTAACAGAGAGCACCAACGTCTCATGCGGGAGGTCGCCCCTGCCCGACGTTTGATTGTTGACCCGGCACTAATGTGTTTTCACCGATGCAGCCTCTCGCGAGGCCTCAGGCGGATCTTGTGGTGGAAAAGAATGAGGGAGGGTCTGGTTTCACGGAATGAGGTGGGGCGCCACACCCGGGAATATCATGGCCCGGTTGTAATCCGCTGATCGCTGAACACTGGTAGGGAGCGCCGCGTGCCGCGGACCGCCCCCGACCGAACCCTTGTATGATGACTGGTGGGCGTAGTTGTTTGGTGGTAGGTTGTGATGATTGCTGACTGGGATTGAATGATTGATGATCGCTGGGTGTGGTCTTACCCCGATCCAGTTTCTATAATGTCGATTATATATTAGTTTCCAATAAATTTCAGGGCGTATATGTCGACCATAATATTAAAAGGGGCTTTATTATAATCCCTTTAACCGCCATCTCCCTTCAAATCAGGGTGAATTTTAACCGCAAAAACTATATGCGGACCCCCATCCGGCGGGGTGCGGCGGAGAACCTCCCGGGCTCCGCGCTCCCCGCCGGGGGTCTTGGGGGATTACTCGTGGAGAAGGGCAACCCGGGAACCGACTGGGATCCCGATATCCGCCCCGATCGGGGCGCATTTGACCGACATCATGTAGGCAGTGGGCGGGAGGTCACGGTAATCGGAGAGCGACTCGTAGTTGGCCATACCCTTGGCGATGATGAGCGTCGCGCGGTCCAGGGCGTTGGCAAGGGCCGCCGGGACGATATCCAGGTTGAGGCCGAGTTCGGCAACGCCGTCTGTCGTGGTGGTGAGCAGGTCCACCCGGCGGTCGAGCCCGAGCGCCAGCGCATCCTCAAGGGTCGCGTCGTTTAAGATCGGCGCGCCCCTGACGACAAAGGTGACGTGTGACCCGTTCTTTTTGAGGTAGTCTGCAAGGAGGGCGTCAAAGACAATCTCCCCGCAGTTATCGGCGAGGTAGACCACGCGGGAGGTGAGAGGCTCCATGGCCCCGGTATCGTCAACAGTCAGCCCCGCCGCAAACTCCCGGCGGAAGAACTCGACGAAGTTATCGGTGACGGTGTGGGCCTTCGACCCGTAATCCAGCGTGTTTCCGATGACCGATGCGAGCGCGAGATCGCGGAACGTTGAGAGGTCACCGCGCACCGCCAGAGAGACCGCCATCGCATCCTCGTTGTTGGCCTGCTTTAAGGAGCGGTAGGGGTCGGTATCGCCGACCATCTGGTAGGCAAGGCGATGCACCCGGCTCGCTATGACGGGTGCGGGCACAGGGTCCGCGCAAGAGCGCTGGAGTTGGTCCCGGCACGCCCTGACAGTCTTCTGGATAAGCGCCTCATCGTCGGTGCAGAGCCGGCTTTCATATTCGACACGGGATATCAGACAATCCGTGCAGCCCTGTTGAAATCTCATGCTGCAGTTAACTGGAACCGGGAAAGAGAAAAATGGTACGATGGGGCCACCGCGATTTGAACGCAGGTCAGAAGACCCCCAGTCTCCTAGGATGCCAGGCTACCCTATGGCCCCTCCCTCATACTATGTGAGGGAATCACACATATATCTTCGCTTTGGGAGGGGAGGTTGGAGAGGCTATACACGCATTCTCTTGTACTCTTCGACGCTCCGTGTCAGCTGTTCCAGTTCGCTGCCGGTGATCTCCATTCTGCCTGTCAGCGCATTGACCTCTGTGAGGAGCTGCTGAATACGCACGTACATCACGTACATGATAAACAGCAGGCAGATGATGATCACAGAGAGTAAGATTATCATGATCGCATTGATATCTATCATTATCGTTCTCTCCTGAATAACGCGCGGGCGAGTCGCTCAATAAACCCTTCCTGTACTACTTCGGGCTCCTCTTCAACAGGGAAGCCTGCCATAGCGGCCGCAATCCTCCGGAATGCTTTTGACGATTCGGACCCCGGGAACCTCGCGACGACCGGCGCCCTTGCCGCCGCTGCTCTTCGCACGTACGCGTCCTCGGGGACCGTATCGATGACTGGCACACCGAGAGTCTCCTCGATCTTTCTCCGGTTTGTATCGGTGCTCTCCAGTGTCGCCCGGTTGAGAATTACTCCCCCGACGGTGCCGCCGATCATCTCTGTCAGGATCTTGATCTTCAGCGCATCCACGAGCGAGGAGATCTCGGGATTCACAACCAGTATTACTTCGTCCGCTACGGTGAGCGGCAGGACTGCATCACTGCCGATGCCGGCAGGCACATCAAGGAATAGAAACTCACAACGGTTGGTGAGATCCTGCATCACGTCCTTGAGTCGCTCCGGGTCTGCATCCTGAAACCCCTGGAGCGACAGGCCGCTTGGCACGATCTTCAGGCCGTACGGCCCCTCATAGATCGCGTCCTGGACCTGTGCTTTTCCTGCCAGAACCTCGTGGAGTGTTATCGGCGTCTCTGCGAGCCCCATGACCAGTCCAAGATTGGCCATGCCCATATCCGTATCAACGATACAGGTCTCCCTGCCGTACTGGGCCAGTGCTGTTCCGAGATTTGCGGTGACGGTCGTCTTCCCTGTTCCACCTTTTCCGGAGGCGATGGTGTAGGCCCTGATCATCTGAAACCGTCTCAAGGATAGATCGTAGTTTTTTTATTTAAATTTATTTGTTTGATTGTCAACTAAAAAAGGGTGAAATATAATTTTGAACATTCTTAGCCCCGCTATCGTCTTCCAGGGCCCGTATATCGATGAGAAATCCATGGCTGGCTGAAATACTCTGGATGCCTCTACTAAGCCATTTCATCTTATTTTGCGGGTTTTGGTGCGGATCGCCAGTCGCTCGCGTGAGGCAATGTTACACATGAACACGACCTATTCCCCGGGTGAGCCTGGGCAGTGGGACCGTGGCGGGTCTCCCCCCGCACAAGCCGGACCGGGGGCACAAACAGAGCCATGATCCCCCACTCGCCAAATCAGGGCGGTTTTCATGGGAAATATTAGATGAAATGGTCCACTACTGTATCATTTCATCTAATATCGTCCATGCAATACCATCTCACGCGAAGGGCGCGAAGCCGCGAAGTTCGGTCGCTGGGCGGCAGAGTCCCCTTCGCGTTCTCATGCGTGGCTTTCCGCGCAAGACTGGCGATCACTCCCACGTTCAGATGAAACGCTCCACTACTTCATCGAGGCATCTAATTTTGTGGGCGTGAGGCAACCCGAGGGGTGGCAGTATGAGGTGCCCTGGAGAACTACCTCGGGAGGGAGTAGCCTCCTCTGCCCCCGGAGACTACACATATCTTCCAATCACAGTCAAAAATGGGATACACGTGAGCCTGAAGCGGCAACCGATTCGATATTCATATATCATGTGATGCATATATGTCCATGGTAGAAACCGGGGTTGAGAAATGAGTCACCATCCCTCCGCGGAAGAGGAAACTCAGGAATACATCGACGAGATCCGGTCCGTCGCCGGTGTCGTTGCGTGTGCCCTCGTATCATGCGAGGGCCTGGTTACGGGTAAGTACTTCCGGGAGAGCGGCCTGTCATCGTCTCTTTTCGCAGCAATGAGCGCAACGGTCCTTGCGTCGGCGGAGGCGGCTTGCGGCAGCGTGCACATACAGCGGCCGTCCATGGTCACCATTACCGCAACCGACGCTACTATCCTCATTGTGAGTGCGGGAGAGGCCGCCCTGATCACAGCGGTAATAGATAAGTCTGCAGATCTCCCAACAGTACAGAGGCAGCTATCTGACATAGCAGCCAGGATCGGAGAGGTGGCGTGATGTATACGATACTTATCGTCGATGATAGCCCCATGATCGTCGATGTCTTTGTTACGATGCTTGAGCGTGGAGGATACAGACCTATCACTGCCTTTAGCGGTGGGGAGTGCCTGGAAACGTTGAAGTCGACCACCCCTGATCTGGTCCTCCTGGATATCATGATGGAGCCGATGGACGGGTGGGAGACGCTTGAGAAGATCAAGACAAACCCTGAAACGCGCAACATCCCGGTCCTCATGCTGACCGCAAAACCCCTCACGCCTGAAGAGGCCAACCAATACGGGGTCTATATCGAGGATTATATCCTCAAGCCCACCACACATCACCAGCTCTACGAAGCCATTGAACATGTGCTGGCACGCCGGCACTCCATCGCTGCAGACATCGAGCGGGCGCGCGAAGCCGGCGTGGACCATCGGATCATCGACGAGTATGAGCGCCTCTCAAAGAGCGTCGACATCAATAAGCGCCTCCTGAAGATCCTGGAGACCACCTACAGCATCAAGGATACCCGGGCGGGAATGGGCGAGAACATCATGCGGGCCATAAAGAGCATGGCGACAAGCATCAAACTCCAGGAAGAGCGCCTGAATCAGATAAGAAGCCAGTTTTCAGATGTCTTTGAGGCGCGGTGAGTTACCCCCTCTCCTGCCCCCTCCCCCAGTGCGATAGCCACCACGGCCTCCTGTTCAGGGAATAGGTCGCTTTCCTGCGTACAGCCTATCGCTCCGCCCCAT
>Ga0209510_1001811_pt1 | contig 23175 bp, 16 predicted proteins | sample BiotimSIPDNA_FD_185749 | JGI IMG/M metagenome (GOLD analysis project Ga0209510, IMG submission 185749) | Anaerobic biogas reactor microbial communites from Washington, USA - Biogas_R1 time_0 SIP DNA (SPAdes) (version 2) | ecosystem: Engineered > Bioreactor > Anaerobic > Unclassified | place...
AGGGAGCTTCCCCCTCTCCACGTCGACTACCAGCACGTTTCCCGGATCCTGGTCTGGGCCTTTGGGGAATCGGTCCAGTTCCGGCGTGCCCGCGTACCAAGCACGAGCATCCACCTGCTTCGTCCCGTGCCAGTCGCCCAACGCAACGTAGTCGACCTGGTCAGAGGGAAGCTGATCCACGTCAATGACACCTGCGTCTGGAGAGTCGCCATCCTCGTCCCCCCAGGCCCCCGTGAAGGCCTGAGTACTCCCATGGGCCAGCACAATCCGCGGCTTGCCCGCAGCGGCCTGGGCATGGGCATCGCCCGATCGAAGCCACTCGGTCGGATCCCCGACCATCGAGCGGTGCAGAAGCGGACAAGGAAACACTACCGCCGAGCCGACTTCAACAGGCTCAGCGGCAAGCAAGACCAGCATGTTCGGCGCCAGAGCGGCCTGCTCTCGCAGGAAGAACTCCTGCTCCCACACGCAACCCGGCCCCCCATGATCGTGGTTGCCGGGGATGACCACGACGGGTACGCCAATCTGGCCTATGGCGCTACAGGCCGCCGAGACTGTCGCCTTGTCGGCGCTGCGCGAGTCGAACAGGTCACCCGCCACTAGGACAAACTCGGCTCCGGTCGCCTGGACCACTCGCCCGATTCGCTTGACCGCCTCGACCCGCTCCTGCTGTAGGAGCGAGCGCTTCTGTGGATCACTAACGCGCCCGAATGGTTTCCCCAGTTGCCAGTCTGCCGTGTGGACGAATCTCATACTCTCCTACCCCCGTCCGTCACCTCTCCGATACGTTCAAACAGCGAACATCCCCAGGCCTGCCGCCTCGAATACCTTGCACCTCAGGTCTTCGAGCTTCGCTATCGTTTCCGGCATGTTGAGTGAGGCGCCCGCGAACTCTCGAGCACGTGCTATCTCACCTTCCAGAATCGCGACCTCGACCGCGTTGATGCGGTCCATCAGCTCGCCATCCTCGTCCAGTCTGCTGGGCACAACGATGCAGTCGTAGATGACAGCGCGCTCCTTCCTTGGGGCCAAGCGAAGAACCCTGCCGCGACGCTGAATCCATTCGCGCTCGGTTTTGCTGCTCGCGAGGATCACGGCCTGCCTGCAATCTGGAATGTCAATGCCCTCGTCCAGGCACCTGATGGCCACCGCGAACTCGTACACTCCATCGCTGAACTCCCTCAGAATGATCGAACGGTCGGCGCCTTCAAGACGGCCGGCGGTGTATCCAACCGCGCGACGTCGTTTGGCCCGCAGCACCGACAAAGCCTGGTCGACCTGCGGCTCCTCGTTGCAGTAGACAAGGCACTTGTCCACTTGAGGAAGGGCCGCTACGTGCTCGACAACCGCCAGCTTCCCGACGGCACCCTTGATCAGATCGGCCCGTTCGAACAGAAGCATCTCGAGCGCGTTGTTACCCTCGGCCTCAGCCATACGAAAGATCTCCCCAAAGCTGTCTGGGGGCAGGTTGTAGATGTTGGCCAATGTCGCCACGAGCTTTGAGATTCTGGTTGTCAGATCCAGGTATGCAGTTCGCTCATCCGGCTCCAGCCCTACGGGGAGTACGTGGTACTCATAGGGACAAAGCCAACCATCCGTGAGCGCCTGCTCCAGCGGGTACGAGAACACCGTGTCGCCGAAGTACCGGGCGATGGCCCGGTTTCCGGCCTCATCCCACTTCCTCTGAGGTGTTGCGCTCAGCCCCAGACGCCCGGCTCCGGCGTTGATGTCCATGGCACGGCGCCAGCTTGACGCACCCAGCCGGTGCACTTCGTCGCCAACAACGACGACATCGTCGGATCGAACGGGAGCAAGAACCCCGCGGAAGTCGTCGGAACTGGCCGTGGCCGCGGTCGCCACCAAGAAGGTGGGGCGCCGTTCATCCGGCCTCAGGTGGCGCTGCATGAGCACGCGGGCCATTCGCTGCCGCCACGACGGAAACTCCGAACTGCACGGTACAACGGTCGCCCGCCGATTGTGCCTCTTGATGGCCGCCGACCACTGATCCACCAGATCCTTACCGGGCACAATCACCACCACGAAGCAGCCTGTATCCACCAGCGGGGACACAGCTTCCAGTGCTGTCAGAGTCTTCCCAGTGCCGGTGGCCATCTCCCAGATGCCGCGCCGTCCGGCGGCAGTCCAACGGTTGATGGCCTCAACCTGATACCCGCGGAGGAGGGTTTGACTGGCCGGATGTGCGGTCACAGCAGCCGGTCAAGCGCACTCTGAATGCTTCCGAAGGTTCGGTACTCCTCGGCCAACCGCTCGACCCCATACTCAGCATGGGCCACCAGCTTCTCGAAGCGTTCTTGGCCCGAAGCGTCTGGATAGAGAGAAGACATCAGAAGCCAAAGCACCCCTTCGCTGTCCACCGTGTACACGTTGATCAGCTCTTCTCGAGGCCCCTCGGCAAGGAGATCTGCTCGGTTGAGACGGATTCCGAGCGCTGCCGCCACGTGGAACGTGTCCATCAGTCGGGGAAGCTTCTTCGAATTCTTGCGATCGGTGAGCTCGTCGTACAATCGACGCTTCTTGGTGTATATCTTGGCCGCCCCACCCCACGGCCGTTCGAGCTGGCTCATGAGTTCCTCCTCGCGATGGTCGAGGTCAGCGTGGCTTGGTCGTGGACTATCTCGAACTCGTCGCCTATGACGGGAGCGAGAATCTCGCGCACACCGAACTCGGTATCGGTGTCGGTCACCAGGAGAATCACCTGACGGCCGAGGTCACGCAGCACCGTCGCGATGTTCTTGCGGTGTTCCTTGTCGAGCCTGCCCATGGGAGTGTCCATGAGGATTGGAGCCTCGTGCTGCGAGAAGTCGTTGAGCCCGAGGATGAAGGAGAGCGCTGTCACCTGCTTCTCACCGGCCGAGATAAGCTGCATGGGCGGGCGGCAGCCCTGGGTGTCCTCAAGAGCGAAAGAGAAATCGTCTTCGATAAGGAGCCGTTCGTACGCGTGGAGCTTGTTGGTGATGCTCTTGAAGTACCTGGTGCTTGCATCTTGAATCTCGTTCCTACGAGCTGATGACGTCTCGTGGACGATGTCATCAAAAGCCCGGGCGGTAGCGTTCAGGACGTCGAGCTCTTCTGTCAACTTCTCAAGGCCCGCAATCTGACCACCCAGGCGGCGGATCTGCGTCTCGAGCCTCTCCCGATAGGAGCCAAGATCCTGGATCCGTCCCTCCAGATCTCCGATCTCGCGTGAGAGAAGCTCCTGGTTTCCTCGGCAATTGGCTATCGCCTCAATCAGAGTCTGAATGGTCTTCTCGTCAAACCCTGCCAGGAGCGTCTCCTTCGTCGCGATGACCGTGTCTATCTCGTCAAGGTCGTTTTCCAGCATGCTCATCTTGGCGACCAGTGAGGCAAATGCCTCCCTGCCCTGGATCGTCGCCAGGGCGTTCTCGAGTCCTCGAGTAAGCCGCTGCGTATCGAGTCCGTCGGGCTGATCGTCGGTTTCCAGGTCCTGCTCGGTGAGCCCTAGGGCGATCAACAGTTTTTGGAAGCTCTCGTCGTCGAGCACCTGCCCGCATATACATCGACCGTCGGCTCGAATGCGATCGGCCAGCTCGCGGACGGTGGCCTTGCGCGCGGCCTCCCGTGAGCGACGTAGCTGCTCGTCAGCCATCAGCCTCATCTTCCGTGCCTGCTCAGTCAGCACTGGGGCAAGGATGTCCAGATAGAGATGGGCAGAAGCGTCCTGCATTTGGTCTTTCAGCTCATTACGTTTGGTCTCCAGGTCGGACCGGGTCTTCCGCAGCTCTTCGAGATCCCGCAGTATCTGCCGGGCCTCTTCGTGCGCTGCGAGCTGACGTACAAGGTCGGCCTCGACAGCCTTCATCTCCTTGAGTTCGTCCTTACGCTGCTCTACTTGGGCTCTGGCTTCGCGAAGGTCCTGCTCGACTTCCTCCATCTCACGGGCGAGCTTTGCGTGCTCCTGCTCCCTGCTGAGTAGCCGCTGGCGCTCCGTACTGACCTCGTAGGTGAGCCTTACCGCATCCTCCTTCGCCTGGGTGAACAGATGGAGGCCCAGCACCGTCGCAATCGCGTCTCGTGTCGCCTCGCTGGGGTCACCTCCCGAGTAGACCTCGATCTTCTCCCCATCGAAGAAGGCAAATTGGCTGGCATTCTGAGGCAGAAGTTCGTTGATGCGCTCCTGGATGACAACCGGATCCTGACCCTGGTACCGCTCGCCGTCCTCCAAGAACGTGATCTCGTCGTTGTCAAGGTCTTGGGCCGTCTCTATGCAGCCATTCTTGCCACGGATGCGACGGACGATGGTGTACGACTTGGATCCCGACTGGAACTCGGCCCGAACCTGCATGAGAGAGCCGGCCTCGGTGCGGGCGAGGGTATTGAAGTACTCAAAGGCCTCGCGCCTGCGCCTGTTGTGGCCATAGAGGCACCATTGCAGCGCAAGGAGTATCGAGGTTTTTCCGTAGCCGTTCGGACCGTGAATGAGCGAAACCGGCCGGTCCGCAACAGCGCCGAAGTCAAGCACCGTCTCGCCATAGTACGGACGGAAGTTGCTGATGGCGAGTTGGGTTAGGTTCATTCTGTGCCGTCCCCTGCTCGGGCGAGACGGCGGTCTCTCTCGTGGCGCACGAGTTCTCGCAGATTCTCGAAGATCCCGTGGCGCCGGCCGAGATGGCTCAGCCTGGCCTCCTCATCGACATACCGCCGGAGGTACCCGACCGAGAGACCGTGCTTCTCAGCGACCTCGGTCATGATCCGAGAGGTTGTCGCATCCAACTTGAACCTCAGTGGCTCTCCAAGAAGATCGATCATTGCCTTCGCCCTCTTCCCGCCAGAAACCCCCTGGCCTATCTGAACACGCGAGCAGTCTCTAACTAGATTCGGCCCATTTGATGCTTTCCTTTATGCAGTCAAGAGGCCCGGAGGCACTGTTGACTAGCCCGGTGAGCCCAGGATGACATCATTGGCGCGCACCGCGGACGCCGTACCACTTCAACAAATCCCGAGCCTTTGTCTCCTCAGGGAACACCTTCATGTCATCGGCAACCCCGGTGATCTCCTCCAGGAAGGCGCCGTGAGCACCCTCGCCGGGGTCTTCCGACGTGCCTCTGACGTAGAGGATGATGAAGTTCGCCGGCCGTCCGTCCGCGTTCGGGCGGATGACGCGACCCATCCTCTGGATCATCTGGCGACGGGAGTGACTTGCAGCTAAAATGACGCCCAGGTCCGCCTCGGGCACGTCGACTCCCTCGTCCAACACGCGAGGGGCGGCCAAGACTCGGATCTTCCCTCTCCGGAAGTCGGCCAGGATGCTCCCGCGTTCATGTCGGTCGAGTTGGCTGGTGTAGGCGAGCGCCGGCACGGAGCCCTGGCCGATGGTACGCGCCGCCCGCTCGGCGCTCTCTATCGTCTCGGTGAACACCAGGGCCCGTTCGGTCTGTGCGAGGATAGGCTTGAGCATCCGCAGTGCCTCGAGTTTGCGGGTACAGTCGGCCAGCAGGGCCCGTCGCTTGGTGAACGCGCTCAGATATCGCCGGGATAGTCGGGTGACTCGGCCATCCTCATTGCCGCCTTCACTGAGAGCAGTCACACAGCGCATGAATTCCCCGAAGGGCTCCGGCGGGCAGCCGTAGCTGTTGATGAGAGACGAGCGGGCACGACCCGCCATCGAATCAAGCTCCTCGTACTGCTCCTGTTCGCCGCCGCTGAACCCGACACCCAATAGGGCCACGCGAAAGCGCGCCAGTATGCCGTCGGCAAGGCCGCGTTCGTAGTCACAGCCCGCCACGACCGCACCATGACGGCCCGCTCGGCCTGAGCCCCCGCTAGAGAAGTACGGAGCCAGGAACTCCGCGACACCGTTGTCGCTACGCTCATACGTGGCGGTGAGCCCCAGTCGCTCGTCGAAGGCTTCCTCAAGAGCCTGGGAGTACTTCTCCGCACCGTAGTGATGGACTTCGTCGGCTATGAGCAGCCCCGCGCACCCGGCGGGCAGCATGGCATGGAGATAGGCCGACTGAACGGTGGACACGAGTACTTCATGATCATGCAGCGAACCCTCTCGCCCATCGCCGAATCTACCGATACGGACGGACGGCAGATCGCTCCTCAGCTTCTCGTACCACTGATCGAGCAGGTCGACTCCCGGAACGATCACAAGCACGCGCCTTCCTCTCGCCACAGCGTCGGCCGCAGCGAGAATCCCGACGGCCGTCTTGCCTGTGCCCGTCACCGCCTCCACCACACCGCGCCGGCCGACATCCAGCCAGGCATCCAACGCCTCCTGCTGCCAGGCCCGGGGCTTGGGTCCTCGGTAGCGGTCAAACCGCCAGACCGGGCCTGTCTCGAGGGGGCGGGTAGCCGCGGTGGCCTGTCCCTCAGCCCGCACGCTCCAGCGGGGAAGCGTGGAATCGTCCTTGACGAAGGGGCGGCCACGTTCGTAGAGGACGCTGTTGATGTCGGTGCTCGTCAGCCCCGTCCAGCCGAGGCCGTTGAGTCCGGAAAGAAGCTGGTGCTTCTCCTGTCCCGGACGGGCCGCGATAAGTCGCTCTAGGTCTCGAGCTAGACGATCCCTATCCACTGCGTCTGCCGTCTAGCCCTGTGGCAGCGTGACCTTGACCTCATAGCATGCCTAGGCGTCGCATGGAATCCTCGATGAGCGGCCGCACATCCGGTGGGCAGGGGTTCACTCGTTTGGCAGCCGACAGGCGGTTTGGCGCCGGCCGAAGGTCAAGCCCGTTGAGCTCCGTGACGTGGGCAATCCAGCAGGTCTTGATGGCCCGTCCGTACCTTCTTCGGACGTCCTCTTGGATGTCGCGATACGTTGCCATTCAGTCCCCAACCTCCTGGATAGGCAGTTCAGGCCACGACCGGCGGATTCGGCTCCCGTCCCAGCACAAACCTCGCCCTCTCCAACCGCAACATCTCGTAGGGCGTCATGCATTTGATGCCAAGCTCTATACACGGAATCGGAATCTTGATCCGTTTGGTGGAGTTGTCGGGCTTCTCGTGAGTCACCACCACATGCCCGTGCGCAAGCGCGTGCGCCACCAGGTAGTAGTCGGCCACCTGCAGGAATGTGCTGATGGCAGCCGGGTCGAAGCTCTGCCCTGTCGCCCAAGAGCTGACGGTCGCTAGGGCGGGCACCACCGGCGCATCCGGCTTCAGAAAGAAAGCCGGCCCACGCTTCGAGGCCCAATCCGCCAACTCATCGGAACCAGCCTCGAGCTCATCACCGACCTTCTCGATCGAAAACACCTTTCCTACCGCGTTGTTCTCGATCAGCCAATCCCAGAACGCCGGACAGAAGTCGAAGCCATAGTGGAGATTCTTCGCCTGGATGAAGATGTTCGCGTCCAGGAGATAGCTCACTGGACAACCCCCAACGTGTACCCGAGGTCGCGGAAGGTCCCGAGCTTGGAGATGCCCAGCAGGCGAAACGCATCACGGTGGAGCGTCTGACCCTCGAGCGTGCTCGCGATCAGCGCCCGAGCGAAGCGTTTGCCCACCCGCGCGGACTGCGTGAGATAGAAATCGCCGCCCGTTCCTCTGGGAATCGTACGCAGACGACTGAGCTCCTGGTCATATGCAGTCTTGAGCTCGTCCCGGCTCAGCCCGCCGATGTCGTAGATGCGGCGAAGCATCACCAGGGTGCTCACCTTGAAGACCCGCACGAGACGATCTAGCTCCGAACGGAGCTCGGCATCCGGGCGATAGCACTCGCGGAGGGCGGCCAAGGGTACCAGTAGCTCGGCCGCGACCCTGTTGCACCAGGCCTCGATGGCTTGAGGTGGCGCAGAGAGTGGGCCGGCGTCGGAGAGAGCGGACTCGCCCAGCCACACATGGGCCAGCTCGTGGGCAAGCGTGAACATCTGCGCGGCTTTGGTATCCGCACCGTTGACGAACACCAGCGGAGCAAGATCATCCGCCAGCGCGAAGCCCCGGAACTCCTCCGGGTCGAGCTTGCGGTGGGTGTTGTTGCCGACGATGCCGCTGACCATCACGAGCACCCCAAGCGAATCCGCCTGCTCGATGAAGGAGCGCAAAGCGTCGGTCCACGTAGGTGCGCGTCGACGTTCGTCGAGATCGAAGTCCAAGACCCGGCGCAGGTCGGCGGCCGCCGTCTCAGCGTCGGTTTTCACGCTCACCGAGCCGACGAAGCTGAGCGGCGCCTCGCGTGTCGTACGTGCATAGTCGCGATACCATTCTTGACGCTGCTGACACAGGTAGAGGGTGTCAAGAAGGTCGGGGCTGGGCTGCTCGATACGACCGCCACCCATTGTGCGCAGGTCGGGGATCGGGATTCGCTCCATAGGTGGCTCGGCCAAGAACAAGTAGCCGACCGGGGCGTGGGTAGCCTTGGCAAAGCCCTCGATCTGCTTCAGCGTGGGGCGCCTCTCCCCCTGGTACCAGGAGGGAAGCTGAGGAATGCGCCCGGCGAGACCGTCCAGGTCGTAGCCGGCGCGCTCCCACGCCCAGCGAAGCATGTCAGGCCTTATGTCGACACGGACTTCGGGCATCGCGTTCTCTCTCTATTTGCGCGCACTTCACGAGTATGCAGACAGCTGCCTCACGGGCAATCATACCCATCAGCGCTGAACGCTACCGGGAGCTACTGCCACTCAGAAGGTCCGGAAACGCCGCCGCGATGACAATCGTCGCCACGGCAGCCAAAGCCACGACCACGAGTGCGGACGCCCACAGGCGGTGTGATGGCACTCGTACATACCAGTGAACGAACTCACAGTTGCCGATAGCCTTGGCACGTCTACTCGGCTCGCTGTGTGCAAACACACTGGAATCCGCACGGCAGCCACTTGTTGGGTCTTGACCAATTCCCAACCGCAGCTCTCGTTCGATGCGCTCGAGTGTAAGCGAGTCGGTAAGCTCGTTTGCCCTGTGTTTGGCGAAGGTCTGCAACGCTACCAGAGCCACGACGAGCGCCAGCACTGCAGCGATAATCCGCGCCACACGCGTTGAATCCGCCTGGAGAGCCAAGGTGAACAAGAACGCCTCGCCGGCGAAGACTACTGCCGGCGTCTGCCACATGAGCGTGTCGTGCGCGGTTCTCCGCGTCGCAACCACTCCGTGAATATGCTTCAGGTCGCTGGAATTGGCGGTCCCGGCTTGGCTCTCCAGGTTGTCAGGGTCGGGTTGGAGGGTTCCAGCTTCGTTGGGCTCTTCGGCCATCTCTACATCCTCCCACGGTGCATGCTTGGGTTTCGATGGGCTGCGGAAGCAGTTGATTCCCCGAGACTGCGCAACCGGCGTCGTTGCTCTCGCTCTCTCATCTCCCGTCCGGTCATCGGGATACTGTTTCGTCCCTGCCCCTGCTCATCATGTCTCTTCACCCCCCGTGAGGATTGTCCTCCGGTTACAGTAACTCCCTGAACTCCAGGTGCCCCTTCGCCATCAGGCGATTCACCAAAGCAACGCAGGCGCGCCGCGTCTCCGTATCCTCCAACTCCATGGCCTTCTCGAGAACCTTCCGGGCCTCGTCCTTCCACCCAATGATGCGCCAGCCCTCGCGGTCACTCTGAACGAGCTTGTTCAGGGCTCGGACGCTCCGGAGTGGCTCACGGTCCACGGTTTCTGCCAGGCGCTCGGCAACCAGGTGCGCCCCATTCAACAGACTCGTCTTCTGGAGCACCAGGTCGAGCTGGTCAAATGCCCAGTCATCGTCGAATTGTCCCGACGCGAACCACCACGTGAATGCCGAAAGCTCGTTACCCTCGTCGTCCTGGTCCGGCCGGCCCGTGCGGGATACTACAAACGCCCAGAAGAGCTTCAGCCGTTTGATGGCCGGTGGAATGCCCGGGTCGACAGCAGCTGGGGGCCACTCCCGGAGGCTTCGCCCGACGTGGCCCAGGACATGCCGTCTGAGATTCACATCCGCTTTGGTCCAGTACTGCTCCAGCAGAGGCTCGACTGGCTCAAGGGCGATCATTCCTCGCCAGGCGTAGGTAACCAGGTGTTCGCCCAGATGTTCGGAAGGTCTGTCCCCGAACATGAGGGGCTTCTCGTCTGGACCCAGCAGCTTCACGGCGTGTTCGTAAACAGGCCTGAGAACGGGGAGTACATCGTCATAGGGTCTGGTGTGCATCACATACCCAATCCAGGCAGCAGTCCACCAGAGCGCATGCTGCGAGTCACGTGGGAAGATCTCGTCCACGTGTAAGACGGCCCAGTCGTGTCCCAGTAGACGAATCCACGGGAACCACTGACCATAGACCGAGCGGACGCCAAGCGAAGGATCCTGAATGACGTCGAGATGGCGATTGAGAACAGGCCATATCTCCTGCACCGTCACTCCATCCGGCTCGGGCTCACCCTCTTGGTCGCGAGTCCCCGGCGCGTGCCTCATCACCCAGAGTCCATACCGAACGACGGCGTGCATCGCGCGGCCGCGGACCGTGTTGATGGACATGGTCACGGCGTCAAAGCCACCCTCGCCATAGCGGCTCTCGTCTTCGGGGGTGGGATCGGGGTCGTCGACCAGCGACTCCAGGATCGTCCAGACGGTCTTGCGGAAGGAGATCGGAATCTCCGATACTCCCGACCCCAGTCCTGCTTCGATCACGGCCACTATAGTCTTGTGAGTCGAGCCCCAATCCGAGTCCCTATCATCCACAGGACCGGATTGGTCGGGGGTCGGCCAAGGTGAGTGGACCACCTGCGTGGCGAGATCGAGTGCCGGCCCCCATTCGAAGGACTTCTTGGTTTCCATGGCCTGTCGGAGCCCTTCTAGGAAGCCACGCACATACGTGGCCTCGATTCCGGTGAGTGAGTCAAGAACGGGGACATATCGGGCCGGGTCATCCGCCACCGCTGCAGTCACCAATCTGCCCAGCCCCTCGGGAGTCGGTGAATCCCACTCCTGTGGAGGAACCCAGTCTCGGAGGTGTGCAACGAGTTCGACGGGCTCCATAGCCCGGATGTCCTCCAGTGTGAGAGGACTCGTCGGACTAACCCATGTTCCGTGGTAGACCGGAAAGTCGGGGTGTTCTGGAAGGCGCAGTCTCGCCACCAGTGCGTCGAAGCGCTGCTTCCACTCCTCGGGCAGGGATTCGGATATGGGCATCAGTTTCTTGATCCGCCAGAAGTCGCAGTAGTCTGAGACCTGATCGTCGCTCGGGGGACTCCCCTCCCGTTCCTTGAACCAGGCGGCGTAGTCATCCTTGTCCGGGCCGTCATCGATCCAACCATGAATCACGGCCTGATCGCCGGGTGTCAGCAGCCCGAAGCAGTCGTGCAGTAGGTGGTAGTACTCATGCAGAACGCAGGAATCATCAAAGAACGCCCGGTCGAGGAGGTGCGCTCGGACGAGATCAGGCGCGTCCTGAGAGCGAACTCGCAGCAGATGAATGGCAATCCGTCGAAACACATGACGCGACCTGGACTCAAGCGCGGCCACTAACCCGGGCACGGACTCGGGCCGTCTCGATGCAGCCACGAGAGCCACATCCCTAGCGGCCTTCACCAGCAAGCCGGGTAGGTTGTCACGATCGCGATTCTGATCGTGATCCTCGATGGCGGGCCGCCAGAAATGCGACAGATCGACGCCACCATGATCGTCCCCAGACCCTCCTCGTGCACGCTCGCCGGCCGTGATCGCTTCCTCAAGCAGGCCGGACACAAGCTCCAGTGCCACCCGCGGGGCGGCTTCGGCTAGTGACGGCAGAGCTAGCTCAAGGCTCTTCTCATACTCCCACGAACTGACATGAAGAGGTGCCACATCCGACCCGGGGACATTGGCATCGGCAGAGACCGCAAAGAGAGTTGCGGCAAGGTCGAGAGCCTCACTCTCCGCCCCGCCAGCGGCCAGATGCCGAACCAGTTTCGCGTATTCGAGCCCAGATAACGGTCGATACGGGCCTGCCATCCACTGAACTGCCTTTGAGACCAGTGCCTTGCTTAGGACCGGCGCCAGGTTCAGAGCCACCCGGAGTAGGCCGTGATGCACCCGGACGTTGATTGTCTCCGGGATTGAGAGAACGGCAGTTAGAACATCCTGATGGCTTTCCGGATAACTGGCGGCCATTCTCTCCAGGTACTCGACAATGGGCCATCCTGGATGACGAAGCCCGGTCCCGTCGTCCACCACCTCCGGATCGGGTGGATGGCCGAGCATTCCTCCGTCCACCAAGGGAGCAATCCATGCTGGGCTATCCAGTCTCGAGAAGAAGTACTCGTGCGCCGTGTAATTGCCGGGCACGCGACTTTTCAGGGTGTCAATATCGGGCCTGCTGCTTGCCAGAAGGTCGTCGAGCATGCTGAAGACAGCAACGTAGTTCTCTTCGAACTTCTTCAGAACAACATCGAAAACCGACTGCACTCTCTCCCACCATTCCGCAAACTCAGCATCGGCCTTTCGGAAATCGAGATTGTCCCTATGAGCTTCCCGATTGAGCGCCGTTGCCGAACTCTGCCCGGCCAGATCAAGCCATGCTACTGCCGCAGGGTCATCTTCGGGGATACCCAGTGCCGCCATGACTGATCGAATCCCGCGGGCGTGATTGTCCTTCGAGTTCTTGTCCTGCTGTGCCGGGGCCTCGGCATTGGGGGCGGCGGCGAACGGCTGGAGAACGGCCCTAAGAGCGCTCTCAATCTCTCGAAGCAAGTGGCCGACGAGATGTCTCTTCGACGTAAGATCGCAGTCACGACTCATCAGTCGGCAGGAGTCTCTGAAGAAAGCCGCCGGACCGGGCCCAACGAGTTGAAGCCTCTGCCCTATCCGTTTCTGCCGCGAATCTGTGAACTGGACGGCACAGAGCTTCGTGCTCTGGTCGGGACCGCTCTGTCGGCCGTTGGGCTCAGCAGTCACCTAGTCCCCCCCCAAGCTTCCGTGAATTCGTCACTCCCTGACCCGCAATCTGGTCGCGGAAGGCTGAACCTGCGCGCTTGCACATTTCCGACGCACCCAGGCAGTCCTTCTACGGCTGGGGTCCCGCAACCAGCTTTCCCCCCTGCCAAAGACGAAAGATAGTCTTGCCCGCAACAGCTTGACTCGCCCGATTGAAGGCCACTTTGGTCGTCAAACCCTCAACCATCTCTTGAGCGAGGTACGTCTGACAGAACTGCGACGCAATCGCTCCGTGCACACTGTGAAATGGAGCAATCACTGAGTGAAAAGCGGGGTACTGACACAAAGGCGAAGATAGGGCCTGATATCCTGACCTACAGCATAGGGAGATGAGCAGCTTTGGCGACGCAGCGCCAACCTCGGCACCATCGAGAGCGGCTGCTATGGCTCCTGCGACAGTCCAACCATCGACAGCGAAGTGTACGGCGCTGCCATTGCCGTGTCCGACGAGCAGTACATGACTGCTAACCAGAGCCTTCTCCCGCCACGCCATTGTCAGCTCTGCGAGAGACCTGATCTCGCGCAGCCAGACGAAGTCATCAGTCATCAGCAACCGGCAGAACTGAAGCAAGGATTTCGCGAGAGGATCGAGCAAGACGTAGTCTGAATCGTAGTCTCCAATCCGAATGATCAGAATCCCAATTAGTTCGTGCGCCCTGGATGACGCAATCCAGTCCGATGTCCTCTCGCCCGGGATGTCCACCCTGACCGAGCGTCGAACTGTCTCCGAGACTGTCGTACGGTACATTGCGCCCGGTGACTCCACGTTGTCCGGAAGACAGGCAGCCGGAACAAACACGTGGTCACCCGCTCGAAACTTGCTCATCGGCTAGCCCCCTCGCACAGGGCCGAGGTTGGCGTGGCGGTCTCCGGGCTTCAATCCGTCAAACCTCTTCCCATATCGCTGCAATGTACGCCAGCTCCGCATGGAGCGCGGCGGTCAAACGCGGTATTGGCACTGTGGGAGCCAGGAGCTTTGCCCTTCGAACATCCAACACGGCCATAGTCTCGTCCCCGGTGAAGCTCCCGCGAAGAGCCTCCTCCATCATATGAGTGACGACATCAACGCGTGTCTTTGAGAGGGGGTCCGCCTTGAAGTAGAGTTTGATCACATAGGGCGTGCCATTGACAAACAGGCCTAGCTCGGGATTGACGACTACGTCGACCCCGTGGGCAGCAAAGCTGCCGACAGCGGGGTCAAACCACTCGAGCACTTTGTTGCCCCACCATTTGCGGTAGCCCTCGGCAACTGCGGGGTAGTTGCTGAGCTTCTTTGGGTCGGTAATAGAGGCTAGGACAGACGTGATAGCGAACTTCGGCAGTCCACTCTTGTGATTATCGACAATGAACTCCCGAAGCGGCTTGTAGAAGTCCACGGCGGGCGCATACTCCGGGCGATTCTTAATCTGGGCGACCTTGTTGGCTTTCGGCGTTCCGCTCTTGGAAACAACATCCACGAAGTCAGTCAGGCTGATCCTGGGCATCCGCTTCCACCTCCAAATGAGCAACTAATCTACACAGTCTAGTCTCGCGGTGTGTGCTTGCATCCTGAGGTAGTGCTCCACCACCGTCAGTAGCGTCCGATACTCCCCCCACCTGGCCTCGTCCTTTCGCCTGACGATGAGGAATGTCTCCATGATGTACTCCACGTCATCCCGCTCGATCCCGTACAGATGGAAGAACGCCCCGTCCAACTCGCAACGCAGCTCGAATCGCCGCCCCTCGTCCCAGCCGAACGGCGGGCCGTCGTAGCCACAATCACGGGCAAACGGCTGCATCTCCCATGACGTGTAAACCAACTCTATGACGCGGGGCAGCATCCATTCGGCGATGGTCTCGCTCGGGGACCAGGGGGCGGGCTCAACGTAGGTTGAAGGCGCGAGCAGGGGAAGCTGATTGAGATAGCCAAAGGTTAGGTGGGTGCCGCCCATCTTCTGTCTCGCCGCGTAGTCATGCGCCAACGAGTTCAGGTTCGCCATCAAACAGCAACTCTCACGCGGTGCCGCCCCCTCGACAAGCATGAGGGGCAAGGTATGTCCCACCCCCACCCGCGGCACGACGCTCGCGATCACCGTCCGCTCGTCGGTGCTTCGACAGATGTCCCGCCACCCAAGCAGCCACCGCCGATCCCAACGTCCCTTGAGCCGCGCATCCGCCTCCGCCTGGGCCACCCAATACCGGGGAAGCGCAATCGCGAAGGGGTCGCCCTTCTCGCCAATGGTCATATCGCGAGTATCGAGGCCGTCGTAGGTAGCCCAGCGGTGGTCGAGATGGTGGATCATCTTCGCCTCATACAACGGCAGATACCGCTCACCGCTCTTGGCCGCCTCCGGGTCATCCGCTGCGTCGCTCACCGCCTCCGAGCCCGCGACTCCGTCAGCGGCCTCGCGCTGCCCTGTCGCCGCGTCGGCCTCACCAGCCTCCCGCACAAAGCCGTTCCCCTCCAGGCGCCACCCGTCGCGCTCCAGCTCCTCGCGGGTGCGGAACAGATTCGAATCGCTGGTCATGTTGAACAGCCCCTGGCGGAACGAGATGCCCCACGGGTTCTCCTCCGGCGGACCTTCCCTGATGAGCACGGGCACCCGCCGGTACACGGCCTTGGTTATCTCGGCATCGCGTCGGGTGCGGAACACCGGGCAGGTGAGCGTGTTGGGGTTGAGGAGGGCGAGATCCGCCGCCGACAAGGTGAAGCGCCGCTCCGGGTCGCGCAGATCCTCGACCTGGTGGGCGAAGAAGGCGAACTCCGCCTCCCCCTGCTCGGCCATCCGACGCCCGACGCCGGCCAGTGTCAGCAGGCAGAACTTCATGCGGCTGTCGACCGCGGGGAACAGCTTCTCCCGGTTCTCGAAGTCGTAAAGGCTGACCAGCGACTTCGACTCCATGAGGTCCTGGAAGAAGAACTTGGTGGTGTCGTCGGTGGCCACTCCAGAGGGGACGATGGTACCCACCCGCCCGGAGGAAGCAATGAGCATGCGCTTGGTCTCGGCGAAGATGGCGTACGTGTTGATCCGCCCACGCCCGCACAGCGGGTAGCGCCCCGATCCCGCAATCAGGTGGCTCACGCCATCATGCTGGCGCTTGGTCTCCAAGAAGGCGCCGTAGAGAGCCGGGTCTTCCTGTGCCAGCGCGTCGATCATCCGCTTCCGGGCCGCCCCTGTTTGCGCCTCCACGATATCCGGCCGCCGGGTGGCAAAGAACTCCTTCTCCTTGAGCTCCGTGTGCTCCCACGGCGGGTTTCCTAGCACTACGTCGAAGCCGCCATCCCATTCCGCCTGCGGATTCTCAGAGGCGGCCCCAGGATTCGGCAGCTGGAACACGTCCGGAAACGCCAGGTGCCAGTGGAAGAAGCGGTACTGCCCGGCCAACCGGGTGATCTCCGCCCGCACCCCCGCGGGCGCCACGCCCGGGCCGCGACTCAGTCGCATGAAGAGGTCATGGGTGACGGGAGGCGGCGCATCCTTGTGCTTCTTCCACACGAAGGCGGCGCACCAGGCATCGGCCGCCAGACGGGCGTGGGCCAGCTCCGGAGACTCGGTCAGCAGCTCATACCAGGCTTCCTTCTCGTGCAACGCGGCAACGGAGTCGTCGGGCGCTTGGGCCAGCTCCAGCGCCGCGTCGGCCAGAGTGCGAAAGGTCACCGCGGGGGTGTCGCCCAGGAGGAGCGTCGTCTGTCCCGTGCGTTCCTGTTTGTTGCGCTTGCGAAGGGCCGAGACGTACGTCTTGTCGTCCCCCTCGATGGGCTGGAACGCCTCATCCGGGATGCCGTCCGCCAGCAGGGCCGGCGTGGCTCCCAGCAGGCTGTTGCCGCAGAGGATGCGGTGCTCCAAGAAGGAGAGCGGCTTGCCCGGCTCCAGGGCCTCCATCCACAGGCTCACCTTGCAGAGCTCCACTGCCATGGGGTTGACGTCAACCCCGTAGAGACAGTGGCCGATAACGGCTCGGAGCGCCTCCCGCTGGGCCTCGGGGGACGGCTCCTCGTCTCCCGTGCGGAGCGCGGCCAGCCGCTTGGCAATGCGGTGGGCGGCTGCCACCAGGAAGTGCCCGCTCCCGCAGGCCGGGTCGCAGACCTTGAGGTCGAGGAGTGCCTGCTCAGGGTCGGGTTTGCGTAGCGCCTCAGCGATCACCGGGTCGAGGACGGAATCGAGCAGGCACTGGATGAGGCTGGTGGGCGTGTAGTAGCTGCCGGTGCTCTTGCGCTCGCTGCCGCCTCCGCTCACGAGCGCGAAGGTACGGGCGGGCACGTTGACCTCGGGATGGAGCTCCAGCAGCGCCTCGTAGACGCTCCCCAGCTCCTCGCTCCCCAGATTGCGATAATCGACGGCGCGGCGGATGTTCTTGTCGAGCGTGAACGCCAGCCCGCGGACGGCGACGAGCAGGTCCCGGTTGGCGATGTCGAGCGAGCCCAGCCCGGCCGGTCCCTCCTCGGTGAAGAGAAAGCTCCCCAGAGCCGGCAGACCCAGTTCCGGGCACCCGGCGTCTTCGCCCAGCTTGCGCATGACCAGGCGCAGACCCTGATAGAGGTCGGAGTGCCGTCCCCCGCGCCGGCGCTCGGCCAAGCGACGGATCCGGGCGGTGGAGTAGAAGCGGGTGTAGAGGTCCCTGGCCCCGGCCGGTGCCGCTGGATCGAAGAGCAGCCCCCGATCCTCGGCCACGAAAAGGAAGAGCAGGCGATAGACCAGGCGGAGCAGGTCGCGGTAGTAGTCGTGGGCGGAGAGCTCCCCGTCTTGGAGCTTGCGGCGCAGCTCGGCGTTATCGGAATGAGCGAGGAAGCCGGCCCCCAGGGCGCTGATGGCCTCCTCCACGCCCTTGCGCAGTTGATCGAGGGCCCGGGTGCCCTGAGCTTCCGCCGCCCGGCTCCAGCGCTCCAGCCAGCAGTCCTCGGGACGCTCCCCTTCCACCCGCGACTGATGGCACAAGAGGTAGAGGAGCCCGAAGTCGGCGTAGGCCTCGCCGTTCATCATGGCCTCGAGATCGAACTCCACGTAGGCCTGGCGGGTGAGGCTGCGGTTGTCACGCAGGATGCGCAGCCGCAGACCGTTGGAGACGAACCCCCAGAGGTGCTCGTCAGATCGATTGAGAAACTCCTGCAGCAGCGAATGCGGGCTTGCTTGGGCGGCCCCGGCCACACGGGCAGCACGGGTGTCGAGGTCGACGTTCAGGCCCACAAGGTGGATGGGAACGTTGCCCCAGGCATGGGAGATGGCGTAGGAACGCCCGTCTATGTCGCGTGCCTTGGTGGTAGGAAGACGCCCATAGCCCAGCTCCTGGAAGAGCGGCAGCAGCCAGCGCTCGCGGGTGGGGCTGGTGCCGGGGTCGAGGGGGGCGTTGGCGCCGCGGGCGCCTGCGGCCGCGGCCGCACTTTCGGCGCCTTCGCCACACGCCTCGGGGCGGAGCGCGCCGGTCTCTTTGCGGAAGGCTGCCCAGGCGCCCTGGAGACGATTCCAGGCCCGGTTGGTGGCCTCGTTCAGCCGCTCGCCGGAGAGATGGTAGTCGTCAGGGGTGAGCCCGCCGAGGTCTTTGTCGCCCGCCACGATGCGGGCAAGGAGATCGCGGGGCAGCACGGCACCTTCGGTGCGGACCGTCGTGAAGCCGTCGTGGTGGCGGGCGCGCATGTCAGGCTCCCCCGCCGGGCAAGACTGATGGGAGGCCCGAATGGGCCGATTCCGCTACAGCTCTTCTGTCGCGGTGACGAACTCCGAAACGGTGAGATCCGCAGACCGGATGAGCGACCGGAGTGTTCCTTTGGCGAGCGGCCGATGGTCTGGAACCGACAGGGTGGCCAGGGAGCCATCCTTCACCAACACGATGTGACTCCCTCGCTGTCGTGCAACTTCCCAGCCAAAGGATTCGAAGACCCGCACAACCTCGCGCCCGCTCAGCGAAGGCAGGGGAGGCATCTAGAGAGCCACCTCGACCTGTTTTGTCTCGATGGTGAGCGGCAGCCCACGCTCGGCACGTACTTCCAGGCAGAGGACGATTGCCTCCTCCACGTTGGAGAGAGCTTCCTCCCGAGTGTCCCCCTGGCTCACGCAGCCGGGAATCGACGGACACTCCGCGATCCAGACTCCATCCTCGTCCCTGTCCACCGTTACGAAGAACTTCATGGCAGCCATTCCCTTCAACTGCTTGCCGCTGCACATATGGTACCCCAGCTGGGGGCCGTTCGGTCTCAAGTCGCCACGCGAGTTGGCGCCTCATGCCGCACCCCCGCCCGGCAGATAGACGTAGACTCCGAGCACGTCCACCGGCAGTTCGGGCTCGACCTTGGCCGCCGCGCCCGCGCTTCGCGTCACTGCGCGCCGCACGCGGTCGTGCGACTCCGCCAGGCTCAGGGCCCGCTCCCGCGCCACGTCCTCCAGGTGCGGCAGCACCTCATCGAACTCCAAGAGAATCCGCTCCAGCGCATCCCGCTGTTGGTCGGGCGCGACGGAGGCTGTCGGCGTCACCGCGAGCAGAGCCTCGACCTCGTCGTCAGCGAGCCACTCGGGCGCGCCTGGCGCTCCCCGGAATGCGACCAGTTGGGACTCCTCCGCCAGCAGGGCGCCGGTGCGCCCCACGGAGTCCGTGATATGGAAGCGCAGTCGCAGGAGCAGGAGCGTGGTCCGTTTCTCCACGGCATTGGTGCGGATCGCTCCCAGCCGCTTGGCGGGCGCTTCCTCCAGACCGTCGAGGGCTACGTCGGTAGTGTGTGTGGCCAGACCTTCGACATAGGGATGGGTCCGCGACAGATAGACCTCTCCCTCGGCCACCGGCAGCTCGAAACGGCCCCGGAATGCGGAGACGTCGAAAAGACCCATCGCGTCGCGCAGCGCCTGAGGAGCCTCGGCCAGCTCCACCTTCACCGCGTCGTCGCCGGTGACCACCGCTCTGTTGGCGGTAAGCGCATCGCGGACGAAACGCTTGACGTCCAGCCCGCTCCCGATGGCGGTGCGGACCTCGGCCAGCTCCTTGGCCACCTCGTCCACCTTGATGGTCTCCTGCGCAAACATGGTGCGTGAGCGCTTCTCCCGGTCGGCCGCCGCCTCCCACTCGCGGTGGACGGTGTCGCGCCGCTCCACCATATCCTCCAGATCGTCCAGCTCGAACATGAGCTGGTCGGCGCTCCGTCCACCCCTCTCGCGGAGCAGGATCCCTTCGAGCAGAGCCTCTACCAGAGCTTCGGTGTTGACCGGCACCGGCACCGAGATGCCGAGCGACCCGCGGATGGTCTTGTGCTTGCGCAGAAGCACGTTGAGCACGATGCCGTCGATCTGGTTGTCGGTGCCGTAGTAGGTGAGCACGCGCACCTTGGGCTTCCTCTGGCCGTAGCGATCCACCCGGCCCTCGCGCTGCTCGTGGCGCGTGGGATTCCAGGAGAGATCGTAGTGGAGCACGGCGTCGAAGTGCTCCTGGAGGTTGATGCCCTCGCTCAGGCAGTCGGTGCAGACCAGGACGCGCTTGGGATGCTCGGCAAGGGCAGCCACGCGGGTCTCGCGCTCGTCAGGCGGGAGGGTGCCGGCGACCGCGGCCACCTCAGTGTCGGGGAGGGCCTTGCGCAGGGCCTCGGCCACATACTCCGCCGTGTCGATGAAGCGGCAGAAAACGATGGGGTGGTAGCCGTCGCCCAGGAGCTCCTTGACCAGGGCGGTAGCCTTCTTCAGCTTGGCGTCCTTGGCTCCGCGCAGGGCATCGGCCTCGCGGGCCATATCGAGAAGACGTCTGCGGATGGGGACGTCGCCGCCCTCCTCTTCCGCATCGCCGCCGGGGATGAGGTCGGTGCCTTCGGACAGGTCGGCGTCCATGAGATCGAGGACGGTGCGACGGCCGATCTCGTCGGCTTCCTCCGGGGTATCGGTGTCGGCAGCGGCGGCGCGGGTGCGCATTGTGGCAGCCGCCGCGGCCGGACTGGAGGCGAGGGAGCGCAGCAGTGCGAGGGCCGACCACCAGCGGACCCGGCGGTGATGGTCGCCGGCGGCGTCTTGCACCGTCTCCCTGGCGTAGCGAAGCACGCGGTCAAAGAGCTTCTTGTACTCGGGCGAGAGCTTGTAGGTGTCCTCGGCCTCTTCGCGGTCGGGGAAGGGCGTCTCTTCGTCGAGGTACGCCTTGATGTCGCCCCGGCGGCGCTGCACGAAGTGCCGGGCGAGACGCTGCCGATGCGGTTTGTTGTGATCTCCCCCCAACTCCATGGGAAGCTGGAGGAAGTCCTTGTCGAGGAATCCCAGCAGCGAGCGGAACGCGTCCTCCTTGCCGCTGTGCGGCGTGGCCGTCACCAAGATGAGATGGCGCTTCGGATCGACGGCCAGACCGGCCACCAGCCGGTGGCGCTGAATCTGGGCGCTGCGGCCATCGGTGGCCGTCGCGCAGGTGTGGGCCTCGTCGACGATCACCATCTCGGGGCAGGCCCGTTTGAACTCCTCCACGTGGCGCGGCGACTTGATGAAGTCGGTCGACACCACCACGAAGGGATGACGGTCGAACAGCGACTCGTTGGGACCGCAGTGGCGCTCCAGCCTACTGACGGTCTGGGAGAGCACCAACTCGGCGTCGATGTGGAACTTGTCACTGAGCTCCCCCTGCCACTGCTCGGCCAGAGCCGGCGGACAGAGGACGGCCAGGCGCTCGACCTCGCCACGGGCCAGGAGCTCCTTGGCGATGAGCCCCGCCTCGATGGTCTTGCCGATGCCCACATCATCCGCGATAAGCATCCGCACGGTGTCCATGCGTAGGGCCATGAGCAGCGGCACCAGCTGGTAGGGCCGGGGCTCCACCGCGATGGCGGCAAAGGAGCGGAAGGGCCCGGCACTCGAACGGAAGCCGAGGCGCACGGCGTCGCGCAGCAGCCGCGCAGAGCGGTAGTCGCCGATCTGGCGGGGGTCGCTCGGGTCGGGCGGAGCGAACTGGGCGGATTCGATCTTCTCCAGCGTCTGGAGGATGCCGGTGACCTCGTCTTCGGTGCCCCGAAGAGGCCGCAGCACCAGTAGGTCGCCCTCCGACTCGGGCAAGATCACCCATTCACGCCCGCGGGCGCGCACCAGGGAGCCGACGGCGAAAGTCACGCGGCGCCTCCGGAGGCGCCGTCCCCTGCGCCGGGGACCTTCCCGAAGACGTACGGGAACTTATCGATGATGGCCATCCAATCATCCTCGTGATGGAAGCGGACGACCGTATAGCCAGCGTCGTCCATGGCGGCCGATTGGGCGGCGTCGCGCTCCTTGCGTTCGGGGAAGTCGTGGGGCGGCCCATCGATGTAGACGGCGACCTGGTCTCCGGCGTACAGGAAGTCGGGGCGGGTGCCGCATTTCTCGACCAGCTTCTGAGCGTGCGACGGGAGCCGCAGGTTGTACTTCTCCAGCAATTGCAGCCACCGGCGCTCGAGCTCCGAACCCGCCTGGTTCATGAGCGTCTTGAGGTGCTCGGAGCGGGTGAGGTTGGTGGGCGAAGCCTCCACCGCGGCATCGCGCAGCGTCAACAGCAGCTCTTTGATCGCCTGCCGGTCGAGCAACTGATGGTAGCGCTGGTTCTGGTAGCTCATTAGACAGTCGTAGCACGCAGCTTCGCAGTCCTCCTTGGCGCGCGGGGCGCGGCGAAGGTCTTCACCGCTGTCGGGGTCGAAGTGGCAGAGTGACAGCGCCTCCCGCGCCACGGCGGCAAGGGCGCCGGGGTTCAGCAGCTGCCTCAGAACGCCCGCCCCTCCCTCCGCAGCCTCGTAGATGAGGATCCGCCTGGGATCTGCGTCGTTCGGGAGGGATTCTACGGCCAGTTCGTTGTCCTCCAACTGGTATCTAACCTGGATGGCCCTCTTGAGCGCCGCCTGGAGAGAGGCGTTCTCGGTGGGGCTGAGTGGCACGGCCATGTCTATCAGCAGGCAGTTGCGGTGGTCCTCCACAAAGGGGATGACCCGAGCAGTGCGGGGTGACTGCGGGTCTTGATCGTCGTCGTCCTGATCGTCTTCCTGGTTCTTGGCCCAGTAGCCGCGCTCGATATCCAGGACAAAGCCCAGTTGCTCCTTGTTAGCGCGCCGCGTCCAACCCCTGTTGATCCGCCAAATGAGCGCCGCGTGGCCGTAGGTGAGCTTGGCGAAGGGCTCGCCGGTGTCGGCGCCTGTGACCGTGGCGGTGCTGCCGTGCATCTTGACGCCGTCGTGGCCAAAACGGACTGCCGTGGTCAACTCGTAGCCGAGACGCATGCGCTCCTCTTCGTCGGAACTGATGCGATCCACCCTACGGGTAGCGACGTTCTGGAGCCGGAAGAGATTCGTGATGGCCGGGTCCAGGTAGACGCCGCAGCTTTGACACAGATCGGGGCCGTCCCCTTCGTCGAACTGGTGCAGATACCCGCACTGTGGACAGACCTTGGCA
>Ga0209510_1001816_pt1 | contig 23154 bp, 29 predicted proteins | sample BiotimSIPDNA_FD_185749 | JGI IMG/M metagenome (GOLD analysis project Ga0209510, IMG submission 185749) | Anaerobic biogas reactor microbial communites from Washington, USA - Biogas_R1 time_0 SIP DNA (SPAdes) (version 2) | ecosystem: Engineered > Bioreactor > Anaerobic > Unclassified | place...
GGTTGCTTCCCGTGGGGTAAGTAAAGTAGTTTCAGGGGAGTTTGGGGCTAAAGTAAAATCCATTTTCGACAGATTACAAATTCAGTTGGTTGTTCTGAACGAACCTGAAAAAAAGATTAGTGAAATTATTGATTTATTGAACCATAAAAACTAAACAATATGCCACACTTAAATGGAACAGGCCCCGAAAAACAAGGGGCAAAAACCGGACGGGGCTTGGGCCAATGCCGGGAAGTGTCTAATGACGAAGCCATCGAAAAACTTGGCAAAGGCATGGGCTTGCGCCGTAAATCAGGTGGCGGACAGGGACAAGGAAAACGCTTAAAAAGCGGTTTAAAATAGTATTCACTTTTATAAAAAGGAGGTCATTATGCCAGGATTAAACAGACGAGGCCCTAATGGAGAAGGGCCAATGACCGGCAGAAAAATGGGCCGGTGCAATCCCGATAACAAGGGAAAAACAGACGACGAAATCCTACAAAGCCGAAACGAAACAAACCAGGGACAAGAAAATTTCTTTGGCCGTGGATTGGGTAGAAGAAAAGGCCGTGGATTGGGCAAAGGATTAGGATTAGGGAGAGGTCAGACTATGCGTTTCAGGGGAAACGGATAGCATATTTCCGATACCGTGCGGCATCAAACCGCATGGTATCTCAAATGTCAAAATCAGTAAACAATTTATCTTATTCTAATAATGAACCAGAAATAAAGGATTCACTTATAAAGCCCACGCTGGTTGCAAAAAATCACATATATAAAAACAAAAGAAATGAAAAAGATTATTGCTATTCCACTTGAAAACGGAGTTTTATGCTCGCATTTTGGCCATTGCCAAACCTTTGCTATTGTTAGTGTTGAAAATAATGCAATCACAGAAATTAAGGAAGTAACACCACCAGAACATGTACCTGGTTTATATCCAAAATGGGTAGCCGCATTCGGCGTTACCGACGTTATAGGCGGTGGTATGGGACAACGTGCCATTGATTTATTTCATGAGCAGAAAATCAATGTTTTTGTTGGCGCTCCTATAAAAACAGCAAAAGAACTTGTAACAGACTTTTTAAACAATAAACTGAGTTTAACTGCAAACTACTGCAACCACGACGAAAATCACAGTTGCAGTCACTAGTATCTGTATTAAAAGAATAGCACAGATGAATATAGCAATTGCAAGCGGCAAAGGAGGAACCGGCAAAACCCTCGTTTCAACAAACCTGTTTTGGGCAGCTCAAAAAGTAGGGTTACCTGTTACAATCGTTGACTGCGATGCCGAAGAACCCAACGTTACTGAATTTATTCAGGGCGAAGTGTTTGCCAGCAGCACAGTTTCACAAAAAATTCCTGTTATCGACCCGGAGCAATGCGTATTCTGTGGAAAATGTCACGAATACTGTAACTACCATGCTATTGTTTACTTACCTCCTTCCGGTTTTATTCAGGTAGTAGAAGAATTGTGCCACGATTGTGGCGCATGTACTGTAGCTTGCGAATTTGGGGCAATTACCGAAAAAGAAAAAAAACTTGGTACTGTACAATCCATATACCTCAACTGCCATGCTCAGATTATAGAAGGCCGTGCCGAAGTTGGAGTTTATTCGCCTGTACCTGTTATAAAAAAGGCAATAAAAGAAGCCAATGACAAAACACTGAATATATTCGATTCACCCCCTGGCATATCCTGCCCTTTTATTGCTACAGTGGACAAAGCCGATTATGTGATATTAGTAACCGAACCCACTCCTTTAGGCCTAAACGACCTGAAACTATCGGTCGAAACGCTGCAACATCTGGGTAAACCTTTTGGCGTAATTGTAAATCGAGCAAACTTAGGAGACGACGCTGTATATAAGTATTTGCAAAAAAACAACATCGCTTTACTAATGGAAATCCCAATGGACAGGGAAATTGCCCGGATATATTCCGAAGGCCGCATGTTGGTAGATGAAAAACCGGAATTCCAATCTCAATTTATTCAATTATATAAAACAATTAATCAATTTAATAAAGCTTTACAAACATGTTAAAAAAATTATTATTCATTGCATTAATCGTTGGTATAAACCAAACATCATTTGCGCAGACTAAGCCCGAAGACAACCCTAATGCACCTAAAATAGTATTTAATAAAATAGTGCACGATTTTGGCGAATTAACCCAGAATGCACCTGCTGTATGCGAGTTCAAGTTTTACAATAAGGGCAAATCACCTCTAATTGTTTCAAACGTACATGCCTCATGTGGTTGTACTGTTCCTTCTTGGTCAAACAAACCAATAATGCCAGGAGATAGTGGCGTAATTCAGGTCAAGTATTCAACAGCAGCAACAGGTGCTATTGACAAACTTGTTGATGTTTTTTCGAATGCAACGCAAATGGCACTTTCATTAAAGCTTAAAGGGAAAGTAATAAAAAAATAATTGTTTGTTTATGAATAGGATATTAAGCATAGCAGCAATAATATCAAGGGTACTGGCAGGTCTGGTATTTATCTTTTCAGGATTTGTAAAAGCTGTTGACCCGTTGGGCTCAACATATAAATTCATCGACTATTTCCATGCTTTTAATATGCCCTGGCTCGAACCAATAGCCTTTACTTTATCAATTCTTTTAAGTGGTTTAGAGTTTTTAATTGGCGTTTGTCTGTTGTTGTTTATCCAAAACAAATGGGCTAACTGGGGCGCTTTGCTGTTTATGGCTTTCTTTACCCCTCTTACATTATGGCTAGCCCTTACAAATCCGGTTCATGATTGCGGTTGTTTTGGCGATGCCTTAATTCTTAGCAATTGGGGAACATTCTATAAAAACATAGTTATATCGGTTTTGGTAATTGTCTCTTTTATCTATCGGAATTCGTTAATTCGCTGGTTAAAAAACCGTACCGAATGGATAATTACAGCATTTATAGCTTTACTGATTACGAGTTTCTCGTGGTATAATTACCAACACCTTCCGGTTCTGGATTTCAGGCCTTACAAAATTGGTACGCATATGCCCGACAAAATGGTGATACCTGAAGGTGCGCCTTCCGATGTGTACGAACAGTATTTCACTTTGCGTGATACAACTACCGGAAATGAAATTTCAATAGAAAGCGCAATATATACCAATGATACATCCTACTGGTACAAAGGCACAAAATGGAAATTTATTTCATCCTCTGAACCTAAACCTGTTAAGCGTGGTTACCAAGCACCCATACACGACTTTAGTATTGTTTCTCTTTCTGGCGAAGATATTACCCAAGCCGTTCTTTCCGATTCCGGGTATTATTTCATTCTGGTGGCTTACGATTTAAAAAAATCGAAAACAACACATCAGGCTAAAATTAATGAGCTATACAAACAGGCTACCAGCAATAGCAACAAGTTTATTTGTCTTACATCGGTAAACACAAATGAGATTAACGAATTTAAAGATAAATGGCAGGTTTCTTACGATTATTTTGTAACCGACCCTATTACGCTAAAAACAATCGTCCGTGCTAATCCGGGTTTGGTTTTATTGCATAAGGGAACCATATTGGCAAAATGGCATTCAAACGATATTCCCGATTACGAAACAATAAAAGCTAAATATTTTAAACAATGACCGAAATTGCAATTTTGAGCGGGAAAGGCGGAACAGGCAAAACAAGCCTGAGTGCAGCATTTGCAACCATAAACAAAAATATGGTGGTTGCCGATTGCGATGTGGATGCTGCAAACTTGCACCTGGTATTACAGCCCGAAAATTATATCGAAGAAAAATTCATTTCAGGTCATAAAGCTGTGATTGATTACAGCACTTGTGCCAATTGTGGCCTATGTATTAATTATTGCCGTTTCGATGCTATTGCTTATGTAAATGGGAAAGTAACAATTACAGAAACATCGTGCGATGGTTGCAAACTATGTGCAAGGGTTTGTACTTCCCAATCCATCACGATGGTTCCGAGCGACAAAAGCCAATGGTTTATTGGTAATTATCGAAATGGGAAAATGATACACGCCCGGCTTGCACCTGGAGAAGAAAATTCGGGCAAACTGGTAAACGTTGTACGCGAACAAGCCCGTAAAACGGCCAAAGAAATGAGTTGGGAAACCATTATTATCGATGGCCCTCCCGGTACAGGTTGTCCGGTAATATCATCGGTTACAGGAGCAAATAAAGTTGTTATTGTTACTGAACCTTCAAATTCGGGCTTCCATGATATGAAACGTGTTTTGGAACTGGTTACAAATTTTAAAATTAAACCGTATGTGGTTATTAATAAATACGATTTAAACCCTGATTTATCAAGCCAAATAGAAAAATGGTGTTCTGAACAAAATATTCCGATTGTTGGGAAACTTACTTTTTATGAACCAGTTGTACATGCAATGCTCAATTGCAAAAGTATTAACGAGTTTGCCCCTCAATCGGGAGTAAGCAAAGAGATATTCAAAATTTATAATACTGTTTTTAACGATAACTAAGATATGGATTTGCCAAAAGTAGATATAGATAAATGTATGGGTTGTGAGGCCTGTGTAGCTGTTTGCCCAGATAATGCCATAATAATGGAAAATGATACAGCAAAAATTCTGAAAGACAAATGCTGCAATTGCAGGGTATGTGAACGCACTTGTCCTGTGGGGGCTATAAGTTAGTCTTATATAAAAATAATACAGAAGTAACAAACATGATAAGTTTTGGGCCAATACCATCGCGCCGCCTCGGAAAAAGTTTGGGTATTAACAATATCCCATCCCGCAAGGTATGTTCTTTTTCCTGTGTGTACTGTCAGGTTGGTATCACAAAAGAATTTAGTATAGCACGCCACAATTTTTACGAACCGGATGTGATTTTCAAAGAAGTTCAAAAACACCTTAAAAGCCTTAGCGAAAATGATTATCCCGATTACTTAACTTTTGTGGCTAATGGAGAACCTACCTTGGATATTCATTTGGATAAATCAATTGAGAAATTAAAAAAACTCAATATTCCAATTGCTGTAATTACAAATGGCTCATTATTGAATATACGCCAGGTAAGGGACGATTTAAAACTGGCCGATTGGGTCTCAATAAAGGTCGATGCTAATAATGAACACGCATGGAAAACAATAAACAGCCCAATAGTTGGTCTTAGTTTTAACCGGCATGTAGAAGGCTTACTTCAATTCGCTTCTGAATACAAAGGCAAATTGGTTACAGAAACAATGCTTGTAGAAGGAATAAATGATAAATCGGAAGTTTTAAATCAAACATCCGATTTAATCAAACAAATTAATCCTTCATTGGCATATATAGCTGTTCCTACACGTCCACCAGCCATTTCAGACATTAAAGCACCGGCTGAGCCTGCAATAAACGAAGCTTTCCAAATTTTTTCAAACAAAGGCTTAAATGTAGAATTATTGCTTGGCTTTGAGGGTACTAATACCGGATATACTGGTAATGCCATCGAAGATATTATCAACATTTGTACGGTTCACCCAATCAGGGAGGACACCATGTTGGAACTTTTATCAAAAGACAAAGCAGATAGCTCCCTTTTAGATTCTTTGTTGCACGATAAGCTTATTAAGAAAGTGTGTTATAAATCAGATAATTTTTATATCCGCCAATTTCATGTTTAAAAAATGATAGTTCCAATAATAAAATATGGCTCACCCGTACTCCGTAAACATTCAATAGATATTACCGGAGAAGACAATCCAATACAATTGTCCCAAAATTTATTTGATACGCTTAAAAAAGCTGGAGGAATAGGTTTAGCCGCACCGCAAACGGGCATACTTAAACGGGCATTTATAATTGATACTTCGCCGCTTTCAGAAGATGACAATAATATCGAAAAATTCGAAAAAGCCTTTTTTAACCCAGAGATAACATGGCGAAGCGAAGATAAAATTTATTATAGCGAAGGCTGCTTAAGCATCCCTGACATTTTTGAAGATATACTACGTCCCCAAAAAATTAGGGTAAAGTATTTCGATGCGAATTTAAACATCATCGAAGATGAATTCGACGGGTTAATAGCCCGTATTTTTCAGCACGAATACGACCATTTGGATGGAATTCTTTTTATCGACAAACTAAACCCGCTAAAAAGGAAACTACTGAATGGCAAACTGAATAAAATTAAAAAATTGAATTAGAGGTAAATAGAATGAAGTACATCATATCAAAAGAATTTAGTTTCGAAGCAGCGCACAGGCTAATTCGTAATTATACCGGAAAGTGTACCAACAATCACGGCCATTCGTGGCGGGTACGGTTATATCTCGAATCCGCCAACCTTGACAACAAAGACATGGTTGTTGACTTTCAGGAAACCAAAATATTAAAACAATGGATTGACGAAAACCTCGACCATACAACAATACTCTGGGAACAAGACCCCATGTGTAAATATATTCAGGACTCAGGTCAACGAATTTTCATTACACGAAAGAACCCGACATCCGAACACATGGCCGAAATAATAATGGAAAAAGCCTTGCAATTATTTAACACCGAGAGGGTAAATGTTCATTGTATTGAACTTAACGAAACCTGCACCAACGGGGTCAAACTTTACCCATAGTCATTCTTTATTTATTTTCAAATTAGCATATTTTCAAATTTTCAAATTAAAATTATGAATAATCCAATTGTAAAAACAAAGTTACCGAACATCAAAAACATCATTATAGTAGCTTCCGGTAAAGGTGGTGTAGGTAAGTCAACTGTAGCAGCTGGTTTGGCATTGTCAATGGCAATGGAAGGCTTTTCTGTGGGTTTAATGGATGCCGATATTTATGGCCCATCCATCCCTACTCTTTTTAATTTGCACAACCAGCAGCCTTCTGTTTCAGAAATGAATGGTAAACCTCTGATGGAACCATTTATAAAGTTTGGTATTAAAATAATGTCTATTGGTTTTATGATAGACCCTTCCCAGGCTATGCTTTGGCGCGGCCCTATGGCTTCTAACGGCCTGAAACAATTAATCAATGATACCAATTGGGGAGAGCTTGATTACCTTGTAATAGATACCCCTCCGGGAACCGGCGATATTCATATTACCTTACTTCAACAATATGAAATTAATGGGGCTGTTATAGTTACAACACCTCAAACCATTGCACTGGATGATGTAAGAAAGGCAATAACCATGTTTCATAGCGAGCATGTTGGAATTCCGGTTTTTGGTATTGTTGAGAATATGGCTTGGTTTACCCCTTCAAAACATCCGGATGAAAAATACTTCCTTTTTGGTAAAGGTGGCGGTGATATACTATCCGATTCAACAGGAATTCCATTAATTGCTCAAATTCCGGTAAACGAAAATATATGCGGTGTTTGCGATGAAGGCCGGTTAAATGAATTATTTAATGACAACACAGTTAAATCCGGGTTTGACAATCTGCTAAAAGGTATTTTAAAATTTCAGGCTGAAATGTCTAAATAATTAACAAAATGAAGTCATTGATAAGGCAACGGAGTAAATTATATTTTATGTTCATTATGGTATTCTTCATTTTAATAAGCAGTTGTGCAACTCAAAGAAAATACCATAAACCGGCTCCCTGTCCTTGCGAAAAAAATAACAGACGATGATAGAACACGAATATACTTTCAGGGTTATGTACCCCGATACCGACCAGATGGGTACGGTACACCATTCAAATTACGTTAAATATTACGAAACAGCGCGTTGGGAATTGTTCCGTAGTATAGGAATTTCATATCATTCGGTTGAAGAAGCCGGATATATGCTCCCAGTTGTAGATATGAAATTTAAATTTTTAAAAACAACGCATTACGATGCTCAGCTCACGGTTAAAACTACTTTATCGGCTATAAAAGGCGTGCGTATTTGGTTTACTTATAAACTTTACAATGAGCATAACGAATTAATAAATACAGCCGAAACAGGTCTTGCTTTTGTCCGAAAGGATGATTGGAAACCATGTGCTGCCCCTGGCTTTGTTTTAGAAGCTATAGAAAAAAATCGCAAACATGAACTTGCAAATGCTTAACATATCATATAAACCAATTGGTATAGTTCATTCTCCATTCACAAAACCGGAGGGTACGCCTATACAACCTGTTGTTTCTAAAAATTCAGAAGCTGTTGTAGAGATTTACCCTGAGTTTAAAGAAGGATTACGTGATTTAGAGTATTTCTCGCACATTTATATTTTGTTTCACTTGCATTTAGCCGAGAAAAAGGAGCTAACCGTCATTCCTTTTCTCGACACAACGCCACACGGAGTTTTTGCCACTCGTTCACCGGGTCGGCCAAATTCCATAGGCATATCGGTTGTTTGTCTCGACAAAATTGAAAGCAACATGCTATATGTAAAAAACATAGACATTCTCGATGGTTCGCCCGTTTTGGATATAAAACCATACATCCCGCAGTTCGACGTTTTCGAAACAACAAAAAACGGTTGGTTCGAAAAAAATGTACATAAAATGGAATCACAGAAAGACGATGGTCGATTTAAGTAACAGAAACAATGACACGACAAAACGCAATAGATAAAGCCCAGGCATTTTTCGACCAAGGTTACGCTTGTTCGCAATCGGTGTTGTTGACTTTTGCACCGGAGTTTAACCTCGATGAAAAAACTGCCAAACTCATTTCCTCAACCTTTGGAGGTGGTATGGGGCGTTTACGCCAAAAATGCGGGGCTGTAACAGGCGGGTTTATGATATTAGGTTTCAAATACGGTAACTCCGACCCAAAAGATATGGAAACAAAATTACATGCTTACAAAATGGTTCGCGAGCTAAACAAACAGGTTGAAGATATACACGGCACCAGCAATTGTTTTGAATTGCTCAAAAAACATGCAACTGAGGCCGATGTAGAAGCCCGCAAACACCACAAAATAATTTGTCGCCGGGTAGTTGGTGATGCAGCCGGATTGGTTTACGATATGATAAACAAATAATTATGGACACAAACGAACATAAAAAATTATATTCCGAGGAAGACCTTCGTACCATGCGTATTGCAGAAGAAGCAAGGTTGCCGGGTAAAAACAGGATAGAAGAAATTAAAAACTATGCCAGGCTTTCAGGCATAAAACGAATTGGCATAGCCCATTGCATTTTATTTAAAAAAGAAGCCGCCAAACTTAAAGAAGCGCTCGAAGGGGATTTTGAAGTATATTCTATCGACTGTTACAATGGACGAATACCTACTTCAGAATTATTAGGTATTGAAGCCCGGGGAATTTCCTGCAATCCTGCCGGACAAGCTGACTTTCTTGCTCAAAACAATACGGAGTTAAACATCTCTTTTGGCTTGTGCATGGGGCACGATATTCTTTTTATTCAAAAGTCAAAAGCTCCCGTAACGACTCTCGTTGTAAAAGACAGGGAATACAGGCACAACCCTTACGAAGCTTTCATCGATAAAGAACAGAAGTAAAATACGGAAACCATGGAAACGATACAGAAAATAAGCATTGAAACTTTAAAAATTGTGCTACTGGTCTTTACCAGGATGATTTTGGTTGACCTTATTAATGTTTGGACCAGGGGAAAAATTAAAACAATCCTGGGCGAAAAGAAAAGATACAGGTAGTACCTGGTTGCTTCTTTTATTGGTTCTTTGCCAGGATGCTTGGGGAGCTTTACCAATGTATCATTGTACATACATGGGCTTATCAGTTTTGGCGCATTAACCGGGGCTATGGCAGCCGCATCAGGCGATGAAGCTTTTGTTATGCTGGCAATGTTCCCCAAAACAGCATTATTACTCATAATATTGTTAATGGTATTAGGAATTTTAATAGGATGGATAACAGACAAAACCATTAAAAAATTTAATATAGAAACATGCAGCGATTGCGAAAGCCAGCAATATCATCCAAATGAAAAAGGAATAATCCATTATATCCGCGAACATATCTGGGGGCATATTATTAAGCACCATCTTTGGAAAACTGCACTCTGGACATTCGGGGCACTCCTGTTGGTCGAAATTGGGCTTAATTATTTTAACCTGAAATCTTTTACCCATGAATACCCTTTGTTATTACTACTTATTGCAGCAATTATGGGGCTTATACCCGAATCGGGGCCTCACATGGTTTTCGTAACTGCGTTTGCAAGCGGGCTTATCCCTTTTTTTTGTCCTATTTACAAGTGCTTTTGTTCAGGATGGACATGGAATGTTGCCAATGCTTTCTTATTCTGTTAAAGATTCAATTCTGATTAAGGCTTTTAATATTGTATTTGGGTTGGGAATAGGTTTATTTATCTATCTCATTGGATTTTAATATTTCATTATCTAATAAAACAATTAACTATGGCTGAAAATAAACGGATTATTGTAATTGGAGGTTCGGCAGCCGGTCCTAAAGCAGCATCAAAAGCACGCCGCATGGACGAAAATGCCGAAATAACTATTTACCAGAAAGCATCAGACCTTTCAATGGCTTCGTGTGGCTATCCGTATTACATTGGCGGCTTTTTCGACGACCGTAACCAGCTTTTATGTTCTCCTGCCGGCGTGGTGCGCGATTCTAAATTCTTTTGGAATGCCAAAAAAATAACTACCAAAGTAAATACCGAGGTTACAGCTATCGACCGTAAAAACAAACGTATCGAATATACCAACATTTTAACTGGCGAAAAAGGCACAGCAGAATACGATAAGCTGATAATTGCTACAGGTGCAACACCTCGCAAACCTCCCGTACCGGGAATCGAACTCGAAGGGGTTACCACCCTGCAATCGCTGCCCGATGCCGATTACCTGCGTAAAGTCCACGATGAGGGTAAAATAAAAAAAGCTGTAGTTATTGGTGGCGGGTTAATTGGTATCGAAACATGCGAAGCCCTGCACCTTGCGGGCATCGAAATTACTCTTATTGAGTTGTTACCTCAACTGCTCACTTTCCTCGACAAACAGATGGCTAAGTTGGTTGAAAAATACGTGCAGAGTAAAGCCAATGTTATCCTTGAAAATGGTGTAGCTGCCTTTCTGGGCGAAAATGGCAAACTCTCAGCCGTGAAACTTCAAAACGGCACCGAAATACCCTGCGAATTAGCAGTAGTAGCTATTGGTGTTGTACCCAATACAAAACTTGCAAAAGAGGCCGAACTTCCTATTGGTAAAACAGGCGGGATTATTGTGAATGATTATATGCAAACCCTCGACCCCGACATCTATGCAGTAGGCGATTGTATTGAAATAACTAATCTGATAACTAACCATGCCGTTCATACACCTTATGGCGATTTAGCCAATTTACAAGGTCGTGTAGCTGGCGAAAATAGCATTTCAGGAAATGTTGTCAAATTTCCCGGAACAATACAAACCGGTATATGTAAGGTTTTCGATTATGGAGTTGGAGCTACCGGACTTTCGGAACAGAATGCAATTAAAAACGGTATTAAAAACATCGAAACCGTTGTAAACGCAAGTCTCGATAAACCAGGCTTTATGCAAGGCAAACTTTTAATTACCAAACTGGTTGTCGATAAGTCGAATGGTACAATTTTGGGGGCTCAGGTACTTGGCCCCGGCGATGTAAGTAAACAAGTTGCAATCTGGGCAATGGCCATTAAAGGCAAACTTACCGTAAACGATATGGTAAATGCCGACCTGCCTTATGCCCCACCATATTCCCTGGCTATCGACCATAGCATCGCAACGGCTCATATCATGCAGAACAAATTAAATGGATATTTCACAGGAATATCCGCAGAGCAGCTTAAAGAAAAACTCGATAAAAAGAAACCGCTTATTTTGCTCGACTTCCGTAATCCTGACGAATACGAACAGATGCGCCTGGGTATAGGTGAAAAACTTATCCCTCTCGGCCAGCTCCGTAAACGTCTTGAAGAAATGCCCCAGGACAAAAATGCCGAAATCATTTGCTGGTGTAAAATATCGCTCCGTGGCTACGAGGCTGCTTTAATCCTTCAGGCAAATGGATACAAAAACGTAAAGGTTCTGGAAGGTGGTATAATGGCTTGGCCTTATGGAAGAGAAAAATAAAAAAACATGGAAAATATTTGCAAAGACAAATCAAAACTCAATTTAAGCATTGATATTATCATGCTTTTATTGCTTTTACCAGTTGCGGGTATTGGCTTTCTAATAAAGTATGTATTGATTCCCGGCATCCAACGAAATTCGATTTATGGCAACAATACCGATTTAGAATTTTTAGGGTTAAACCGTCATCAATGGGGAACTGTGCACCTCATTTTTAGTATTATCTTTTTGGTGCTGTTGATTATCCATATTGTTTTGCACTGGAAAATGATTACTTGTATTTTTCAACGGTTAATACCTTATAAACCAATTCGTACTGCTTTTACCTTCTTGTTAACAGGACTTGGATTCTTGCTAATTTCGTTCCCGTTGCTGGTAAAGCCGGATGTTATACAAAGAGAACCAATACATCAAAATCAGGAGGAGAGAAACAATTATACTTATTCCCCAGACACATTAGACATTGATAATCCAAAACATTCGATAAACAACGTAGAATACAAAAAAACTTTAACGGAAGAGTATGAAGTACAGGGCAGTATGACTTTGCAATATGTATCTGATAAATATAATATCCCCGTTGACATATTGGCTTCTAAACTCAAAATACCTAAGAACCTTGCAGGTGAAAAATTAGGGAGATTAAGAAAACAATACAACTTTACAATGAACGATGTAAGAGCTATCATTTCAAAAAACAAGAGGGAAAAATGATTACTTTCTTAAAAAGTAAATATGGCTACAGATGCACAGGCATTAAACTCAGTTATGATGGCGCTTGTGTAAATATGCCTTCCAAAAAAATGAGATTTTGCGAAGCTGTTAACCATTCGTTCAATATTCCTTTATTACTAAAAAATTCATCTTTATCATGCAAAGGTTCACAACGAAGTATGGGATTACTTAATTCTGATAAGGAATTAATAAACCATATTTCAAATGAAAGCAAAATACCCGAACATACAATTTCAGAAGCCTTACTGGATATTCCTGTTTTTGAGAAGCCTGTTGAAAACATATATCTGGGTATATTGCCGGAAATGGAAGATATAATTTCCCCCGATATGTTTATCCTACAAATAAAGCCCAAAGCGACTATGGAGTTAATAAAGCTGTATATTCTCAAAATAAATGCAGTTCCTATAATTAAGCCCTATCCGTTCCTTTCCGTATGCGGGAATATTCTTGTTGGTTCTTTAAAACAAAAGCAAATGAGTATATCGTTCGGATGCCCTGAATCGAGGAGATATGGAGGTGTCAATGACGATAATGTAATTGTGGGCATTCCTTATAATATTTGTAATAAATTTTTTAACTAATATAAAAAATGAGATTACACAAAGAAGGGACAGCTATAATATTGGGGGTACTGATTGTATTCATGGTATTTTATGTGCTTGTCGCCTATTTTACCAATTGCAACGCTGTATATTGCAATAGCGTTGGCATTACAAGCATTTTGCTTCTATCCTTTATTTTATTCTTTTTTCGTAACCCTGTACGAAAAATCAATGCAGACCAATCAATAGTGTATGCCCCTGCCGATGGTAAAATAATAGCCATTGAAGAAGTTTACGAAACAGAATTCCTGAACAGAAAATGTATGAAAGTATCCATTTTTATGTCGATATGGAATATTCATGTAAACCGTTACCCCATTAGCGGGCACATCATCTATACCAAATACCATCCGGGTAAATACTTAATTGCCTGTCATCCAAAATCGTCAGAGCTGAATGAACACCAAACCATTGTTATTGAGAAACCGGGGATCGAGATTATGGTAAAGCAAATTGCAGGCACAGTAGCACGAAGAATTGTTTGCTACGCCAAACAAGGCGAACATGCAGAACAAGGCGAAGATTTGGGCTTTATCCGATTTGGGTCGCGCGTGGATATTTTTCTCCCGCTAAGTGCTTCAATTCTTGTCCAGATGAAAGAAAAAGTAAAAGGGAACAAAACTGTAATCGGTAGGTTTACCAACTAAAAAAATTAAAAGAAATATAGAACATTGTAAAAGTTAGCATTATGGACAAAAAGCAAATAATAACAAATAGTATTATGCATACTATTACAATAATTGGGGTCGACCCACCTTGTCCGCGTTGCAAATTACTTGGTAATGTAATTGACGCAATGGTTAAAGAGATGAAAATAAATGCCGAAGTAAAACATTGGGTTTATACAGATTTCGAAGCTAAAGAATTTGCTCAAAGCATTGGTTTAATAACTGGAACAGCAAAAAATGTAGCCATAGCACTTAATGAAGTTATTGACAGTACCCGCTTAAGTGCAATAATAAACAACAAAGCATTAGCTATGAATACTGAATTTGGCGAATTCAACGATTGTAATTGGTCGCCGGATTTGGACGAATTTCTCAGTCCTTTTCAACTCCGGGCAAAAGAATGCGGTATTTTGATGACTCCAATATTAATTGTCAATGGTGAAGTTAAGCATCAGGGAAGTGTTCCTTCATTAAGCATGATAAACAAATGGCTTTCCGAACTAAAATGAAAATTCAAAATGTCTAGAATTGTTGAAGAACTAAAAAAAGACATCCGCTTTATCGAAGGTCTTAAAGCCTGTATCAATTGCGGGGTATGCACTGCTATTTGTCCGGCAGCCGCCTTCAATAAATACGACCCGCGACAAATTGCCGATACTGTGCAACGCGGTAATGAAGCCGAAATTGAGCAACTTCTTAAAAGCGACACCATTTGGTACTGTGGCGAATGCCTCTCGTGCAAAACACGTTGTCCAAGGGGGAATACTCCCGGGTATATTGTTCAGGCACTTCGTGCATTGTCCATCAAAACAGGCTTTTTTATCGAAAGTGAACAAGGTCGGAAACAATTGGCCATAAAACGTACCGTAGGCGAACACATCCTAAAATATGGCTACTGTGTTTATATCGATGAGGTAAATACCGACATGTACCCCGAACAAGGCCCTGTTTGGGATTGGCTCAAACAAAACCGCCAACAGGTTTTGGAACGCCTCGGTACAAGCTACCAAAAAAACGACAACGGCACATTGCGCCAAATACCCGAAGAATCGCTAAACGACCTCCGGCGTATTTTCGATGAAACGGGCGCAACCGAGCGGTTTGAACAATTAGAAAAACTTTCCGACAAAAAAGCGAAAGAAATGGGAATGAACAGGAATACTTATTTCAACTACCTGTATACTGGTAATACAGATAAATGAGAATTATAAAATCATATATAATCTCTTTTTTCCTGCTTGGGATATTCCTTTACCCCTCGGTAATTAAAATTGTCCATAAGCACGAAACTCCTTTTCACTGCACAGCCAAAAACGAAAAACACTTTCATGTGCATCATGAACAATGTTTGGTTTGTGCATTTCATTTCTCACACTTCACCCAGCAACATAAAAATTACAAAATATTTATAAAAGAGGTTTTTTGTGAACTGGTTTGTTCTTACAAGTCTGTTTTCGTTAAAAAACCTTATTTTCTTTCACTATTGTTACGTGGGCCTCCTGTTTCCAATGATTCTTTTTGAATTCATAAATCATTGTATAATAGTAACTAAACGTAATAATAAATGCAAAAAATATTAATAATGTTCCTATTGGGAATATTTTGCCATATAACAAATGCCCAAACCTTTATTCAGGGTAAAGTAACCGATTCAAAAGGGAACCCGTTAGATGGAGCCTCCGTGTTTTTACCAGAACAAAACAAAGGTACGGTTAGTGCTGCAAACGGCGAATACCATATCGAAAACCTGCCAGTGGGTAAAGTGAAAATACAATTTTCATATATGGGCTTTAATGCTGAAATAAAATCTGTTATTCTTCAAAATGGGTTAAATGAAATAAATGTATCTCTTTCCGAAGCTGTTATTGAATCTCAGGAAATTGTTGTTACAGGAGTTTCAGTATCGTCACAACACGAAAATGCTGTTAAAATTGATGTCCTGAAAAGTAAAGACATTTTACTTTCGGGTACACCTAATTTTATGGAATCGCTTACCAAAGTTCCGGGAGTCGATATGATTTCCAAAGGACAGGGCGTTTCTAAACCTGTTATCCGGGGACTTTCTATGAACGATATTTTGGTGATGAACAACGGCGTTCGTATCGAGAACTACCAGTTTAGCGAAAACCATCCTTTGGGTATTGACGATAATGATGTGGAAAGGGTTGAGGTTATTAAAGGTCCTGCATCTCTTCTCTATGGTTCCGATGCCATTGGCGGTGTGCTTAATTTCATCAAAGAAAAACCAGCGCCTACGGGTAAAATATCTGGCGATTATCAAACTCAACTTCACTCCAACACGCTTGGGCTAAATAATAGTTTGGGTATTAAAGGAGCTTCAAAACACCTTTTTTCAGGTCTCAGGGTAAGCAATAAAACCCACGCCGACTACAAACAAGGTGGGGGTGATTTTGTCCCCAATTCAAGGTTTAACGAATGGTCGGTTAGCGCAAACACTGGTTATACAGGTAAATTCGGTACATTCAAAATTCTTTATGACTATTTCAAACAACAACTGGGGATGACTGTGCCGCCTGTTAAGGCTCTCATTACCGAGCAAGGCCGAAATAATAATATCTGGTACCAGGATTTGGAACACCACTTAATTTCTTCGCAAAACAAGGTGTACCTCAACCGGTTTAAATGGGAAACAAACATTGCCTACCAAAGCGCATTACGTAAGTTACAAACCACACTCGATGTTCCGTTTGTCGAAATGAACCTAAACACGCTCACTTATGAATCAAAACTATACCTGCCTTCCAACGAAAAGGCCGAATATATCATTGGTGTGCAGGGAATGAGCCAGACAAACCGCAATAAAAACAACCGTGCTTCGCAGTTTTTACCGGATGCTGATATAAATAATATTGGTTTTGTGGCTTTGGCTCAATATACCTTCTTCGCAAAACTGAAATTACAGGGAGGCTTTCGTTTCGATATTTACAATACCGAAACCATTGCCCTTGGCACGTCAGGGTCGGAAAGTTATCATGCACCCGTATCGAAGGATTATTCCTGCTTGAATGGTTCATTAGGGGCAACATACAGTGTAAATGAAAAATTAATGTTCAGGGTAAATTTTGCTAAAGCATTCCGTGTACCTAATTTATCAGAACTAACCTCCAATGGAGAGCATGGTAGCAGGTACGAAATAGGAAACGATAAATTGATTCCCGAAAATGCTTATGAAACCGACTTTAGCGTTCACTATCACGGAGAATTCCTGTCGTTAGACTTAGCCGGATTTTACAACCATATTGATAATTACATTTATATTTCTCCTACAGCCGACATCACATCAACAGGTATGGGTATTTATCGTTTTTCACAAACCAATGCCAAGCTTTACGGTGGTGAAGCGGGTATTCATTTTCACCCAAAAACAATTCCCTGGTTGCACGTAAAAGGAGTGTATTCATCAGTAAGAGCCAAACAAGAAAATGGCGATTATTTGCCTTTCATACCTGCACAAAAGTTCCGTTACGAAATACGGGCCGAAAAAGAAACGCTGGCCTTCCTGAAACACCCTAGTGTATGGCTGTCTGCATTAACTGCACTAAAGCAAAATAAGCCATCGCTTTACGAAACAGAAACTGACGGTTATACCCTTACTAATGCAGGTATCAGCACCGATGTTAAACTCAGCAATCAACTTATGAATATTGGTTTATCTGTCAATAATATTTTCGATACCAAATATTACGACCATTTATCTACTTTAAAACCTCTGGGATATTACAATCAGGGGCGTAATATAAGTCTGTCATTAAAGATACCTTTTGGAATTAAATAACTATTCAGGCAGTTCCTAAGTTCAGGAACTGCCTGTTTTAAAAGTAACACTATGAACAACGGTAAAAATCTGATTTGGGAAAACTATCAAAAAGAAAGAGCTGATAACAACTACTATTTTGCCCGCAGTTGCATTCGTCAAAACTTTTTCCCTGCAGCCGAAGATGTTTTTCTTAAAATTCTCAGGGAAGAACTTGGGAAAGATATTTACGACGATGCACGCCAAACCACCTGCACGGGTATTGCGTACCATTCGGGCATTATCCCTTTCGAAACCACCATGACTGTTGTAGCCCGGCAGTTTGCACTCATGAACCAGGCTGGGTACGAAAATTTTGTTTGTTCTTGCGTTACCTCTTTTGGTATTTACACCGAAGTTCTCGAAACATGGAAACATTTTCCGGAAAAAGAAAAGGAAACCCGCGAAGCCTTGAAACGTGCCACTGGTTTATCGTTCGAAATACCCAAGAACCTGGTACACTCCTCCGACCTAATTTACAAATTCCGTAAAGAAATAGCTGCAAAAGCCAAACTCCGGTTAACAAACCAGCGTATAGGCAATCCGCTAAAAGTGGTTGACCATATTGGCTGCCATTATGCGAAAATATTCCCCGAAAAAGGTATTGGAGGTGCTGAATTTCCTTACGTTTTGGCCGGTCTCATAGACGAATGGGGAGGTGCACAGGTCGATTACCCCGAACGCCGCCATTGTTGTGGCTTTGGCTTTCGGCAGTATTTGCTTAAATCGAATCGGGGATATTCAGTTGCCAACTCAAAAAGAAAATTCGACTCCATGCAACCTTACCACCCCGATTTAATAATTGCCAATTGCCCCGGCTGCACCTTCTTTCTCGACCGCTGGCAATACACTATTTCCGAAATGGAAGGCAAAACCTATGGCCCAAATGGGTATGGTATTCCCGTTTTAACTTATGAGGAACTGGCTGGTTTGCTGCTAGGCTACAATCCCTGGGACATGGGTTTACAATTGCACCAGGTTGCCGTAGAGCCTATTCTCGATAAACTTGGAATTGCATACAACCCCACTGAAAAATACAGGGGAAAACATGGAGAAGATTTAGGAATGCCCCAACATCCCAATGTTTTAAAATGTTGCTAAAATGAAGATTATTACACTTATCGAAAACCTCACTTATAAACAAGGGCTTGTGGCTGAACACGGTCTTTCGCTCTATATCGAATCACCGGATAAAAAAGTACTATTCGATACAGGCCAAAGCGGGCTGTTTCTTCAAAATGCCAAAAAGCTGGGCATTAATTTAGAAGATATCGACATCGTAATACTTTCGCACGGCCACTATGACCATACGGGTGGCTTATATCTCTTTCTCCAAAAAAACACAAAGGCTAAAGTGTATGCCAAAAGTGAAATATTTACGCCTAAATATCACGGGCAGAACCGTTTTATCGGTATTGAAAAAAATGAAGATTTATTAAAAGACAGGTTTATCCCTGTCAATGCTATTACTGAAATATGCCAGGATGTTTTTATAATGCCGGATATCCTAATCCATAACCCGGTCGATACCCATTTTCGGGGTTTAACAATAAAACAAAATAATGAGTTTATAACCGACGAATTTACCGATGAACTCTTTTTAGTAATAAAACAAAACGAGCAAATCAATATCATTACAGCCTGTTCGCACAGGGGAATAACCAATATTTGCAAAACAGCTACCGACTATTTTAAACTTCCTGTAAACCTTATTTTAGGTGGCTTTCACATGAAAGAATGTACGCCCACTCAATATGTGGAAATAACCAATTATTTCAGAATGCTTAATCCTATAAGTGTTGGTGTTTGCCACTGCACAGGAATCGATAAATATGCGGAAATGCGAAACGATTGCGACACAAACGTTTTCTACAATTTTACAGGTTCCGAATGTAACATTTAACACATATAAACTTCCTTTTAACTAAATAAAAATGATAAAAATTTCCCTTCCCGATGGAAGCATTAAAGAATTCGAAAAGCCTGTAACTGGCTTAGATATTGCAAATGCAATAAGCCCGCGTTTGGCAGCCGAGGTTTTGTCTATATCTGTAAATGATGAAATATGGGATTTAACGCGAACAATTTCATCCAACGCATCCATTAGGCTACACAAATGGGACGACAAGGAGGGCAAACATGCTTTCTGGCATTCATCAGCCCATTTAATGGCTCAGGCTATCGAAGCCATGTACCCGGGTACAAAATTTGGCATTGGCCCAACCATCGAAAATGGCTTTTATTACGATATCGACCTTCCCGAAGGAATTGTTTTATCCGATAAAGATTTAGAAGCCATTGAGAAACAAATGCTCGATTTCGTCCGGCAAAAAATAGAGATTACACGCACCGATATTTCAAAAACCGATGCACTAAAACTGTTCGAAACGAAAGGCGACCAATACAAGGTAGAATTAATAAACGATTTAACCGACGGCACAATTACCCTTTACCATCAGGGCAATTTTACCGACCTGTGCCGTGGCCCACATTTACCCAACACCGAACCCATTAAAGCCATAAAACTGCTAAGCATTGCAGGTGCATACTGGCGCGGCAACGAAAAAAACAAGATGCTCACACGTATTTATGGCATTTCGTTCCCAAAAGCAAAATTGCTCGACGAATACCTCGTTTTACTCGAAGAAGCCAAAAAACGCGACCACCGGAAGATTGGTAAAGAAATGGAGCTTTTCGCTTTCTCTCAGGAAGTAGGTATGGGTTTGCCCTTATGGTTGCCCAAAGGAACCATGCTGCGCGACAATCTCGAATCGTTCCTTCGTAAAGTACAAAAAAAATTTGGCTACCAACAGGTTATGACCCCTCACATCGGCGATGTTCGCCTGTATAAAACATCGGGGCATTACGAAAAATACGGTAAAGATTCCTTTCAAATAATTAAAACCCCACAGGAAGGCGAAGAATACCTGTTAAAACCGATGAATTGCCCGCACCACTGCGAAATATACAAAACCAAGCCCCGTTCATACAAAGATTTACCCATTCGCTTTGCCGAATTCGGCACAGTTTACCGCTACGAACAAAGTGGCGAATTGCATGGGCTTACACGGGTGCGCGGCTTCACTCAGGACGATGCCCATATCTTTTGCACCCCCGACCAGGTAAAAGACGAATTCAAAAAAGTAATAGACATTATATTTATTATTTTCAACGCTTTAGAGTTTCACGACTTTACAGCACAAATCTCCCTACGCGACCCCAATAATACTGAAAAATATATTGGAACAGACGAAAACTGGGCAAAAGCCGAACGTGCCATTATAGAAGCCGCTGCCGAAAAAGGTTTAAAAACAGTTACCGAAACCGGCGAAGCTGCTTTTTATGGCCCCAAACTCGATTTTATGGTAAAAGATGCCGTTGGCCGTAGCTGGCAATTAGGCACCATACAGGTAGACTACAGTTTGCCCGAACGTTTCCAGTTAGAATATGTGGGAGCCGACGACCAACGCCACCGGCCGGTAATGATACACCGCGCACCATTTGGTTCAATGGAACGCTTTGTAGCGGTACTTATCGAACACACCATGGGTAAATTCCCTTTGTGGTTAACACCCGAACAGGTTGTTGTTTTGCCTATCAGTGAGAAATTTAACAATTATGCACAAAAAGTATCGGATATTCTAAACGAAGCGGACATTCGCTGCGATGTAGATTTACGCAACGAAAAAATTGGTCGAAAAATACGCGACAACGAGTTAAAACGCATTCCCTATTTATTAGTTGTAGGCGAAAAAGAAGAAGAAACAAAATCGGTTTCAGTACGCCGCCAGGGGCAAGGCGACCAAGGCTCAATGTCAATCGAAGAATTTGCTCAGTTTATACTAAATGAGGTAAAAGAATTGCAAAGTAAAGCATTGAATTTAAAGAAATAACAATTATAAAAGGCTGTCTCTCATAAAATAGAGATGGCCTTTTATAAATCAAACCACCCCTCAACCTCCTTTTCAACCCTTTTCATTTCACTGCAATTCTGAAACTCATTATCCTTCTTACTATAAACATAATCCGTCCCCCATGTTGTATGGTTTTTAACAATCTCACGAAGTGCATTCGCAAAATAAAGTACATCGGCATCCGACAAGGTTGGATGCAACGACAACCGAACCCATCCGGGCTTTTGCGATAAATCGCCAAAGCTTATCTTTTCGGTAATTTCCTGCGACTGCTCGTAACTTACCTCTAAAAGATAATGCCCATAAGTTCCGGCACATGCACAACCACCACGCACCTGAATGCCAAAACGGTCACTTAACATTTTAACAATAAGGTTGTAATGAATATCGGTATGGTAAAATGAAATAACGCCAAGCCTTTCGCGGTGCTTGTCGGCAAGAATTTTTATTCCATCAATTTTTCTAATTCAACAAATGCAAGGGCACGCAATTCATTTTCACGAGCTGTCATTTTTGCTACATCCATTTTCTCTTTCAACTTAATGGCCAATGCGGTGCGAATAGCCTGCAAAAATCCCGGCGTTCCGCCGTCCTCGCGCACCTCAATATCATCCACATATTTATAATTCCCCCAGGGGTTCGACCAGTCCAACGTACCACCACCCGAATCGTCCGGCACTTCGTTTTTATATAACTTCGAATCGAAAATTAATACACCCGACGAACCTGGTCCACCTAAAAACTTATGTGGCGAAAAGAATATCGCATCCAGCTTTTCCAGTTCATTCTTTGGGTGCATATCAATATCAGCATAAGGTGCAGAAGCTGCAAAGTCAACAAAACAAACACCTCCATTCTCGTGCATGATACGCGCCAGTTCGTGATACGGCGTAACGATTCCGGTAACATTGGAGCAAGCCGTAAAAGCCCCTATTTTGAAACTTCGGTTTTGGTATTTTGCAAGTTGAACCCGCAGTTCCTGTGGGTCAACCAAAAGGTCAGCGTTAGGGTTTAAAACCACCACATCAGCAATGGACTCGTACCAACTGGTTTGGTTCGAATGATGTTCCATGTGTGTTAAAAAAACAACAGGTCGTTCATTTTCTGAAAGGTTGAGGTTAACCGAATTATACTTTTTAAGTTCTAAAATACGTTGCAGCTTATTTACTACCGAAGTCATGCCGAACCCTGATGTTATAATTACATCATTTGCCCCTGCATGTACATGCTCTTTAATTATCTTGTGAGCCAAGTGGTAACTCAATGTCATACGGGTGCCTCTCTCACTTGTTTGGGTATGCGTATTTGCAACAAAAAGTGGATCACCCGCAAAAACATGTGTTTAGCTCATGCATAAATTAGAGTTAACCTGTAGAGAAAGAAGTTAACATCAATGACTCCTCTAAGTTGGGTCCTAAAGTGTTTGATTTTCGCATTAAGGGATTC
>Ga0209510_1001820_pt1 | contig 23138 bp, 19 predicted proteins | sample BiotimSIPDNA_FD_185749 | JGI IMG/M metagenome (GOLD analysis project Ga0209510, IMG submission 185749) | Anaerobic biogas reactor microbial communites from Washington, USA - Biogas_R1 time_0 SIP DNA (SPAdes) (version 2) | ecosystem: Engineered > Bioreactor > Anaerobic > Unclassified | place...
GTGGAAGCAGAGGCCTTTTTGAGCTGACCAAAATTGATCAGATTGGAACCAATATCCGGACTGACGGCAAGATCATCCAGCAGCTGTTGCATCACCGGTTCAATAAAGCGCCAGACATCACGTTTGCTTAACCCGGGCGTGGTAAAGAGGAAATTGACCAAAGCGTTGGAAGGACGTACGTTATCAAAGTCGATCAGGCGGTTGTAAAGTGTCAGCAGATCGTCCATTGCAATGATCGATTCATCCCCATAATACTCCCTAAAAAGAAATGGCAATTTCGAGGCAATTTCAACGGTAACAATATCACCCAGGACCGGCTTATCATAGTAGGACTTGTCGATGAGAATGGGGATCTCAGGCCAGGTGCGCAGATCGACACTGAAGTTGGAATGGTCGTATTCATGTCCGTGGCGGACAAGCACAAACGGTTTGCCATCGTTGTATTGAAGATATTGATTGTCAAATACCGAACCATTTACTTCCAGGCCGAGTAACGACTGCACCCTTTGGCGCACTAACTGGCTTGAATTCGCCAAACGGTCATGATTGCCTGGAATAAAATGGATGGTAACTGGCTTTTGATAATATTCGCTCAAGCGACGGAAAATTGTCAGGGTGGCATCCACCCGTTCATCCCTGGTGATGGCATCCAACACTTTGAGCACCATGGTTTCTGCTTCACTGCCATCGACGATCTCGTCATTGTGTAAATAAGGACGAAGTTGCCCTCCATGCCATAGACCGGATCGGGTGATCTCAAAAATATCGCCAGCTAAAACAAGGTCAATCGATTCGACATCACTGTCACGAATAAATTCTGAAATTTCCTTAAAGAAAGAGAAGTAAACTTCGGAAGGTAGATTATGGTTATACCTTCGACCGTATAAATTGTAAGATTCAGAATCCGCCAGGTGGATATCGGATAGCACAATTAGCATAGCATCCTCTTAGTCATGCTGCTTTTATATCACAAAAAACACATCCAATTGCTGACCTGCACAAAAGCGGATCATTGGATTGGGAGAATCAAAGCTCCCGCTTCCTGCGTTCCAAGTAACAGGAGATCATTTTCTTGTCCAATAAAGCCAATGGCTTGGTAATGCCAGTTTTCAAGCATTCGTTCTTGCCAGTTGTTCCCGCAATCAGAACTAAGCAAAATAAACCCTTCTCCTCCACCTGCAAAAGCACAATTTTTATCGCTCGTCAAGGAAAGGACATTCTTATCCTGCCCACCCACTAATGACCATTGTTGGAATTGGCGGTCAAACCTGAAAACACCTGAACTTGTGGCTGCCAGTAAACCAGTTTCAGTTTCCAGAAGGTCGTTTACCTTGAAGTTTTTAAAATCCGATTGAAGGGCAAACAATTGATCTTCTTTGAATTGAAAGATCTCACAAACGTCAGTTGTTTCACAAGCCACAACAACTAATTCTCCGGTCTCATTGTCAGAAACAATGTCTGTAATACTTTTATTATTGAAGCCAACCGAATTCCAACTATTGGCTACGCGCATATACAGCCCATTTCCGATGGTACCCATGTAGAGATTGTCATTTTCTATGAACAATCGAATTGGCAGGACCGGTATCTGCCCGCTCCCCTGAAGCCCTAAAGCCACCTGAGCCTGCTCCAGGTGGTCAACAAGTATTTCCTCAGGTAAACCAATTTTTTCACTTAAGAATGCAAGTTTCTCTTCCTGCTCAGACCCCTCAATCCACGGTAATTCAATTCTTCTCCAGTCTTCCCCGTCCAGGGAATACAGACTGGATTCAGTCAGCACGAGTAACCTTTCATGGAACAAAGCCAGGTCGATTACTGCCTTATCGGGTAGGTTCTGGGTAATTTCCACCCAGTCCGTACCAGTGGGATCGACAGTATATACTCCTTTGCCGTACACGGCCGAATAGATTGCCTTCCCAAGATCGTCCTGGAGAATGGCTGTGACCGAGTTCAGGCGTAATTCGCCCATGATGTTGCTCCAGCTGCTGCTGCCTGCATTGGTGCGAAATACGCCATTCGATTCGGTTGCCGCAAACCAGCGCTTTGGGCTGCCATTGGCTACTACAAAATCGTACAGCCGTTGACCAGACAAACCGCGTGAACTCCAGGTTTGACCAAAGTCGTCAGTGGAATACAATCCATTACCGTAAGTGCAGGCAAAAACACGTTTTTGTGTCCCGCCGTAAGGATCTGGATACATTCGAAAAACCGCTGCATTTGTTGGAAGCCCCGTCCTGGCATTGGTCCAGGATACACCGCCGTTCCAGGTTTTGTAAGCGGCATCATCGTGCCACACCGCTCCATACACCAAGCCCGGGTAGGCGTTATCGAGAGCAAAACTACGGGCAGACAAATCACTAACGCCATTATTGATCGCAAAAAAATTTACCCCTGCATTGGTACTCTTGTAAAAACCATGTGAGTGGGCTGTCAGGTAAAGTTCATTCGAATTCAAGGGGTTAACGTCAATGTCATAGAAATAATCAAGGGTCGAGAATGCGTCCCCGGAGATGATCAACGACCAGGAGGATCCTGCATTTGTGCTCTTGTACAGGTATCCTCTTAAATTATTGTAATTTCCCGGACCAACGTTGATCCTGGTAGCCGCATAGACCACATTAGGTTGATTCGGATCGATTTCAATATCATAAACAACGTGAGTTCCCAGCACACCTCCATTGGATGCGTACCAACTCGTTCCTCCATCGATTGATTTGTATATACCCCCTTCGTACGTTCCAGCATAAACAATGTTCGAATTGGTTGGATGATAAGCCAGCGATTGTATCTTCAGGTTGCCTAAACCTGTATTTTGCCTATACCAGGTATCGCCCTGATCATAGGTCTTATAAACCCCGCTGACATAACTGCCCGCCAGGATGGTGTTGTTCTGGTTTGGGTCCACAACCAGGGCAGTGAAGGTTCCACCAACCGGACCAACAGGTGTTGGCGCAGGTGGATAATCCTTGAGAATTAGCGGAAAATATCGTTTGAACAGCCCCATTCCAGAGCCAGATGAGGACGAGAACAATGTAATGAACAGGAGCGAGATAATCAATCCGCCCATCCAATAACCGGGATTTCTTTTTCTGTCCTTCATGGTGCTGCCCGCCCCATTTACTTACAACAATCGTGCCAAAATAATCAGGCAAGGTCTAACTTGAACTGAGAATCAGGAAACGATTTCGCGTAAAGCCTCCAGACAGCGGTCTATGGCAAGATCATCCACATCGTGGTGAGTAACCAAACGAATTTCACCCTCACTTGTATCATTGATCAAAACGCCCCGTGTCTTCATTTCGACGATCAAGCGCATATTATCGATTCCGAGTACAGGATCAAGTCTGAAAAAGACCATGTTGGTATTGGGTGAACCTTTAGTCAGCTGTATTCCCCTTATGTTGTCCAGACCCTCAGCCAACCGGCAAGCGCGAAGGTGGTCTTCCTCCAGGCGTTCGATCATGCTATCCAGCGCGATGATTCCGGCAGCAGCAATGATACCTGCCTGGCGCATACCTCCGCCCAGAATTTTTCGGATCCGGCGCGCGCGCCTGATGAATTGCGTATCCCCGCACAACACTGAGCCAATTGGCGCACACAGTCCTTTGCTCAAGCAAAAAGTGATGCTGTCTGCCGACTCCAACAAGGCGGCGGCAGGCACTCTCAAGGCTACAGCCGCATTAAATATGCGAGCACCATCCACATGAAAATGCAGACCGAGTTCTTTTGCTTGCAGTCCAACGCTTCGCATATAGTCTGCGTCCAGCGCCTTACCACCACAGGCATTTTGTGTATTTTCAACAATCACCATACGTGAGATCGGTTCGTGATAATCCTTCGGATTGCGCATGGCTGTCTGAATATCGTGCAGATCAAGACTGCCATCCTCCTGGTTCGGAATGGTGTGGATCACCACGCCGCCCAAAGCTGAAACGCCGCCAGCCTCATGCAAGAAAGTGTGACCAGCCGTACCCATGATCGCTTCGTCTCCGCGTTCACAGACTGCCAATACCGCCACCAGGTTACCCATGGTGCCGGAACTGACCAGCAAACCTGCTTCCATTCCCAGCATTGCTGCCGCCTTTTCTTCCAACCTGATCACTGTGGGGTCTTCCCCATAAACATCATCACCAACTTCTGCGGCTGCCATGGCTTCACGCATGGCTGGGGTTGGGTGGGTTACGGTATCGGAACGAAAATCAAAGTATCTTTGCATTTCAGGCTTTCTCCAAATTATCCAAAATGGTTTGTAAGTCGGCAGGTAAGGGTGCCGTAAATTCAGTTTCTTGTATGCTTCCAGGCAAACGAACGGTCAGCTTGCTGGCATGCAAGAAAAAGCGATTGATCTCCAAGCTGTTTTTTCGACGACCGTAAATCTGATCACCGACCACCGGGCAGCCCAAAAATGCCAGGTGCACACGGATCTGATGAGTACGTCCGCTGAGCGGATTGACTTCCAGCAGGGTATGGTCACGGTATTCAGCTACTGTATAGAATTCACTATCCGCTTTTCTACCCTGGTCACCATACGTGACAGCCATACGTTGGCGGTGTCTTTCATCTCTGCCAATGCGGGTTTCTATCCGCCCTGTTGGTGTGGGCGGTTTGCCATCCACTAATGCCAGGTAAGATTTTTTTGCTTTGCGGGTTTTGAACTGCTTGACCAGCCAGGTGTATCCTTCGGGCGTCTTTGCAATGATCAGCACCCCGGAAGTATCTTTGTCCAACCGGTGAACAATACCCGGTCGCTCTGTCTCCCCTACTTGGATGATTTGTGGCCAATAGTAGAGCAGAGCGTTAACCAGTGTGTTTTCAGCATTCCCGGCACCTGGGTGAACAACCAAACCTGCAGGCTTGTTGATCACAGCCACATTTTCATCTTCGAAAATTACATCCAGGGCGATATTCTGTTCTTTTGGAGGCTCTTCATTTGTCTCTGAGACCAAAGCTGTGATTGTGTCGCCTATTTCAAGTTTATAAGCCGCTTTGTTCACCACTTTTTCATTAACTTTAACTTCACCAGCTAAAATCATGTTCTGAATTTTCGCACGTGAAAGCTGCAAAATTTGCTCAGCCAGATATTTATCCAGGCGTTTTGATGAACATTCAGTAAAAACGAATTCAACGAGTTCAGTTTTCATCTGATTCTTTCTGCTCAACTTCTACCGCCTGGTGAGCGGCTTTTTGCCTTTGCTCCTGGATCAGCATACCCAACAACATCAAAAAGACACCGACTGTTACACAGGAATCAGCCACATTAAAGACTGCAAAACGACCGATAGCAACAAAGTCGGTCACATAACCATATTGGATGCGGTCAATGATATTTCCAACCGCGCCTCCCAATAACAATCCCATGCTGATCTTGAATACCAATGGTTCATCATAGACCTTGTGATAATAGGCGATGATCAAGATGGAGATGATCGACGTGAGGATCAGAAGGGGAAGGTTGGCATTCTGGAAGATTCCGAACGCCGCTCCTGTGTTATGCCAATAAGTGAATCGGAAAAAAGGCGCAAGAAAAGGAACCGGATAGATCTCACCTCCAAGGGGAATGGTCTGACGGACCCAACTCTTACTGCATTGGTCAAGGATGATCACAACTGCTGCGATACCAAAGAGCAGCAAGTAGTGAAGTGTCCATTTTTTTTCTGAGTTCATTGGACAGCCTTCTCAAGTTTCAGAACCACTTCCTCGCCGTCAAAGTTATCGGTGAAGTTTTTGCCTTTGTCAAGTTCGGTTTCTATTAATTCAAGCGCCAGGGTCTCACTGGAGATGTATTCACCAAATTCCTGAATCGCCTGCGTCAATTCGGGTGTGGCCTGGTAGTAAACAAGGATTCGATCCGCTATACCAAAGCCGGATGCCTTGCGCAAATCCTGTACCCGACGTACGAATTCCCGCGCCAAGCCTTCGTGGAACAAAGTGGGGGTCAGAGTGGTGATCAGAGCAGCCATATAGGCTCCTTCAGCTGCCACTTCGTACCCTTCCTTGGAAGAGGTGTGCACCTCGACTTCATCAGGCAGTATCTCATAGTACTTTTCGTCCACTTTGACTACCAGGTTGAGCCCCTCCAGAAGTTTTAGAGCACTTTCCTGTGCCGGTAGATCCAGAATTGCTTGTCGGACCTTTGGGCTGAGTGCGCGATACTTTTGCCCCAGTTGTTTTGGCAACGGGTTGAGACTGTATGTGACAGCTTCCTCATCCCCGCCCAGTAATCGAACATGTTTAACATTTAATTCGTCCTCCAGAATTTCCTGGAAGCGTTGGATAACTTCGCCTTCTTCAGCCTTACCAACGGCAAAAGCAGCTTCAGACAGAGGTTGACGTACCTTGATATTCGATTTATTACGTGCTGAATGTCCCAGCGATGCCAGTTTCATCACCAGGGTCATGTCCCGGTTCAAGCCCTCATTAATCAGGCTCTCGTTGACTTTGGGCCACTCCGCCAGGTGTACAGAAATAGGAGCGTCTTCATCCACTGATGTCACCAGATTCCTATAAAGGGTATCAGCCATGAAAGGCATGGTGGGCGCGATCAGTTTGCTGACTGTCACCAGTGCTTTGTAGAGCGTCTCATATGCCGCTGCCTTGTCAGCATCCGATTCACTCTTCCAGAAACGTCTGCGTGAACGCCGCAGATACCAGTTGGAAAGATCATCCACGAATTTTTCAATGGGACGGGTGGCACCCACAACATCAAAGCTCTCATAAGCAGCAGATACATCACGAACTAGCGTCTCCAAGGACGAAAGCAGCCAATCATCCAATTCTGAGAACTGCGGGATGACCGCTGAGTCAGGTGTCCAATTATCCAGATTGGCATAAGTGACGAAAAAGGAATAAGTATTCCAGAGTGTGAGCATAAAGCTGCGCACCACTTCTCCCACCAGTTCCTTGCTGAAGCGTCGTTCGTTTCCTGGAGGGCTTGAGGTGTACATGTACCAACGCATCGGGTCGGCACCGTATTCGTTGATCACCTCCCATGGATCAATCACATTTCCGCGGGATTTGGACATTTTCTGTCCGTTTTCGTCCAGAATTAGACCAAGGCAAATGACATTCTTGTAAGCAACGCTGTCCAATACCAGGCTGCTGATGGCGTGCAGGGAATAGAACCAGCCACGTGTCTGATCAACCGCTTCACAAATGAAATCAGCCGGGAATTGGGTTTTGAATTCATCCAGGTTTTCGAATGGATAATGCCACTGGGCATAGGGCATTGAGCCGGAATCAAACCAGACATCAATCAGTTCGGTCACCCGTTTCATTTCTCCGTGGCCGCATTTGGGACATGGGAAGCGAATGTCATCCACAAATGGTCGGTGCAATTCGAGCTCGCTGAGGTCTTTCTCAGCCAGGTCACTCAATTCCTGCCGGGAACCGGCACAGACCTGGTGGCGGCAGTCCGGGCATTCCCAAACCGGTAATGGCGTGCCCCAATAGCGGTTGCGACCCAAAGCCCAGTCGATATTATTTTCGAGCCAGTTGCCGAAACGACCGTTCTTGATGTGATCTGGGACCCAGTTGATCTCCTGGTTAAGCTGGACCATGCGATTTTTAATCGCGCTGGTTTTAATGAACCAGGTCGGTCTTGCCATGTAAAGCAAAGGTGTCTGGCAGCGCCAGCAAAATGGATAAGTATGAGACATCTTACCAGAATGGAAAAGCAGACCTCTGTCGTGAAGGTCCTGGATGATACCTGGATCAGCATCTTTGACAAAAACACCTGCCCAACTCTGAACCTGGCGTAAAAAGCGACCTTCGTCGTCAATGGTCATCACCATGGGCAGGTCGTATTGTTTGGCAACGTCCATATCTTCCATGCCAAAAGCAGGGGCAATATGGACCAGACCGGTGCCATCTTCCGTGGTTACATAATCGGCGTTGACAACATAGTGTGCCGGTTTCTCGGGAGGAAAGAAGGTAAACAAAGGCGCATAACGTTTGCCTTTAAGCGACTTACCTTTCATGGTCTTAAGGATCCTCACAGGACGATCAGAAAACACCTTTTCAACCAAATTCCTGGCAAGGATCAATTTTTCTTCGCCCATGCCATCGGCAGTCACCAAAGCATATTCCACATCAGGGTGAGCCGCGACGGCAACATTGCCAGGCAATGTCCAGGGAGTCGTGGTCCAGACCAGCAGACTGGTATCTTCTTCATCCACCAAAGGGAAACGGACAAAGATGCTGGGATCTTCAGTCTCTTCATAGCCTAAAGCAACCTCGTGATCCGAAAGCGGTGTTCCGCAACGTGGGCAATAGGGCACCACTTTGTGTCCCTGATAAAGCAGCCCCTTGTCCCAGATCGACTTCAGTAGCCACCATACAGACTCGATGTAATCATTGGTGTAGGTGACATAAGCACGCTCCTTGTCCACCCAGTAGGCGATTCTGTCAGTCATGCGTTCCCAATCCTGGATACGAGAAAAAGCGGATTCGCGGCAAAGCTGATTGAATTCGGCAATGCCGTATTCCTCGATCTGACTTTTTGTCGTGAAACCAAGCTGCTTTTCCACCTCGATTTCTACTGGCAGACCATGCGTATCCCATCCACCGCGTCTATCCACAAAGTAACCCTGCATGGTTTTATAACGGGGAAACATATCCTTGAATGCTCTCGCTAAAACATGATGAACACCAGGTTTGCCATTAGCTGTGGGAGGACCTTCAAAAATCACAAAAGGAGGGCGATCTTTTCGATCTTCAGAAGAGCGCTTGAAGATATCATGCGATTTCCAGAAGCGTAATTGAGCTTCCTCCTCTGCAGGAATGTTGAGTCTGGATGAAACTGGTTTAAACATACAACCTCCAATATTCGTTCAAATAAAAAAGCCCGCCCCAACAGGGACGAGCCATAAATGCTCGCGGTACCACCCCGCTTCCTGGTTTTTGCCAGGCGCTTGGTGCCCCTTTAACGGAGGGCAATCGGCTCACTTACTGCCTTTTTTGGCATGTTCAGCGCGCAGCTCAGGAAGGATTTTCATTCAATCGTTTCCACCCGGCTCCCACCATCCCGGGCTCGCTATTGGACAGCCTTGAACTACTCGTTTCCGTCACAGCCTGAATATAAATTTTATCATAATTCATCGATGTTTGATAACTATGGTTTCATCCCGACCGCCAAGATGCTTGGCAACAGAAGTACAGGATGACAGCCAGGTTGTCCTTATGAACGAAGTGTGTCTTGCAGTCTGAACAATGTGAAGAATCATACTAATCAACATAATCGATCTGGTAGTGCCACCGATAAAAAAAGAACCCATTCGGGTTCTTGGTGGGTGCCTGGAGGGGGTCGAACCCTCAACATCTTCATCCACAGTGAAGCACTCTGCCATTGAGCTACAGGCACCACGTTAGGCGGCAATTCTAACACAAGCCCAAATGGACTGCAAGCCAGAATTCCACCTCTCTTACGGCTATTTTTCTTTAAAAATTGAACTCAGATCTTTCCTTTGAATCGAACGCTGCTCAAAAGTACGCAGGTCTTTGACCACCAGTGTCCCATTCGCTACTTCATCAGGTCCAAGCACTAACGCGAATTTGACCCCCAGCCGGTCTGCCAGCTTAAATTGCTTGGTCAGCTTATCCGGTTCCGCCAAAATCACATGAAAACCGTTATCCCTCAGTTCCGTTGCCAGCTTGATCGAATCGAGCAACATTTCTTCATTGAATACTGTCACAAAAACTGTATTGGGATGGCTGAGATTCTCCGGCAGCAGCCCATACGCTTCCAAAACCAGCATAACGACTACGTCACCCATGGCAAAGCCCACACCCGGTAAAGGTTGCCCGCCCACGTCTGCCACCAGGTTGGCGTAATGCCCGCCGCCCAGAATCGCTCTGAAATCGCCTTTGACTTCGTGGGCTTCAAAAACCAATCCAGTATAATAATCCAGCCCGCGGATGATCTTGGGCTCATAACGAATATATTCTTTTACACCCAAAGCCCTGACATAGTCGAACAACAGGCTGAGTTCTTCCGATTCTTTCCACAACTGGGAATTGCCAAGCAGGGCTTTGATGGCTTGGATTTGGTCGTTATTCAGCCCCAAATCTGCTACGTTTCTCTCCCAGACATCAGCAGGCTGCTTGTCGATTCGATCGATCATCCGCAGCAATTCAGGCTTTGTTTCACTGTTAATTCCAATTTCGGTAAGTTTGCGGTCCATCAAACGACGGTCATTAACCAAAATCTGGACCATGTCGCTCTGCAGGCCCACCAGTTTAAGGAAATTTGCAGCTACTGCCAGCAACTCTGCATCTGCCTGGACAGCATCACTGCCTATCAGGTCGATATTCCACTGATAAAACTCACGTGTGCGTCCTTTTTGAGGTCGTTCATAACGCCAGAAAGGTCCGAATGCCCACCATCTCAAGGGCAGAACCAGTTGGTTTTGCTGGCTTGCCACCATGCGTGCCAGGGTTGGCGTGAGCTCAGGTCGAAGCGTTATCGGGTCTCCTCCCCGATCTTCAAAGACAAAGGCTTGTTCCTTGACCAGCTCCTCACCGGATTTTGCTGCATAAAGGTCAATGGTTTCCAGGCAGGGACCCTCATAACGTTGATAACCATAAGACTCGGACGCAATTTTTAGCTTCTCTACCAGCCAATCACGTCTTGCCATTTCAACCGGATAGAAATCCCGCGTACCTTTTACACTTCTGATAATATTCTTCATTGGAGTCCGACCTCAATTTTTTATCAGTGTTAGTATAACATGTGGGTTTCGAGTAAAATTAATTATTCAAACAATAGCAAAGGATTAATCATGAATATTGGTGAAATCGCCGTACTGGTCCAGGGCAAGATCCTTACTGATGGTATTAACAAAAATCTCGAAGTGGTCGGTGCCTTCGCCGGAGACTTGATGAGCGATGTTTTAGCCACGATCAAGCCTGAAGCCGTGTTGATCACTGGTTTAAACAATCCCCAGGTGATCCGCACTGCCTTAATTGCTGACGTTCGCATGGTTATTATCGCCAGAGGCAAGCAACCTTCCATTGAGATGGTCGAATTGGCTAATAGTGAGGGTATGCCCATGATCAGCTCTCCATTAGGGTTGTTTGAGCTTTCAGCCAGGCTTGCTGAGAATGATATTGTCAGTTTTGAACAAGAATTCGATTTATCCAAATACGACTAAATACTAAAAGATCATGAGCAACCAGGGAGCCCTATCAGATTCTTCTGCCGAAAGAATTACTCGGGTCGAAGAACTTGCCTACGAGTTGACCATAGCCGAAGTGATGACGAAGAATCCTGTCACCCTGACTATCAATATGAGTATGCGCGACGCGCTGGATCTGATTGGAAAGTACAAAATTTCTGGTGCCCCGGTAGCTAAGGATGGCAAACTGATCGGCATCCTTTCGACTGAAGATTTGATCCGTTCTCTGCGGGATGGTCGCATTGACCGAAAAGTCACTGAATACATGACCCACAAAGTGATCACTGTTCGTGAGCATGACCAGGTAGTAGAAGCCTTGAAAATGTTCGCGAAGACCAAGGTCGGTCGGCTACCCGTGGTGGATGAAAATAACAAACTGATCGGGATCCTGACCAAAGGTGATATTTCTAACGGTGTGTTAACTGCGCTTCAACGCGACCTTGAAGCAGAGGAACTGATCCGATACAGGGCATCCCACTTGTTTGAGGACATCGTCTCTGACCGCACCAGTCTGATTTTGCGGTATACCATCAAAAAGGATGACTTTTTGCATGGTGGCGCTGCTTCCAACCGCATCAAAAAAGCTCTGCTCCGGCTAGGCGCGTCCAACCAAACCGCCCGCAAATGTGGAATTGCGGTTTATGAAGCAGAAATGAATCTTATCATCCATACCAACAACGGTGGCTTTCTGCGAGTAGAAGTTGAGGAAGGCAAAATCATCATGGAAGCCTATGATGACGGTCCTGGTATCCCGGATATCAACAAGGCTATGACTCCCGGTTGGTCAACCGCAACTTCCGAAGTTCGAAACAAGGGCTTTGGAGCTGGCATGGGATTGGTGAATATTAACAACTGTGTCGACGAAATGATCATCAAATCTTCCACAGAAAGTGGAACCAATCTGTTTATGATTATGTATCTCGACAAGCATCCAAACGGAAATGAACATGGATCTAAAAACCATCATTGAAACCCTCGATCTGACTCTTCTCACAGATGAGAGAGACTTCTCAGATATTCATATCGATTCAGCCTATATGTCAGATCTGCTCAGCTGTGTGATGACAGGAGCCAAGCCGCACGGCGTTTGGGTAACTCTGATCGCTAACATTAATATTGTGGCAGTCGCCAGCCTTCTGGAGATTTCTGCCATCATCATCACTGAAGATGCCCAACCGAACCTGGAAACCATTGAACGTGCCAATAGGGAAGAGATTGTTCTGCTTTCGACAAAAGAAAGTTCGTACCATGTATCCGGTCACCTTTGGTATTTAGGGATCAAGGATTAAGATAACATGTCCTTACACCGTATTGAGCTCCACATGCATTCTGTGCTCTCTCCTTGTGCCAGCCTGGAGATGATCCCTCCCTTGATTATCGAGAAAGCTCTTGAAGAGAAGATTGATATCATCGCTCTGACCGATCACAATACAGCTGCCAACGTGCCAGCCATGCTGGACGCGGCTGTTGGTACCGGCATAACAGTCTTTCCTGGAATGGAGCTCGAGACATCTGAAGAGATCCATGTACTATGCTTGTTTGATACCCTGGCACAATTGCAAACGTTTGAGAAAATTGTCAACAGCCATCTTCCTGACTATAAAAACAATGATGAATTTTTCGGTTACCAATTGGTCGTGGACAAAGATGGCAATTTCATCCGTAAGGAAGAACGCTTACTCCACACCGCATCCACCCTCTCGATTTTCGAAGCACAGGAGCAGGTCAAAAGGTTGGGAGGATTATTCATTCCTGCTCATGTGGAAAGGGAAGAGAATGGCATGCTCCCCCGCCTGGGTGGTGTGCCGCCAGAGCTTCACCTATCCATTGTAGAAATTTCAAGTTATGAGAGTACGCCTGAAGTTCGGAAACTTTGGCCTGATCTCAAGGATATTCATATCATCAAGAACGGAGACGCCCACGATCTGGATGGTATGGTAGGTTCGACAACTCTTGAATTCGATGAAATCACACTCGCAAACATTGAAAAAGCGATTCTGGAGCAGACGTAAAAATAGCTGTTGGTCCTAGCGCAAATGGCAATTCATCCATTTCTATAGCTATTACCGCGTTTCAAAAGTTTGTTATTGTCATAATAGTACTTATGTTTTATACTTAGCAAGGTTGTATCTTCCCGAATGATTTCTGGCTGACAAGTTGACCTAAAAGAACTGGAGCCGGTTGATATTTTTTTTATTACCCTTCTCATTATTTTTGCCACGCAGATCAAATCATCTGTACTCTGTTTCTATCATCATTATGAAAGGACAATGATTCTCAACGAGAAATTATCGTTTCGCTGTCTAACGGGTTGACATTTCGCCCAAATAAACCAAGCAGATCATCCATCTATCTTAAGGAGTTTTTATGGAAAATGCAGCCAGCCAACAAAAGATAACCTATGACCACCCGGATGCAATCAACGAGATCCGTGATATCGTTCTGGAAACCGGCAAGAGCAAGGAAGCTCTTATCGCAATCCTAAAAAAGGTAACTGATCGTTTTGGTTTCATCTCCAACCTTGCCGTCCAGGAGATCAGCCGTCAAACATCGATTTCAGCTGCAGAAATTTTTTCGGTAGCCACCTTTTATCGAATGCTCCCCACCACCCAGCGTGGTCGGCATGTGATTGAGTTTTGTGAGAGCCTGCCCTGTCATGTTGTGGGAGGGCGCGAGTTGTATCTCGCGCTTGTTGAACAATTAGGGATTCATCCCGGAGAGACCAGTGCAGATGGCAGGTTTACCCTGCTTACCACCAGCTGCCTGGGAGTTTGCGAGGTAGGTCCGGTACTCTCTATCGACAACAACATTCATGGGAATCTCAGCGCTGAATCCCTGTCTGAAATTCTCGCCACGTATGAATAGGAGCTCTGATGAAAAAATTTAGATCTATGGTTTTGATTTCAAACGGTGATTCGAGTCAGGCAAAAGGTTCTGAAGCCGTTATTGAGGCTTTTCATCAGGCGATAGAGAAGTATGACCTCGGGAGTGAAATCTATGTGACCACGATCCCGGATTCGAGCAGTGCCAAAGCTCAACCGCTTGTGATTGTTTACCCTGAGGCGGTCGCCTATGGTCCGGTTATGAACAATGATGTCGATTACCTCGTGTCCGAACACCTGTACAAAGGTAGGGTCGCTGAAAGGCTGAAGGTGAGCGATCCTTTTGAGATGAAACGAATTTCCTGGCTTTTACAGCGGACCGGCACCATGCCAGCTGAGAACCGGATTGTACTTGAATATGTCGGGGTGATCGACCCCACCAGCATCAACGACTTCCTTACACATGACGGTGGACAAGCTTTTGCGACTGCCCTGGAGATGGAGCCTCAAAAAATCATTGATATCATCAAAAAATCTGGTTTACGGGGACGTGGTGGAGCAGGTTTTCCGACTGGAATAAAATGGCAGGCTGTCAGGGATGCTCCTGGGGACAAAAAGTACATTATCTGTAATGCGGACGAAAGCGAACCTGGCACCTTTAAAGACCGGGTCATCCTGGAAGGTAACCCCTTCTCAATGATTGAAGCCATGCTCATTGCCGGTTACGCTTGTGGTGCGGATGAGGGCTACATTTATATCCGGGGAGAATACCACGACGCCCTGGAAAAGATTACCAACGCAATTCAGGCGTCAAGAGAATTTGGTGTGCTAGGCAATAACATTCTCAATACAGGTTTTAACTTCGATATCCATGTGCATTCCGGAGCCGGTGCCTATATCTGCGGTGAAGAAACTGCCTTGCTTGAATCTATAGAAGGCAAACGTGGTGAACCCAGACCAAAACCACCTTACCCAACCACTCACGGGCTTTGGGGCAAACCAACCTTGATCAACAATGTAGAGACACTCGGTAATATCCCGCCCATCATCCAAAATGGCGCCGATTGGTTCCGGTCGCAAGGCACACCCTCCAGCCCGGGCACCAAAGTCTACACCATCCTTGGAAACGTGAATAAAACCGGTCTGATGGAAGTACCGATGGGGATCACCCTGAGAGAAGTGATTGGAATTTATGGAAAAGGTATGAAGTCAGGAACCTTTAAATTCGCTCAGACAGGTGGCTCCAGTGGATCTATCATTCCAGCAATCTTACAGGACACTCCCATGGATTTCGATTCGTATCGCAATGTTGGTGTCTCATTAGGGTCTGGTGCATTGCTTATTTGCGATGACAGCAACTGTATCGTCGACTGTGTACGGGTTCTAATGAGGTTCTTCCAGGTGGAATCCTGTGGTAAATGTGTGCCATGTCGCATTGGCACCGATCAAGCCCTGGAGATCATGACCGCCATCTCGGAGGGTCGGGGCACGATGGAACACCTGGCACAACTGGAATGGCTGCGTCAGGGAATGGAGGAGTTTTCGAATTGCGGGTTGGGTCAAACAGCTGGAACACCGATTAAGAACATGCTGGACCATTTCAGAGCCGAAGTGGAAGCTCACATCAAACTGGGCGTCTGCCCTGCTGGGATCTGTTCGATGGGAAGGTGAGGCAAGAAAATACACGCCCCGCCAGGCACCAAAAAGCCCACAATTCCATGACGATACTTTGAATTGCGTTGACCAATCTTGGGTTCAAGGTTACACTTATTGTAATTAATTTCACAAAGTATTTGAGTGCTTTGTATAAGGAGAATAAACAACTATGACGAGTACACCCCAGCCTATTGACCCACTTTACAACCCAAAATTGCGGCCAATAATTGATAAAGTCATCGAGGAAAGTATCGATCTCGACGGTGGGCTTATGGTAGTGTTGAACAATTTGCAATCAAAAATTGGTTTCCTGTCAGCCCCAATGCAAGAATATGTCGCAGAATGCCTCAGCATCCCGGTCAGTAAAGTGCATGGCGTGGTTTCCTTTTACTCATTCTTCACCACAGTTCCCCGTGGCAAGCATGTGATCAAGTTCTGTATTGGTACTGCCTGCTATGTCGGTGGAATCACTCAAATGATCGACAAGGCAAAGCAAATGCTGGGGATTGAACCTGGTCAGACCACCAGTGATGGGCTGATCACCCTGGAAGTTTGCCGTTGTGTTGGTGCCTGCAGCGCGGCGCCTGTCGTAGTTGTTGACGAAGTGAACAATGGTCGTATGAAACCTACCAAGTTCACCAAACTGATCGAAAAAGTGCTCAGTGAAGAGGCAGCGGCTTGAGAGAACTCGCCCTCCACATTCTGGATATCGCTGAAAACAGTATTTCTGCCGGCGCAAGCAAGGTGGAAATTGTGGTTAAAAAAGATAGCCTGAATGATGAATTGTGGATCTCGGTCAAGGATAATGGCAAAGGTATGGACCAAGAATTACTTGCAAGAGTGATGGATCCTTTTGTCACCAGCCGCACGACCCGCAAGGTTGGACTAGGTATTCCTCTGCTTAAACAAGCAGCTGAAGCTTGCAACGGCGGGTTGACCATTGACTCTCAACCTGGGGAGGGCACTGTAATTACGACCAAATTTCAAGACAGCCATATTGACCGGATGCCATTGGGAAATCTGGCAGACACTTTTCTGGGTCTTTTTTTTGGGACCCCGGACGTAAACTGGGTGCTCCATTACCAGGTTGATGATCAGGTCTTTGAATTTGACGACACTGAAGTCAAGCAGGTACTGGATGGTATGCCGCTGACGGACTACCGAGTGATCGATTATCTCACCAACACCATCCAAAATGGTATTAACAATATTAACGAGAATGTAATCAAACAAGGAGTGAATTATGCCCACAATTAATTCGATCGAAGACCTCAAGAGACTGCGCGAAGAAGCTCAAAAAATTAAAGAAATGCGCGACCAGACTGGCAAAACCCAGATCGTGGTCGGCATGGGCACCATCGGCATTGCAGCCGGTGCACGCGAGACCTTGAAAGCGATCCTCAACTTTATTGAGGAAAATAACCTGCCCGATATCATCCTGCGCCAAACAGGCAACCTCGGTCTCAGCGGAATGGACCCCGTTGTGAAGGTCACCCTGCCAAACCAGGAAGAAGTCGTCTATGGCAAAGTTACAGCAGAAATCGCACGGAAAATAATGCAGGATCATGTTGTCAGAGGCAACGTGCTTGCTGAATATCTTGTAAAAGAATAAAACTATTGAAGAAAGGTAAGAAAAGAGAATCTAATATGGCATATTATCGATCAACGATTCTTGTTTCGATGGATCCGATTTGCATCGAAAAAGGCGCCCTCCAGATCAAAGAGCAGATCATCGAAGAATTGAAGCTGCAAAAGATTCTGGATGAGGTCCAAATTCTCGATAGCCCCCGGATTGGCGACCCCGAAACCGAAGGACCCGATATCCTGGTCTACCCGGAAGGCAGCCACTACATAGCCCTGACTCCTGAGAGCGTTCGCCCGCTGGTAGTCGAACACTTCATTAAAGGTCGTGAACTTGCCCAATATAGCGCAAAGATGCGCGACCTCATAGATGAAGAGGTACGGGAACCGAAAGACAAAGAGATCCGCGTCATCCTGGAAAACATCGGAAAGGTTGATCCCCGTAATATCGAGGATTACATTGCAACCGAAGGCTATTCAGCACTTGCAAAAGTCCTGACCGAGATGACACCCGAAGAGGTGATCCAGACTATTCTGGATTCCAAACTGCGTGGTCGCGGAGGAGCAGGCTTTCCAACAGGTTTGAAGTGGAAATTTGCGCGACAGGCACCCGGTACCCCCAAGTATATGGTCTGTAACGCCGACGAGGGCGACCCCGGTGCCTTTATGAACCGCAAGGTTTTGGAAGGCGACCCGCATTCAGTCATTGAGGGTATGGCAATTGGGGCTTATGCTGTTGGTTCCAACCAGGGTTATGTGTATTGTCGAGCAGAATACCCGATCGCGGTCAGCACGCTTAATATCGCCATCAAGCAAGCCAAGGAATATGGCTTGTTGGGTAAAAATATTCTCGGAACAGATTTCTCCTTCGACCTGGAAGTCCGCATGGGAGCAGGTGCTTTTGTTTGCGGTGAAGAAACAGCTTTGATCGCATCAATCGAAGGTAGTCGCGGTGAACCTCGTGTTCGTCCACCTTTCCCTGCCACCAAGGGTCTTTGGGGCAAGCCAACCAACATCAACAACGTTGAAACATATGCTAACGTCCCAAAAATCATTCAACGCGGGTTGGAATGGTACACCAGCATGGGTTCCGAAAAGAGTAAAGGCACAAAAACCTTTGCGCTCGCCGGCGATGTAGCCCACACCGGTCTTATTGAAGTTCCCTTTGGTATGACACTGCGCGAAATCATTTATGATATCGGCGGTGGTATCAAGGATGGTAAAGCCTTTAAAGCTGTCCAGACCGGTGGTCCGATGGGTGGATGCCTGCCAACCAGTAACCTGGATTTACCTGTGGATTACGAGAGCCTTGGTGCTGCCGGCTCGATCATGGGTTCCGGTGGTATGATCGTCATGGATGAAGACACTTGTATGGTAGACATCGCCCGCTTCTTCATGGAATTTACGCAGGAAGAATCCTGTGGAAAATGTGTGCCTTGCCGTGTTGGTACCCGCCGTATCCTCGAGATCCTCGAACGCATCTGCGCTGGTGGCGGTATCCCCGAAGATATTCCAATGCTTCGTAGCCTCTGTGATGAAATCAGACAAGACAGCCTCTGCGGTCTGGGTCAAGGTGCACCGAACCCGGTGGTTTCAACCTTGAATCACTTCCTGGATGAATACGAAGCCCATATTTATGAAAAACGTTGCCCTGCAAAGGTCTGCCGTAACTTGATTAGTTACCATATCTCACCGGAAAATTGCACTGGTTGTACCGTATGTGCCCGCAACTGCCCGGTGAATGCGATCAGTGGAGAACGCAAGCTTACTCACGTCATCGATCAAGATATCTGCATTCGTTGTGGTATTTGCCACCAGGTCTGCAATTTTGATGCTGTAGAGGTCAACTAATCATACGAGACGATGGAGAAAATTAGATGATCAAATTAACTGTAAATGAATTGCCCGTCGAAGTTGAACTTGGGTCAACCGTATTGGAAGCAGTACAAAAAGCAGGCTTTAACGTCCCTACCTTGTGCTATCATCCTAAACTGGTTCCTTATGGAGCCTGCCGTCTGTGCCTTGTAGAAGTCGAAGGCGCCAGGACATTGCAGCCTTCCTGTACCGTTCCTGCAACTGAAGGAATGAAAGTTCACACTGACACAGAAAAGACCAAAGCAGCACGTCATTTCGTATTATCCATGCTTTTTAGCGAACGAAATCACTTCTGTATGTATTGTCAGGCTACTGATGGCGACTGCGATTTGCAGCAAGCTGCTTACAACGAAGGCATGAATCATTGGCCGATCACTCCAGCCTACAAACCTTACTATGTAGACACCAGCCATCCTGATTTCATTCTGGATAACAATCGCTGTATCATTTGCCGACGTTGTGTTCGCACCTGTTCTGAACTGGTGGGCAATCACACTCTCGGTATCGAAGAACGTGGCTCAGCCAACATTCTGGTTGCCGATGGCAATGTTCCCCTGGGAGAAAGCACTTGTATTTCTTGCGGTAACTGCGTCCAGGTCTGCCCAACCGGTGCCCTCTTCGATCGTCGTTCCATGTACCAGGGTCGCGAAACTGATCTGACCCATACCAAGTCCGTCTGTATGGACTGCAGCGTTGGCTGCTACAGGGTGGTCAAGACCCGCGATAATCGCCTGGTCCGGGTTGATGGCGATATGGATGCCACTTTTGCAGACAGTTTGTTATGTGAAAAGGGTCGCTATGAACCGGTCAAAGAAAACCGCCTACGCGTCACTCAACCACTCATTCGGCGAGACGGGGAATTTTTGCCCATCGACTGGGACCACGCTCTGAATGTTGTTTCAACCCAGTTAAAAGCTCACGATAGTAATGAGATCAGAGCCTTCATTTCCGGTCGGCAGTCAATCGAGAATCTGAGCGCTTTCCAAAACTTTTTCAAAGAGAATTACAACATCGGTCAGACTGCTTTGTTTGGTCACGATGAAAGCGCAGCTGTTAGTGTTGAATTGGCTCGCGAATTTGGACCTTTTGAATCGAACCTGAGCGCTCTGGCTGAGGCTGATGCAGCGATCATTTTGGGTGCAGACCTGATCAAGGATTTCCAGGTGGCTGGTTTCATGCTCAAGAGAAAACTGAGTGATGAATTCAACCTGGTGATGGTCACCAAAGAGCACAACAAGCTTGCAGATAACTTCACCAACCGTTTGGTCACTGTTGGTGAGAACTACGAACAGATTGTAGATCTTCTGGCTTGTTACAAAGCCGGTGGTGTCTGCCCTGAAACTGATCAGATTATCGAAAGTGAAGGGTTGAAAGCCCACAGAGCTTACCGACTATTAGAAAGTATCCCATCCTGGCAGCATCCGGTAGTTATCATTGGAAAAGAGTTTGCCAAAGTAGAAAACCTGGAAGCCCTTAAGAAATTGGTCCGCTACTCACAGGAAGTCGGCGCTAAAGTGATCATCCTGAAAGGTGATACCAACAGTTTTGCAGCAGCCCTGCTCGATCTCCAATTGAATCCTGACGTCGGCAGTAGCCCTGTCGCTTTCTATGCTCTTGGAGACGGTCATGCTTGTCATCATGCCCTTGAGGGTCTGAAAAACAGCGGATTCAAGATCGTCCAGACCAGTTATATGGATGAATTCGCTGAACAAGCTGATGTGATCTTGCCCTGCAAGATCTGGGCTGAGGAAGAAGGTCACTATCTGACCACCGATGGTCGCATAGAGCTCAACCGACAGGCTTTAGTTCCCGGTGAGCACCAACGATCGGTCTCCGCAGTCCTGGTAGATCTTTCAGAAAAATCCGGCTTCAGCCTCCAAATCGATTGGCAGGCAGTATTGACTGAAAAAATTTCTTCGATCGTTTTGGCTTGAGCCAGCGGTTGACATAAAGGAGTATGAAAGGAAAAACATGGCAAAACCAAAAGTAGCTTCTGACTGGCTTGCGGGTTGTGCTGGCTGCCATATGTCTTTTTTGGACATGGATGAAAGGATCATTGAACTGACCAAGTTGGTCGACCTCCGTGCAACACCAATCACTGACTTGAAAGAGCCGGATAAAGAAGGCGTGGATGTTGGCATTCTGGAAGGTGGTATTGCGAATTCGTACAACGAAGAAGTCGCCATCAGAATGCGCGAACGCTGTAAAATCCTGGTCGCTTTGGGCGACTGCGCCGTATTCGGAGGCGTACCTGCGATGCGCAATTTCTTCGGAGCTGATGAAGCCCTCAAACGAGCCTACATCGAAACTGAAAGCACCGATGAGAGCGGAAAAATCCCGGATGATCCGGAACTGGCAGTTTCACAACACGTTCGCCCTGTCAGCGACGTCGTCAAAGTAGACGTCTTCCTGCCGGGATGTGCACCCAGCGCAGACGCGATTTTTCACGTTCTGGCTGAACTTGCCCAGGGTCGTATGCCCGAAGTCAACGATCTGACCAATGATTGGCACTAGGAGAAGATATGGTCACACAGAAAATAACGATTGAACCCGTAACCCGAATTGAAGGACACGCCAAAGTCACCGTCCATATGAAAGATGATGGCACTGTGGAACATGCCTATTTCCACGTAAATGAATTCCGTGGTTTCGAAAAATTCTGCGAAGGACGTTTCGTGTCCGAAATGCAGCAAATTACTCCCCGTATCTGCGGTATCTGCCCGGTCAGCCATCACCTGGCTGCTGCCAAAGCCGCCGATATCGTCATGGGCTGTCCTCCTCCCCGTCCAGCATCTCTCTTGAGGGAACTGATGCACATGGGGCAGGTTATTCAAAGTCACGGTATGCACTTTTTCGAACTTGCTGGACCAGACTTGCTGCTTGGTTTCGATGCTGATCCGGCGACACGCAATGTGGTCGGGTTGATCCAGGCGGATCCTGATCTGACCGTAAAGGCTGTGCGCCTGCGCAAGTTTGGACAGGCAATCATTTCCGAGCTTGGCGAACGCAGCATCCACCCCACCTTTGCCATTCCTGGCGGTGTCAACCGCACTCTTTCACCCGAAGGTCGCGACCGCATGTTGGCTCAGTTGGACGATCAAATTGCCACAACCTTGCTTGGGATCAAAATTGTTAAAGACTGGGCTGAAGCCAATGCCGAGACCGTTCAAAAATTTGCAGTGTTCCCCACTGGTTACCTTGGTCTGACTACCCCCAATAAAAGCCTGGAGCTATATGATGGCGATATCCGCCTCAAGGATCGTAACGGCAAAGAATTGGAAATCTTCAGCGCTCAAAACTACCTGGATTATATTGCCGAGCATGTGGAACCCTGGTCTTACCTGAAGTTCCCCTATTATAAAAAACTGGGCTTCCCTGAGGGTGTCTATCGTGTTGGTCCGCTGGGTCGTATCAACCTGGCGGAACAGATTGACACTCCCCTTGCTGACAACGAACTGAAGGTCTTTAAAGCTATCAACAATGGCGCGCCTGTCGAGAATACACTCTTCTATCACTATGCCCGTATGATCGAAACCCTCTTCGCCTGCGAACGTGTTCGCGTTTTACTGGAAGACCCCGACATTCTGAGCAATGACATTCTCAACACTCGCCAGCAGCCAGTGGGACACGGCGTGGGTATCATTGAAGCTCCCCGCGGCACCTTGATCCATGACTATTACACTGACGAACTTGGTCGCCTGAAGAAGGTAAATCTGATTGTTTCCACCGGACATAACAACTATGCCATGAGCAAAGCTGTGGATATGGTCGCCAAAGAATACGTGCGCGGTCCGGAAGTCAAAGAAGGCATGCTAAATCGTGTTGAACACGCCATTCGTGCGCACGATCCCTGCCTGAGCTGCTCAACTCATGCTTTCGGTCAAATGCCTATTGAGATCTCGGTCTACGACTCACAGGGCAACCTGACTCAAACGTTGAAGCGCTAAACAATACCAGCCTACGCTTAAACCTCCCCTTAAGGTATGATAGGGGAGGTTTTATTATTCATTCAGGAATAGGTTATGAAAAGACT